>JGI12109J20283_10115653_pt1 | contig 49614 bp, 42 predicted proteins | sample ElkSlonscriptome_12_FD_20283 | JGI IMG/M metagenome (IMG submission 20283)
GCTGGTGGCGTTGGGGTACCCCCCAGCACCCGCCACCACGGGACAAGAGCCAGCGCCATGCGCGGTGCCCCTGGCAGCGTGATCGAAACCTGTAAAGTAAACCTGAACCATGTCTAACGGAATATTCGGCACGCTTTGTTCTCCGTTTCTTTAGTCTCACGACGTACGCGGTGCGGACTGTTCCAGCCTCGTGCCAGATCCGAACGCCGGCTTCGCCTGCGGCAGCATGGGACGTACTCTCTCTTATTCACCAAAAATTTGCACAACATGCAAATTTTTGGTGAATAAGCATGAACCTTCCGCCCTGCCGGAGGCAAAATGCTCTGCCGAGTCAATGACCGCGTAACTCCTGATTCTATGTTCTCGGTAGTGCCCTGGAAGAGTGGCGTGCCGGCGCGTATGTGTCCGGCCGGCACGCCACCCTTCCGCGTCAGCGGCAAGCAATTTCGGGGCATGCCGGGTTGCAAAGCGGCGTGCGCTGTGGTATTATTTGGCAGTACATAAAGGCGGGTAGCTCAATTGGCAGAGCAGCGGTCTCCAAAACCGCAGGTTGCAGGTTCGATTCCTGTCCCGCCTGCCAGATACCAGCGGTAAGCTAATTCCACTTAGCGCCGTTTTACTGGAGGAGTGGCCGAGCGGTTGATGGCAGTGGTCTTGAAAACCACCAGGTGTAAAAAGCCTCGTGGGTTCGAATCCCACCTCCTCCGCCAGAGTAATCGGCATGGTTCGGGTTACAAGGTATGGGTGCAGGTGGTATACTGGTAGCATTGCCGTAGATAATGGGGAGGTCGCATAGTGGCCTAGTGCGGCGGTTTGCTAAACCGCTAGGGGCTCACGCCCCTCGAGGGTTCGAATCCCTCCCTCCCCGCCAATTGTCAAAAGCAACGTCCCGGCTGTAATCCAGCCGGGACGTTGCTTTTGACAAAGTAAACGTCAGTTGTGCCACAACTTTCCAGCGTTGCTCACACCTCCGCTTCCTCGTCATAGTCGGGCAGCAGCGTTTCGGCCGCGCGTACGGCCCGGAACAGGTAGCCGCTCAGACTCACGCCAACACCCAGTACGCCGACCAGCGCGATCATCAGCGCCATCCCCGCCCCGTTGCCGGTGCCGATCAGTCGTCCGGCGGAACCGGCCAGCGCGCCTCCCGGCTACATCGCCGGTTCAAACACAAAGTCGGCCAGCGGACCGGCCAGCAGCAGCGCAACCGGCAGGGTCAGTTGTCCAATCAGTCGGCGGGTGGCGAAGACGCGTCCCTGCAGATCCGGTGCAACCTTGGCCTGCCAGATCGCCTGGTTGGAACCATTCAGGACCGGAACAAAAAACATCGTGGCGAATGCGCCGAAAGCCCACATCGGCAGCGAGCGCCCCAGCCCCACCACCAGCATGCCCAGCAGACTGGCAAGTGCCATCCCTCCCAGCACCCCATGCACCCGGCGGCGGGGCCCACCCCAGGTGCTCATCATCAGACCACCCGCTATGCCGCCGATACCACTGCATGCCAGCACGGTCCCCAGTACCTGGGCATCCTCCCCGGTGCGGGCCAGGATCATCGGGGACATCAGCGCCAGGTAGAAGGCACTCAAGAAATTCATGCCCAGAAACACCAGTTGCAACCCCAGCAGGCTGGGCCGCCGGCGAATATAGTCAAAGCCATAGAGCGACTCGCGCCAGAGCGAGCCGCGTCCCGCCTGCCCCTCTTTGCTGATGGCCGGTTGCGGCACATGGATCAGGGCCAGCACACCCACCGCGAAGATAAATGTCACCACATCGATGGACATCACGCCGCCGATGCCGAGCAGGCCAATGAGTGTCCCGGCCAGCAGGGGTGCCACGACCATCGCGGATGACTCGGCCAGCGCCAGCATGCCATTGGCGCGGGCATACTGCGTTTTGGCAACCATGGTTGTGATGGCGGCGGAGTACGCCGGCCATTGAAATGCCTGAAACGCCCCGGTAAATGCCCCGGCCACAAAGAGATGCCAGACCTGGAGATTGTCGGTGAGGAAGAGCAGCAACAGGGCAACCGTGCCCAGACCCGCCGCCAGGTCACTCAGCATCATGATCAGTTTGCGGTTCCAGCGATCCACCAGTGCCCCGGCCACCGGACTTAGAATGACCGTCGGCCCAAACGCGAAGAAGACTACCAGCGACATTACCGTGGCCGAGCCGGTAGTCTGCCAGGCCCAGAGTGCCAGGGCGAACCGGGTCATCTCGGTGCCGATAAGCGAAACAACCTGACCAACCCAGACAATGCTAAACGCCACCATCCCGGTTGGCCGCCTGAGTGCAACTGCCATTGACTTCTCCGTGGTCCGCCTCACGCCTCACGCCTCACGTTTCACGCCTCACATGTTGTCAGCTCTCCAGGGCTTCGAGCAGCAGGTCGCCCTCTTCGGGAGTGATCCGGCCGTCGGCCACCAGCCGCAGAATCGCCTCGCGCTCTTTCTCGAGATTGCGCTGCTGCGGGGTTGCCTGGGATTGCGCCGCCGGCTGTTCCTGCTGCAGGCGGGTGGTTGGCCCGGTTGCGGCGGCAGGTGTGTCTTCCGGTGTAGTAGCTTCGGCAGGAGCGGACTGCTCCGGCACGGATGGCTCCGGCGGCGGGGGTGTGCCGGGAACATGCAATTTATTGATCGCCCGCTCCACGGCTTCCAGCGCCTCGGAAACGCCCTCGGTGGCGGCCCGGCGGGCCTGCTCCTTGATCCGCTCCAGTCGCTCCGGGTCAAACCACCACTCCCGGTCATTGAAGCGCACATGCATCCGGGGATTATCGGCATCGGTTGCGGCCTGCTGCCGGGCATGCTTTTCAGCCTGCTTATAGGCCCGGCGCGCATGCCGTCCGGCGCGCTGCTGCATGCGGTGCGCCCGCCGCCGGGCCTTGCGGGACTGCCGTGTCCAGTCTTCCCAGGGTGGCGTCTCCGTACCTTTGCCACCAAAGAGCGAACCTAGCTCCAGTCCCAGATCCTGCCCCAGTTTGCCCATCTCGCGCCCTAGATCCTGCCCCAGTTTGCCCATCTCCCGGCCAAACTCGCCGATCTCGCGCTCAACATCGGACCAGAGACCGCTGCTGCTCCGTGGACTATCCGAACTGCGCAGCAGCAGGTTGCCCGCTACCGTCAGCTCAAGCCGCGCCGCGCCGGTACCATAGGCCAGGTTGACCATTTTGCCCTCGCCCTGCGCGGCTGCGCCATAGCCACTTACCTCGCCGCCAACCGTTGCCTGCAGATGCAGGTTCGGGTTGTCGGGCAGAGTAATCTCGGCATCGCCGTTCACATTCAGGCGGGCATGGCTATCGGGCGGGAAGGGCGCGCGCAACTCCAGATCGCTGCCGATGCTGCCAATAGCGATTGTGCCATGTACATCCTGGATTTCGACATCGACGCCAATCTCACCCACCTGCAGACTGGTACCGATGTCGGTAAAACCGGCATCACGCCCAATCCGCACAACCTGCACATCTTCCCGGATGTTGCTCAGGTCACAGTCGCCGCCGACATCACTGACGTGCAGGCGGGTCGCGCCGTCTACCTCCAGATCGCCGCCAATTGTGTTGATTGTAATCTCGGCAGTACTACTCTGCAGCTCACAGTTACGCCCGACGCTGCCACAACGCAGCGCTGTTGCCAACCGCTCGATCTCCAGATCACCGCCAACTGAGCCAACCACGAGCGTTTCAACCCGGTTGGCCATCAGATCGGCCGCAACGGCTTCAATCTCGGCGCGGGTAACATGGGTCAGCGTCACATCGCCGCCAATCCCCCCGCGTGCCAGCAGCGTTGGCGTATGCGCCACATCCAGATCTGCCGCTGCCCCGGTCAACTCAACCGTCTCGGCAATATGCTTCAACTGAATATCGCCGCTTACGTTGGTCAGATCAACCCGGCGCACACCCTCAATTCGGACGTGGCCCTCCAGATCCGACACGCTTATCTCAGTATTGGTGGGGACACGCAGTTCCAGGTCATCAGCACAACCCACGATTGTTAATGTGTCACCCTCGAAGTAGCGTTCCTGCATCTCGGTATCTGTGTCGAGGCGCAACGTGGGCATATCCCAGGCCCGCACCCGCAGGTCGCCGCACACCTGGTTAATAATTACCCGGGGCTCGGCACCGGCGGGAAATATTTGTTCCGTCATTGTTTTATTCTCCTCGCGCGTTATTCGACAAAAATCTCCAACCGCTCGCCCTCTTCCATGTCGTGCAGATCGAGCAGGCGGCCCACACTACCGCCGGCGATGGCCCGCAGCAGCTCATCGAGCGCGGCAGCACTGAGTTGGGGTGCCAGCCGCAACCCCAGCCGTATGCCAACCTGGATCAGCCCGACAGGAATTGTTACATTGATTTTGATCCGGCTGGTTGCCAGATCGGTGACACGCACCCGCACCATCCGGTTGCGCGTACGGGTTTGCTCCTCGGTTAGCGCATCGAGGAGTTGCGCCGCTTCCTGGGCCGTCACCTGGCCGGATGCAACCATCTGCAGAATGCGGTCACGCGCATCATTCGTCACGGTCGTGCCCCTGCTCCTTCAGCAAGCGCATGGCTTCTTCGACACTAATCTCCTTTGCCGCCAACCGCCCGAGCACTTCGCGGCGGTCAGGGTGGGTACGCTCGGCAGGTTCCGGGGCACCACCCAGCGTGGTGACAATCGCATCCAGGCGGTTACGCGCCGTGTTGTAGGCAATCTTGAGGTCGCCGGCAACACCATTAATATTGCCGCGATTCTTGACCAGCAGTTCGACAAACTCCAGTTGTTCGCGGGTAAGGCGGCCAAGCCACCCCAGGTTAAACTGTCCCTCAATGACAATACCGCTTTCAGGGCATTCCAACCGGGTGACAATCAGTTCGCCACCGCTCACCGGGTCACGGGTAATAAGTTGATGCATAATGTACCTTCTGCTTGCAGGATGTCGGAATCAGGCACACCGGCCGCTTCCCGGAAGGTCATCATTCATCTGGGACGCGGCCGGCGACGGTCTCAGTCGCACATAAAAAATAATAGCCGAAGCGCCGGAAAGTGTCAATAGAAATAGCAAAAACCCCCAGACTTCTGGTGATTTATGCCACTCCGGTTGGTAGAAGAGCAAGAACGGGGCCATGCTGTTACTCCGACGTAACCCATCATGCTACACTGCACCATAGACGTGGTGCCGGTGGAGCGTCATTCCTGTATAACTACCAGTTACACTCCTGGCACCCTGTTGATACAAAGGCCGTCGGATCTCTCCGGCGGCCTTTGGTGTGTCCTCCGAACAATGCATTGGAGTGTTACTGCCCTGTAACCCGCGCTGTTATAATGAACCCCATACATTGTGGTGTTGGCGTAAAATTGAAATGTACTATCAGCCAACCCGCTGTACCTTCCTTACCTGCACGAAGGTCGCCTCCTCCAGCGGCCTTCTTGTGGGGATTTGTGCTGTCCGGGTCTTTACAAGACCGGGCTTGCGGTGTATAATAGTTGCGGTGGCAAGGCAGGGCCACCACAACAAACCGGGTTAATATCCGGTGCCAATTGTAGAAAGTAGACTTCTTGCGAAGCTATGCTGCTTCGCTTAATACAAAAACATCCCCAACTGCCTAGATTGAATCCCTCTCCCTTTTCCCTGTGACAAACAGCGAAATCCGTTGGGGAACGGACAAGACTCAGACGGCGCATTCGTGAGGCGCTGGTTATGATAGAACGCAGGATGCGTTCGCTATCTGAGTACGACTACGGCGTAGGAGGCGGTTCGTCCGATACGACGATGTACCGGAGGTGTGCTTTGGAGGATCAAGAGCGCAGGTACACGTTCTGACGTATGTCTCTATGAAAAGGAAGGTGCAAATGATGAACGAGAATACAACTCTACTCAACACATGGATGGGTACATCCCATGGCTATCCGGTTCGTGTCGAAGAACATTGGAACAACCTCTCTTACATCATCGAGTTTTATGATGCCAGTGAGCAGGGGAATGGGCGCTGCATTACCCGCAATCCAATCACGGGTGACGAGTTATCGCTGGAGAATGTTCAGCCGGAAAATACATCAATAACCGCGTAAGTCGGCACTGATGGAGGAGTTGCCGGCGCCTCACGAATGTATCGTTCGGGGATGCTGAGACGATACACCCGTTTCATCCAATATTCGACGAAGCCGCTGCGAGTGCAGCGGCTTTCTTTTTGCCATGGATAACCAGATGACTGGAGTGATGCAATTCTCCGTGAGCGGGTGTCTTTCGCCTCCGGCAGGGCGGAACACGGCGTTGCTGCAATCAAACGGCTGATTTGAACGCCTATCTTTCGTGAACAAGAAACAGAACGTACCACGCTGCCGCAGGCGCATCAGGCTTTCATTGGATGAAACCTCCGGTTTGAAGGTCCACCGCGTAACTCCTGTCAATGAAAAGAGCCGTTGCGCCATTGCAACGGCCTGGTCACAGGGAAAGTTTCAGAATCAGGCTTACTTGCCGTTCTTGTTGTGGCGTGCTTCCCGGCGCATCTTCGCCTCGATCAGCGCCAGCACTTCATCCGGAGTTGATGAAGTCAAGGCTGCGGCCTGGGACAGCGGCAGGCTGCTCGGATCAATGTGATAGTGATGCAATACCTCACCCGCAAGCCGGGTGCGTGCAGCCGTCTCGTTTACCGTCTTGTGCTCATTCTGAATACCACTCATGTCTTCCTCCTTATATCCTCTGTAAATTCTTGTCTTTGCCGGAACAACTACAATCCAGCTTTACGTTGTATTATCACGGGTTCCCGCTGGTTGCGTGCTTGCACAGCATCCGTGCTGCGCTGACATTGATATAATACCACATCATTTGGACAAAATCAACAAATATCCTGATACTTTAGTTGTACTTTTTGTACAAATCGCATAGGTCGCTGTGCGCACATCAGGATGGTTGCCGCCACAGTCTCCGCTATGCCCTGGTCACGCTCTGGCGTCTGGCGCAGGAAACGAGTACAATACGCGCATCATACTGACACAACTTACGCGGTGGGTACTCAGACCAGGCGTTTGACCAGATGAAAGTCAGCTTCGCCTGCGGCAGCGTGGTACTTTTTCTCTCTTTTTCCAAAAAGGATGTCCTGTTCTACCCTGCCGGAGGCAATATCCGCTTCCGTGGAAGAGACTGTATAAGTCGTGTTACTGATTACAGAGGTTAGTAAACACACCCGACCAGGTCAGGAAAGGAACTGCTATGCCGGTTGCAGCACGCGATAACGTGACACTGGCTTGTGCGAATCACGGCACAGGTGCGCCCCTGCTACTGCTCCACGGGGCGATGGTCTCCCGGCGCTACTGGCAACCCCAGGTTGACCATTTTGCCCGACGCTATCGGGTGATCACCTGCGACCTGCGCGGCCACGGTGAGTCACCGGTATCCGCCGATGATTACTCTGTTGCGCAGTTTACCCGCGATATTGTAGACCTGCTGGATCACCTGGAACTGGAGCGGGTGGTCTGCTGTGGGCACTCGCTGGGGGGGATGGTTGCACAGGAACTGGCGATCAGTTACCCGGAACGGGTCTATGCGCTGGTGCTGGCAGATACCTGGCACTACCCGCGTGGCATGCCCTGGGAGCCGTTTCCTTTTCGTACAGTGGCGCTCAAGTGGATGCTGCACATATGGCCGGTTTCACAACTTGCGCAGATGATGGTTCAGGGGTTAGGAGCGTTTAACCCGGATATACGGCCCTATCTTGAGACGGAGCTACAGCAGCAAATTCAGGACCGCGCGAATTTCTTGAAGATCTGGGATGCGGCTATTGATTTCGATAGTACGTCTCGACTGTCGGCGATTGCCTGTCCAACGCTGATTTTGATGAGCGCGCACTTCCTCTACACCTACACTCAGGCGCTCGATATGCGCCGCCGAATTGCTAACGCCGAGATGGTCATGATTCCGCGTGCGGGGCATCTGCTTAATCTGGATAACCCGGAGGCGTTTAACACCACGCTGGAGAAGTTCCTGGAGCGGGTCGCATGGTAGAGAAGAAACAATGTGACGTGGGCACGAAGAACCCCCGCCGGTTACTCACGGTCAGAATCCGACTCGGGAGCGGACCGGCGGGGGCGTTGCCGATGTATCGCCAGACCGTTCATGCGTATCCCCGTGCCGGTTTTTTCTGCGGTTATACCTGGGCATAGCTGTACTGCCGACTCTGCGCCAGATCGCGCAGCGTGTCAAGTTCGTTGTCGTTCAGGTCATCCGGCAGAACTAGCTTGACCCTGGCGTACAGGTCGCCCCGTTCGGCTGGATTATCCAGTCGGGGCATGCCTTTCTTGCGCAGGCGAAAGATCTTGTCGGCCTGGGTGCGAGGCGGAATCTTCAGTTTTACGGTGCCGTCCAGTGTCTGGACGCGCGCCTCACCGCCGATTGCTGCCGTGTAGATATCGACCGGCACCTCGGTATGCAGATCGTGGCTCTCGCGCACAAACTGCGGATGGGGCAGCACCTCAATCACCAGGTAGAGATCGCCCGCCGGTCCACCGGCAAGCCCCGGCCGGCCCCGTCCGGACAGCCGAATGCGCGAGTTGGTCTGAACACCCGGCGGAATGCGGGCCTCGATCCGCTGCTCCCCCGCATGGATCATGCGGCTGGTGCCATGCAGCGCTTCCTCCAGCGTAACCTCAACCAGTGTCTCGATATCGCGGCCGCGGTGCGGACGTGGTTCCGCGGTAGGCCCACCCTGCCCAAACATTGAGCCGAAGATATCGGCAAAGGGCGCGCCCCCGCCAAACAGTTCTTCGAGGTCTTCCGGCGAGAGGTTGCCGGTTGAGTAGACCCGACTGCCCGCGCCATCCGCGCCATTCGGCCAGCCATAACCGGCGTTTGCGCCGCCGTTGTGCTGCCATTGCCGGTATTGCCGGCGCAGCGTGTCATACTGTTTGCGCTTTTCCGGGTCGCCCAGCGTCTGGTAGGCCTCGTTGATCGCTTTGAAGCGCGCTTCGGCCTGCTGATCGCCGGGTTTGACATCCGGGTGGTTCTCGCGCGCCAGTTTGCGGTAAGCCTGCTTGATCGCTTTATCGCCGGCATCGGGCTTTACCCCAAGCTCGGCATAGTAGTCTCTAATTTCCATAGCTGTGATCCGTAATCCGTAGTCTGTATCCCGTAATCGATAGTCACTCATTCACATGCGTTACGCGGTGGTTCATCAAACCGGGCGTTTCACCCGGTGAACGGCAGAATCGCCTGCGGCAGCGTGGTACTCTTTTCATTCTTTTTTCAAAAAAAATTCACGTTGTGAATTTTTTTTGAAAAAAGATCGGGGTTCTTCCACCCTCCCGGCGGCTGAAATACCGTTCAGGTCATGGAGCGCGTAACGCGTATCATTCACATGCGTTACGCGGTTACGAACCCGGAAGGAAATCGCGCCTTCGGCAGAGCGGAAGATTCCTTTGTGCGCGTATGTGTCTGATTTGTACGCCTACCGCGTACGTCGTGTCATTCAAACGTTCTGTTGTTCGGCAAAAAAGTGCTGCGGGTTGGGCTGATGCCGCCCGCAGCGCAAACTCTTCATTTCAGGTGACGGCTTGGTGTACGGTCAGCGCCAGATACGCGCAATAATATTAATGATAACCGTCAACACCAGGCTGACAACCAGCATTGTTCCCAGCGGGATAACCCCCCCCACATGTTCACGCTCAATCCGAATATCACCCGGGAGCTGCCCCAGCCAGGGAATGCGACCCGCCAGCAGGAAGACCGCTCCCACAATCACCAGAAGGAGGCCCAACCCAATCAACCAGCGTCCAATTTCATCCATGATCTCCCGTATCCCGTCGTGGGGCATCCATCATCCGTATCCCACCAGACGCAGTGGGCATTAGCCCTCAAGGACGTTGGCCGGAGTTTGAACTTCGATACGGCGGGGTTTGGCCGCCTCAGCCTTGGGCAGGCGCAGGGTCAGAATGCCATGCTCATAGCCGGCATGCACGCCTTCGCCGTTGATTGCCAGCGGGAAACGGAAGGAACGCTCAAAGCTGCCCACTGCCTGCTCACGCCGATGGTAGCGCGCGCCCTCGGGCAATTCCTGCGCCTGAAACACACCCCGTACCGTCAACTCCTGCTCGTCCAGACTGATCTCCAGTTCATTCGGGTTGATGCCGGGCAGAGCGGCCTCAACTATATATCCTTCTGCATCTTCAGCAATATTAAAAGGTACCGTCACGCGGGATGTGCTACCACGCGGTGCATTACTGCTCCAGGCTGCCCGATTGCGCCGATTGTTCCGCAACGCTGTCCGTCCGAAAGGTTCCCACACAAAAACCGTTGCCATCTTGCGTTCTCCTTTGTTCTATCGTCAGGTCTTGCTATGCGCATGTATGAATTGTCTCAATTGTACCGGGGGAGTATCAGAAGAGCATAAGACCCATGTAAGAGGAGTGTTAACTGGTTCCGGGGGGGCGCAGAGGTCCGGATTTTCCCTGTAGGGACACGCTGCTACCCGTCCGCATCCCGCTGTTATAATGAGGCAACAGTGTGCAACAATCAGGCAAGGAAATTTCTCATGACACGCTATATCATTGTGGACCTGGAAGCAACCTGCTGGGAACGGGAAGCCGGCATGGAGCAGCGCGAGATTATCGAGATCGGCGCAATCTGCCTGGAGGCGAGTGCAGGGCCGGTCAGCGGCGAGTTTGATGCATTTGTCCGGCCGGTTGCCTCGCCCCAGTTGAGCGACTTCTGCGTGCAGTTGACCTCCATCCAGCAGGCCGATGTCGATAGCGCCGATGACTTCCGGGTGGTTTTCCCGCGCTTTGTCGATTGGATCGGGCCGGAGCCGTTTGTCCTCTGCGCCTGGGGTGGCTATGATCTCCAGCAGTTCCGGCTCGACTGCCGGCGGCATGGCGTTACGCTACCCGCGTCATTCGAGCATTACCTCAATCTGAAGCAGGAGTTTACCCGGCAGACAGGCATCAAACCGCGTGGTATGACCAGCGCGCTCAAGGCCATGCATATTCCGCTGGAGGGCCGGCACCACCGTGCTATTGACGACGTGCGGAATATCGTCAAACTGGCCCGGATCATTCTGCCGCAGCGCGAGCAGCAAGCAGCGCAGCAGGAGTAACTTACCCCTTGTAGATAATATTCGGAAGCGAATGGGAAGCATGACTGGTATGGTTTCAGTAATGTTTCCCGTTTATATTGAGAGTAAGGTCAGAAACGCCTGATTGGGTAGTAAGATAGCGATCCAGACAGTGATGCGTTCACAAGACTGAGTCTATTCCCCAACTGGTGCTACATTTAGGGAGGGAGAGGTTAGTTTATGAAGCGTTACAACTCAAATATAGCTTTGCCTTCTGTCACGCATGATGAGTTATCTGATACGGTGCATCTATCCCCTGTCGCTCTCAATCAATCTTCTGTTGAAGAAGGTTTAAGTTTTAGAGTGTTGATATACCCGGTGATTATTTCAGTCCTGTTATGGGTTATTAAAAGCCTGTTTATTATACTAACCCCGCTGCGCGCCCTGGCAATGACACCCTGGTTAATTGATGATAGTTTCATCATCATGCGAATATCGCGCAATTTTGCCCTTGGCCTGGGTTATTCCTACGATGGAATACACATGACCAGTGGCGCACCAGTATTATGGACGTTGATGACATCTGTAAACCACCTTTTCCTGAATGAAATTTTGGCAGCAAAGGCGACAATGATCGAGTCTGCGCTGTTTGCCGCGCTATCGACCATACTCGCATTTTACATTGCCTATCGGCTATTTAACTTAACCGTTGCATGGGCCGCTTTTTTCTTGAGTGTTGCTAGTAGTCCGCTATTTTTTAATTCCCTAAATGGAATGGAAACAAGCCTTTTCACATGTTTAGGTCTTCTGGCAGTCGTCATTTATCTCCATATAGAACACACATTGTGTGAGCGTCGATTCTTGTATATTCTCCTGGGTGTAGTATTGGGACTACTACATCTAACGAGAATTGATGGTGTGTTTCTGTCTTTTGCTCTACTCCTTCTCTGTTCTAATAAGATCCTCAGCACAACGGGTGAAATGAGAAGACATTTCGTGATGAACCTTGGGCTACTGATTGTATGCATGGGCCTGATTACCGCTCCTACGATACTCTGGTCTTTTTATATAACGGGTTCGCCAATGCCGGCTAATCAGGCTGGCCGCCGCTTCCTTGCATGGGAGGCTGTTGTCCTACAGAATGGTACGATTCTATGGTCCCGGTATCTTCAGCAAATTGTTCAAAATACCCGTCTGTTCATATTCCTTGTATCGATTACTACAGGATCCGTTGTGCTGGCTCTAGTATCTCTTGGCATGGGGTTTTTTCAAAAGAATGGTATGGTTCTCAGTCGTCTGATCCTCCTCTATCTGGGAATGTATGGAGGAACGTTAATTCTGTACCAGGGATACTTTTTTGATGTACATGGATTACGGTACCTCAATCTAGCCGGATATTTCTTCAGTATTACGCTGGCTGCTTTCGGCTATTATGCCCTTTCCAGAGTGTATCGGCGGAAATTGCAAGCAGTTCCATATATTCTTGCAACGTTTATCACGCTTTTGATTGCACTCTCCTTCTTTCAATATCAACATCTTGTAAGTCGTCTAACCTGGACAGGCAATATACATACTATTCCTTTCTACGCGGAAAGAGAAGTTCAGGAATGGTGGGGTTTTTTGGATTGGGTTAACGCAAACATTCCTACTGGAGCAGCTATAGCGGTAAAAGACCATGGGAAACTTGCGTATTTTACCGATGTACGTGTGGTTGACTTGGCAGGAATTATTGATCCTTCGCTTATGCGGTATATAGGAACTGATAACGCCATGGCATATTTTACGGAAAATCGGGTAGAGTATGTAATTGCTCCGCCACAGGATGGACAACTCATTTATCGGCTTATACGTAAGCATATAAACCTTGAAGAGGTTGTGGAGGCTCCAGGACAGGAAGGTACAAACTATCGATTGTATCGGGTTGTTTACTAAATAGCTTGATATCTTACCTTCGCAATAATTAGGGGATGTGGTCAGGTTGGCCTCCAGGACGCACCCAAGTTGAGCTCTTGCGCCCGCTGGATGATGAAGTCAGCAAGTAATGGTAGCTCGTTCTGATCCGAGAGCCGGTCGTGAATATAGTGGTAAATGTTGACGCCAAGTTTCTTGTTGGGTTGGCTCATCTGGCCGACGTTGGCCAGCAGCCAGACTAGGCGCTGCAGCTTGGGACAAAACTGCCCTACCTAGAGCTTCTCACGGTTAATCCGAAGATGCTCGTTCTTGGATCCTTTCACCCGTCCCCGCGGGACACGCTGTTCTGCCTCGGAGCAGATGGCATGGACTGGCGGTCGGATCCGGGGATTCTTCGGGCGTCCGAGCATTTCCTTCAACCGGTTGATTTCATCGCGCAGGTGCTGGTTCTCGGCCTTCAGGCGATCGACCTCGGCACTCAGCGTCTCAACCAGGTTCAGCCGCCGCCGAATCACGGTCTGGTCGTGAGGGTCGCTGATCTGGTCAAGCTGTAGGTCGTCGAGCATTGTGCTGTCTCAGCGCATCAGGTTCAAGTAGCTGGCATTCTAGCCGACACTGGCCCGGTTTGCCAGCCACCCCTGATTATTGCAAAGATACTAATATTCATAATAGACATCACAATGGTCTTCAGTGACTACCAAGGTCAAAAATAGATCCAGACCTATCTTGTTCCTGCAAATTGATAGGTCTGGAGGCTACAGCTAGGCAAACAACACATACTGCCGCAGGAATGCCTCAACATCATGGTAGAACTTCGTAATCGTTTCCTGCTTGCGCCAGCCGTGCCCCTCACCGGTGTAAACATGGTAGACATGCGGCACACCCCGGCGTCGCAGCGACTCAACAATGCTGTCGGACTGATCGCGGGGCACGACCTCGTCCTCATCGCCCTGGAAGACCGCCACCGGGTCGCTGATCTTGTCGGCGTGAAAGATGGGGGAACGCTGGCGATAGATCGCGCTGGCTGCGGGGAGCGGCCCCAGCAGCAAGTCGAGGTAGCGCTCCTCAAACTTGTGGGTCTCGGCGGCCAGGGTGAAGAGGTTCGAGATCCCATAGAGACAGATGCCCGCCTTGAAGACGCCGGGAGCCTGGCAGAGCGTCTCCAGCACGGTGTAGCCGCCCGCGCTGCTGCCCATAATGACGATCTTTTCGCTATCGGCATAGCCCTGCTCGGCCAGGAATTGCGCCCCGCTGACCGCATCCACGACATCGTACACACCCCAGTTGCCGCGCAATGCCTCCATGTAGGCACGCCCATAGCCGGTACTGCCGCGATAGTTGACCAGCAGCACGGTGTAGCCCCGACTGGTGAAAAACTGCGTCTGCGGATCATACGTCGCACTGACCTGACTGGTCGGTCCACCATGGATCTTCACAATTGCCGGTGGGCGACCACTGCTCTCGAAGCGCTGGTTGGCCGGCAGGTAGAGCATGCCATGCACCTGTGCCCCCTCGGCCGATTTCCAACTCACGGGTTGCGCCGGGGCGAGTTGCGCCGGGGCGATATTCTCGGCCTCGGTGCGGCGTAACAGCCGCGCCTGGGTTTCACCCGTCAGCACCAGGCGCGCCGGACGATCACCCGCCGCTGCCAGGGCGACCACGATATCCTGCGTCGGTGAAACGGACGGCTGCTCGATCCAGGTATATGGTTCCAGCCCGACAACCGGCTCGGCCTGGTCGCTGTCGAGCGCCTGCCGGTAGAGGCGGCCCACACCCTGCTCATTACGCACAAAATAGAGCGCCTGGCTGTCGTGACTCCAGCCGTAGGTCCGTAAGCCCTGCACCCAGGCCGGCGTTCCATGCTCGGCGGCGGCATACGTCAACTGGCGGTGGGTAGCCTGCTCAATATCATAGAGATAGATCTGGCCCCAGCCGCTCTCGTCGGAGATATACGCCAGCCACTGACCATCCGGCGAGAACTCCGGCTGAAAGATCGCGGTGTCAGGACTGCCGGCGATAACCTCGGCCTGGGTGATTGAGGGCGGATTGCCGGAGCGCAGCCGTGCCACGTAGAGCAGCGTACCATCCCAGGGCATCTGCGGATGGTCCCAGGCGATATAGGCGATGGTGTGATTCTGCGGGTGCCAGCGGGGTTGCATGTAAAAATCGTGCCCGCTGGTCAGACGCTGCGGCCACTGCTCCCCCTCGGCATCAACAATGGCGATGCTGTCTTTCCGCTCATAGGTGTGAACATAGACCACCCAGCGCCCACTGGTTGAAACGGTCGGCGCAGCCGCGCCCCCAAACTCCGGCGTGATTGGGCGGGCCAGACCAACATCCAGGCTCTGCCGGTAGATGCGCCCTGATTTCTCGACAAAGAAGGCATAACCGCCGGCCACGGTGAAATCGCCCCCACCATAGCAAACCTTTGCCCGAACTGCATGCTCGATGGTCAGATCGCGCGGCGCATCGCAGTTGTCAATATTGGCACAGACCAGCACACTCTGCCCGGAACGCCCTTCCAGCCAGACGAGCGAGCGCCCATCGCTATCCCACTGCATATCCATAATGCGCAGGCGGCTTGCCAGGCTCTGGGGCGTCAGCGGGCTATCCCATAGGCCGTAGGGCCGTGTTATCGGTATCTCTGTCATTGTCTCTCTTTCCGTTGCAAGCGAAAAATGCTGTACCCGCCCTCGCGGTAGACCTGCTCAACCAGCGGTTGAGCGGTAAGTTCCGCGCGCCAGTCGGGGTTCTGCCGGGCCATGGCCGCCTCGTCCACGATAATGTAGTCGGTCTGCCAGCGCTGCATCAACCGTAGCGATGACTCATCCGGGAAGCGCACAAAGATGTTGCGTCCCTCGCGGTAGAGCGACGGCGGGAACTTGCCGTGGCCCTGGTTGGCCGGTCGGTCGGAGAAGAGCAGCGTGTAATACTCGCGCGGCGCGCCAAAGTCGTGGGGCATATGCGTCACGGCCCCCGCCCCCGGCTGATCGCGCACCCAGAGATCGACCGGGCGCGGCCGAATTTCGCTCAGCGTCAACACCGAAACCGACTCAACCAGCACCAGGATGGCGGCCACGATCCAGCCCACGCGGTACCGGCGTTGGGGCAGGCGGCTCAATGCCAGAGCGGCCAGCAGGGCGGCACAGAGTACTAGATAGAGCACCATTCGTGCCCAGGTACGGATATTGCCTAGCACCGGCGCATGCGCATATAAAAACTTCGCCGGCAGCGGGATGCTGTTGCCCTCGTTCAGGCGCAACTCCGGCCCCAGCGTCATCACAAAGTTGATCACGATCAGCACTGCCAGTGCCTGCACCACCCGCCGTCGGCGTCCCAGCCAGAACCCGACCAGCGCTAACGCCATCGCCGTGTAGCCAAATGCGACATACTGCTCACCGGCATCGGCGCGGTAAAACTGACTCGCCCAGTCCCCCCAGAGCGGGTGAAATGGATTGGGCAAGAAGTATGCCTCCGGTACCGCCGCATGCAGGATTACTTGCGAATAGATATGCTTAAACGTCGATCCTTGCTGCTGTGCCTCGTAGTAGGGTTGCGCCAGCGGCAGCACCAGCGCCACGGGGTGTAGGCCGCCAGGAAGAAGGGCAGCGTGGCCCCATACATCAGTGAGGACCAGGCCGCCAGCACATAGCCCATCCCGGCAACATAGCCATCCCAGGTTCGGCGGCGGGTCAGCACGCCCTCCCAGCCGTAGAGCGTCAGCGCCACCCACTGCGAGCCCATCATCCCAAAATGCCCATTCGCGTGAAAATACCGCCGCAGACAGAAGGCAAAGATAATCCCCGCAACCCAGGCTGCCCCAGGTCGCGCTCCCAGTCGCCGGGCCAGCAGATAGGTAAAAAAGGCGGTCAGCACAAACGTTGAAACCATTACCAGGTTGTAACCAACCACCGGCCCAAAGAGCCAGGTAATCGGGACGCCCAGCAGATGGTGCGCCGGGGCAATCTCGGAGACGGTCAGGTCTGCGCCGCCGGGATAGAAGATCTGCGGCGCAAACACCGGCGAGACATGCTGCTCGATCAGGGCGGTGCTAAACCAGTGCATCTTCCAGAGATATTCGAGGTTGTCGCCGGGCGGGCCGATAATATGCGTCGGGAGGCGCGCAATCAAGGGCAGGAGCATGATCGCCGTCAGGACAACATACCCGGCAAACGCGGGCCAGTGCTGCCGCAACCAGGCGCGCACCGGCAGTACAACCGGCTCCACGCGCCGCCGCCGGAGCAGCGCCACCAGCAACCCCAGCCCACCCGCCAGCCCCGCGGTCATCAGGAGGGCATGCAGGCGGTAGACAAACCGGCTGTCGCTGTGGCGCATTGCCAGCATAATCGCCAGCAAGAGTAGCGTTGTCGGTAACCGCGCCCAGAAGGGAATACCCGCCGCCAGCAGCAGCAGGTACAACAGGCCAATCACCAGCCCGATTGCCAGGATCTGCGCCGGAACCAGCCAACCGGGCCGTTCCAGCCCGCGCCAGTCAGCGGTGAAGACTGCCAGCCCCAGTCGGCGCTCATTGCGGTTAACCTCATCCGGGCGAAAGGTCGGGCTCTCGAGACGCACAACATTCGCGCTCCAGCGCAGCCGATCCGCCGGCACCAGGAAGGCGTAACGCCGGGGCACCGCCGACTGCTCCATCGTCAGCATCACCTGATCATTAATCGTTATCGTCAGCGGCACGCTGTTCTGGCGTTCTTCCGGCCAGGGCGCGCTGACGGTCAGGCGGAGTGTATGCGCGCCGAGGCTCTGCGGTGGCAAATGGAGCGTACTGTCGCCATCGGTCCAGCGGAAGCTCTGCCCGGTTGCGGTCGTCTCACCGGGGTGAAAATCCTGCGCCAGCGGCCGCCCGACGCCACCGAGCGCAAACTGCTGCTCCGTCTGTAGCGGCCCACTCCGCAGAAACAGCCCGCTCAGCAGCAGCAAAACCCCCAGCAGGACCACCTGGCCGAGCGGCAAAGCACGCACCTGATGGATAGCGGGCAACCGGCGTATGCGCGGTATATCTGTTGTAAAAAGTTGTTTCATAGTAAGTGATAAGTGATGAGTGATCAGCTTCTCAATGCTGATCACTCATCACTCCGTCCACGGTTCTCAGTTCTTTGTTCTCTCCGGAAGCCCGGCTATGATACGAGGCGGCAAGAACAGTGTCAAGTAATAGCATGGTTCAACCAGTATGCTATAATGCATCGTAGCTGCGATCTTGCGGACGCGAAAGATATACCCTCATGACGGCACGAGCAGCCACAGTTGATCGGGAAACGTATGCCCAGCAAACCCGGCAGACGCTCCAGGCGTTAAACACGATTGACGACACTAGCCTGGTGAGTCTGACCGGTCTGGGCCTCCCCGAAGTCCAGGCCATCAAGCAGGAGATCGCCGAGATCTTCCCGGCGTCGAATCTTCCCCTTTTTCTGCTCCAGGGGTTACTCCAGCTCAAGGACCGCACCCTGCCCCAGGAGCGCGTTGATGCCGACCTGCAGGTGCTCTTTCGCGGCACCCGGCAGATTGGCCTCTACAGCACGTTTCTGGCGGCGCCCGCCATGCTGCTGCATGGCTACCAGCAGTTGCTGACCCTGGCCGGGAAGAGCGTTGATAGTGCGTTTCCCAATGGCCCATGGCAATTCTACACCGAGTTTGGACTGCGCGAGGATACCGCTCGCCACGCCGTTGAGACGGTGGGCTTTCAGCAGCGCTTTGCCCGCACGAGTGACCTGAATGCCGCTACCTGCTGGGTCTATGCCGCGATCCTGACTCTGTTTGCCTATGATGATCTGCTGGCGAATGAGTGGCACGAGCGGGTGCTGCTGCGCGCGCTCGACCAGGCGCTGGAGCAGCATGTGATCCAGCAGGCCGGCCGCAAGTTGCCGCGCAACACCGAGGAGCGCACACAGTTCATTGCCGAACGGATCGCCGCGCTGCGCGAGAAGTATCACCTGCAAGGATTGGCGTCCGGGTGGGCGGCCCGGCGGCCCTACAGCGCGCCATCCGGCACGCCGCCGCAGGCATACCCGGCCTACCGGCGTGATCAGTTTCAGGCTTACCTGGATCAGGCGCTCCAGCGGTTGCCGGCGGACCTGCGCACGGCGATGGAACAGATCTATGCGGAGCGGTGCCGGCATGATCTGCCCGCCTACCAGGAGCAGATGACCATCCTGAAGCGATTGCGCCCGGAAGTCTACCAGGAACATCACGATCCCTTTGCGCTGGATATGGCCCGGGTTGCGCTGGTCAGCGGCGGGCACTACTTCCTGATCGATCTCTGTGACCGTGACCCGGATGGGCATCTCTTGCTCTTCCCGCGCGATGGTGATGCGCAGAGTGCCGGTATTCCGTTGCCGCTGGAGCGGGCGGAAGATGGCAGTCTGCATGACCGCTATGGGCGCACTGTAACGATTGATCGGGCCGGGCGGGTCCGCGCGGGAGACGACCGGCTGGGCCGCCTGCGCCCACCGCCGCTGACGACGATCAAAAGCCGGGTGGATGCCATCCTGCGCGCCGCGCGCCCCCAGAAGCCAACGCACACTACTGCCACAGAACAGCCTGATCTGCTGTTGACCGAGGTGCTGCGTGAACACCAGAATGAACTGCGCGCCCAACTGGATGCCGAAACCCAGAGAGCGCTGCATGAACTGGGCCATGCACCGATTATCTTAAACTGGGAACAGCACACCAACGCGCAGCCGCTCCGCGATATTCGCAATACCCGACGCGGCTGTGGCGATCATGCGCTGACGCTGGTGCGCACCAATCGCAGCATGGTTTTCGATATGTCGCATGTCTTCTTTGATGGCATGTGGGGCATGGCGCTGGCCGAGATGATCACCGGCTTTGCCACAGCGCTGCACCCGGCGGTTGAGGGGAGCCAGGCGGAACGCAGCAGCGCCGGTGTACCGCTGACCCTCACTACCACGCCCGAATTTTTGGAAATCGCCCGATCAACGGTCGCCGCCAGTCCGGTTGAGGTGTCGGCGGAGACTACCATCGCTACGGGGGTGATGCAGGATATGGGTAAGCTGCGCCGCCGTCTGGCCGCGATCAAGCTGGAACTGACAGTCAATGATCTGCTGCTGCTGACCCGCAGTGTTCACGCTGCCGGCTACACCCCCGGCGCAACCGCCCGCAAAACGCTTGACGCGATTGCCCGCCTGGAGAATGGCTGGGATCTGCGCGAGCGGATCGAGCAGTATTGGGAAGAGGAGCGTACCATCAATCCGGCACTGCTGATCCCGATGGATGCCGGCGCCGTTGATCCGCGTCTGCGGCTCTACCCGGCGACCTTCCGCAACCCGCTGCCCGGCCTGCTGCCCCGGCTCACACTGTGTGATGATATCGTGCAAACCCTGCGTCGCCGGACGAATGATCCGGCGCGCCAGGAGTTTACCGAGGAGCGGCGCGCGCTCTACAGCGAACTCAAGGCCTACGGTATGCTGCTGCAAACGCTGCGGCAGGTGACGATGCGCGGTGAGAGTTTTGCCACGGCTGCGCTACGGCTGTTGAGCCATCTGCCGGGGCCGATGCAGCACATCATGGATCTGGTACCGCAGAAGATCGATATTCTCAACGAGATTATCAAGGGCCGGGAGGTCTTTTCCAATGTGGGGCCGGTGGCGAGCGACGCTTCGCTGACCCGCTTTGCCAGCTCGCGCGATGATGGCGAGACTAAACTGCTGGTATGGGGCTTTATGACCGATGCCGCCGGGCAACTCCAGATTACGCTACGCGATTTCCGCCCGCATGTGGCGGATCTGGTACACCTGGAGCAGACTCAACTGGCGCAGGCGTTAACCCAGGATTATCTGGATGCGTATGCCGCCAGTGTTGAACTCCTGGTCCGCCGCATCCAGCGGATCTTCGCCTATAAGTGACACGACTTAATTCACACGAGTTACGCGGTGGGCGATCAAACCGGGCGTTTCACCCAGTGAACGGCAGAATCGCCTGCGGCAGCATGGTACACTTTTTTCTTTTTCACAAAAATGTTGCACTTTGTGCAACATTTTTGTGAAAAAGAATGGGATCTTCCGCCCTGCCGGAGGCGAATCGGGCCATGTGTCCAGGCAGATGCCCGGTTTGAAACCGACCGCGTAACTCCTGTTAATTCACGGGAGTCCCGGCTTCAGCCGGTGGGATGCCTGCTGCGGATAGGGCGTGCGGCCGCAGAACGGTGCATCGAATGCACCCTACGCCTGCTGATCCGGTTGATGCGTTTTGCACAAATCGTCCGGATACGTCATGCACGGGAGTCCCGGCTTCAGCCGGTGGGATGCCTGCTGCGGATAGGGCGTGCGGCCGCAGAACGGTGCATCGAATGCACCCTACGCCTACCTGCCCCTATGCTTGAACCGTGACAACGCATTCGACTGCTGGTTCTTTGTGCTGCAATCGAGGTTTGAATTAACTATGACTGACCGCCGAACCGTCTCCAAACTGGGTACATACAAAGTGGGCGAACTGCTGGGCAGTGGAGGCATGGCCAGCGTCTACAAAGGGTACGACACCGTCAACAAGCGCGATGTTGCGATTAAAGTGTTAAGCATTAACGAGCAGACCGCCGACTTCGTAAAACGCTTCAAGCGGGAAGTCAAAGTGGTCAAGAGCCTGCGCCATCCCAATATCGTCCAGTTCTACGACGTTGGCGAAGAAGACGATACCATCTACATGGTGCAGGAGTTGCTGCCCGGCCCCACGCTGGCGGATCGCATCCGCAAGCTAGGCAAGCGGCGCATCCCCGACGCCGACATCCCGGTCATTGTGGCGCAACTGGCCGACGCGCTCGATTTTGCGCACAACAAAGGCATTATTCACCGCGATGTCAAGCCGAGCAACGCCATCTACAATGCTGAACGGCAGATGGTATTGACGGACTTCGGCATTGCGCGTACGTCGGCAGATGCGCTGCGTACCGCCACCGGGCCGGGGATTGTGATGGGCACGCCCGGCTATATCGCGCCGGAGCAGGCCATCAGCAGCGCGACGATTACCCCGGCCTGTGATATCTATGCGCTGGGGGTGCTGCTGTTTGAAATGCTGACGGCACAGTTGCCCTTTGAGGCCGATACATCCATGGGCGTGGTGCTCAAACATCTCTACGACGAGCCGCCAACGCCGCGCAGCCTGCGCCCCGAACTGCCCAAAGCCCTGGATGATATCCTGCTACGCGCCATGCACAAGGAGCCGGACAAGCGTTTCGCCAGTGCCACCGAGCTATCGCAGGCGCTCCAGGAAGCCTGGCCGGTGGGCAAGCCCACCGGCAAAGCTACCGCCGACAGTGCCGCCAACACTGCCGAGGCGACCGGGAGCAAAAAAAGCACAGAGAAGAAGGCCGAGAAGAGCACAGAAAAGGATTCTGCTGCGGCAAAACCCCGCGCCGGCGGCAGTACCGCAAAAGCAAAGGCAAAGTCAGAGAATGGCACATCCGGCAGCCGGGCCAAGGCATCCCCAGCGAAGAAGAAGGCGTCCGGCGAGAGCGCAAAGTCGCGCTCGACCGGCGGCAATTCATCAGCGGCAAAACCCACCGCCCGTGCGACCACCGGGCGCAAGGAGCAGGCCGGCGCAGAGGGAGCAGCGCAACAACCCGACAGACATATCCGCCTGCGGGTGGGGTTGCTCACAGTCTGCCTGGTCGGACTGCTGCTGCTGGGTGGCCTCACCGACCTCGACACGATTGTGCGCGGGTGGGGCGTACTGGCGCGGTCGGTGATGGGTCTTGTGGGTTATTGACACGCGTTACGCTATAGGCATTCACACCGGGCATTTGCCTGGATGAATGCCGCGCTTCGCCTCCGGCAGCATGGGGCTCTTTTCTCTTTGTGGCAAACATGGTACTCTCCGAGTATCATGTTTGCCACAAAGGATATCCGGTACCGCCTTGCCGGAGGCGCACCACATCTCCTCGCAGACAACTGCGTATCTTCTGTTCTTGACACGCGTTACGCAGTGGCATGCAAATCGGTCGTTTGTCCCGATGGGAGCCGGCGAAACCGGCGGCAGCATGGGACATTTTCTAGCTTTTTGCTACACCAGGTGAATACCCGGTTTGACCAGATGAACGACACCCTCGCCGGCCACAGCAATAATACCGGAAGAACATAGCTAAGGAAGGTATATGCAATGGGTTGGATTGAATTGACGGCAACCATATTCGGCGTGCTTTGTGTCTGGCTGATCATTCGTCAGAGCATCTGGTGCTGGCCTGCCGGCCTGGTGCAGGTGACGTTATTCGTCTACATTTTCTACGAGGCCCGTCTCTACTCCGATATGATCCTGCACATTATCTACATATTTCTTCAACTGTACGGCTGGTATCACTGGCTGTACGGCGGTCATGCACGCACCAGTTTGCCTATTACGACCCTGTCTGGCTATGCACGCGCTGCCTGGATTGGCCTGGGTGTGCTGGGCATGATGGCGCTTGGTGCTGCAATGCACACCTTTACTAATGCTGCCCTGCCCTATGCTGATGCTTTTACCACCGTGGTCAGCCTTATCGCGCAATGGTTGCTGGCACGTAAGAAACTGGAGAACTGGTATTTCTGGATTGCCGTGGATGTGGTAGCTATCGGTGTGTATTTCTCCCGGGAACTCTATTTTACTACCGGACTGTACACGCTATTTCTCGGTATGGCTATCGCGGGCTTCTTCGCATGGCGGCGCTCCTGGCAGACAACCGCCGCAGATCAAGTGGTGGTGACGGCATGACTGACAACGAACGTGTAGGCCTGACCCTGGGCAAATATGCCCCGCTACATCAGGGGCACCAGATGGTGATCGAAACGGCGCTTGCCGAGATGGATCATGGTATCGTGGTGATCTATGATTGCCCTGATGTTACCCCTATCCCGTTGCCGGTGCGGGCAAACTGGATTCGCCGCCTTTACCCGCAGATAGAACTGTACGAAGCCTGGGATGGACCGCTCCAGGTGGGGGATACCCCCGACATCAAGCGGATGCACGAGAAGTATATTCGCGCCCTGCTTGGTGATAGGCGTGTCACCCATTTCTATTCCAGCGAGTTTTATGGTGCGCATATGAGCGCGGCTCTGAACGCGGTCAACCGCCAGGTGGATGCGGAGCGCGTGCAGGTGCCGATCTCGGCCACGCAGATTCGCCGGCAGCCGTACACTGCGCGTCACTTTCTGCACCCGCTGGTGTACCGCGACCTGATTATCAATGTCGCATTCCTGGGCGCGCCATCTACCGGCAAAACTACGCTGGCGCAGACCCTCGCCGCACATTACCGGACAGTCTGGATGCATGAGTATGGGCGCGACTACTGGGAACAACACCAGGTTGAGCGCCGGCTCACGCTGGACCAGTTAGCAGAGCTTGCTGAGGGACATCTGGCCCACGAAGAGCAGTTGCTTACCACAGCAAACCAGTATCTCTTTACCGATACCAATGTACTTACCACCTACATTTTCTCGGAATATTATCATGGCACAGCAGCAGACCGCCTCAAGCAACTTGCCGACCAGGCCGCGACGCGGTATGATCTGGTGTTTGTGTGCGATACCGACATCCCCTATGAGGATACCTGGGATCGCTCGGGTGAGGCCAACCGGCAGGTGATGCAGCAGCGCATCCTGAGTGACCTGCATATGCGCAACATCCCCTATCGGCTGCTGCGCGGCAATGTGGCAACACGCGTCGCCACGGTATGCAGCATTCTCGCGCGGTACCATAAATACCAGAACTTGCTTGATTTGTTTGAATGAGCGTCGGGACGCGTCCGGTTGGGTATCAAAGCCGGGATGGTATCAGAGAGGCGTAACACCTTTCCCGATAGTACGCAGGAGTACCTAATGAATACCACCACACGTATAGGATTTATCGGCACGGGCCTGCTGGGATTTCCGATGGCAGAGCAACTCTGCGTGGCCGGGGGTGCGCCGGTAGTCTACAACCGCACCCGCGCGAAGGCCGAACCGCTTCGGGGCAAGGGGGCTACTATCGCCGCACATCCCGCCGAGGTGGTGCAAACTGCCGAGGTTATTATCCTGATGCTGACCGATGCCCCGGCCATCCGCGCGGTCGTCCTGAGTGACGCAGTGCGGCCGTATCTGGCGCAGCGCACAATCATTCAGATGGGTACGATCAGCCCGGAGGAGAGTTTGGAGATCGGCAGCGCGGTGCAGGCCGCCGGGGGTGACTACCTGGAAGCGCCCGTCCTGGGTAGCATCCCGCAGGCGCAGGCAGGCAACCTGGTCGTAATGGTGGGCGGCACGGCGGCGCAGTTTGCCCGGTGGCGTGAACTGCTGACAACCTTCGGGCCGGAGCCGCGCCATATCGGGCCGGTAGGCAAAGCTGCCGCGCTCAAACTGGCGCTCAACCAGCTTATCGGCTCGCTCACGGGAGCCTTTGCACTCAGTCTGGGCCTGGTGCAGCGCCATGGCCTTGAGGTTGAGACATTCATGTCCATTTTGCGCAACAGTCCGCTCTATGCGTCCACATTTGACAAGAAACTCCCGCGCATGCTGGAGCGCAACTTTGCCGATCCCAACTTCCCCGCGCAGCACCTGCTGAAGGATATGCGCCTGGTTGAGCGGGAGGCATCCGCGCTGGGTCTCACCACCACGCAACTCGCCGGACTGTGCCGGATCCTCGAGATTGCCGCCGCTGGGGAATTTGCCACGCAGGACTACTCGGCGCTCTTCGCCGTGGTTGTGCCGCCGGAAGCGTAGCCCGCCCGGACACGCTGCCCCTCCCGCCGGCCTGGCGTGGTATGATATTCCTGAGGTTTACTGTTACCCTGTCAGTCTCATTAGTACGACAACTTTGCCATCAACCCGGCAATCAACGGGAACGAGGGCAATGGGCGCAGGGGCGGCATGTTCCCATTCATTATCTCTGCGTCCTCTGTGTTCTCTGTGGCTATGATAACAGCTCCGTATTAGCCAGGTGAATGGGAGGAGGAAATCAGCCCGTGTCCGATCTGCATAGCGCGCTCTCCCGGTTTTTTGGCTTCGCGGCCTTTCGTCCCGGACAAGAGGCGGCCATCGGCAGCCTGCTGGCGGGTGAGCATACCCTGGTGGTCATGCCCACCGGTGCCGGCAAATCGCTGATCTATCAACTGGCGGCGCTCTGCCTGCCGGAGCCGGCGGTAACGCTGGTGATCTCACCGTTGATTGCGCTGATGAAAGATCAGGTAGATAGCCTGAACCGCTACGGTATCCCCGCAACCTATATCAACAGCACCCTCACGGCCGGCGAGCAGTCCCGCCGCCTACAGGCCCTCGCCGGCGGAGACTATCGTCTGGTCTATGTTGCCCCGGAGCGGTTGCGCAGTGTGCCGTTTCAGCAGGCACTGCAGCGGGTCGCCGTCGGGCTGTTTGTGGTGGACGAGGCGCACTGTATCTCGCACTGGGGCCACGACTTCCGGCCGGACTATCGGCGGATCGCGCAGGCGCGGGCGGAACTGGGGCAGCCGCTTACGGTGGCGCTGACGGCGACCGCAACCACGCTGGTGCAGGATGATATCGCGGCCCTGCTGACCATTCCGCATGCGCGGCGCATTGTCACCGGCTTCAACCGGCCCAACTTGAGCTTTGAGGTGCTGTACGCCTCTGATGTGGCCTCCAAGCAGCAGTTGCTGGCCGGGTTGCTGCACGACCTGGCGCAACCCGGGGCGACCGGCACAACGATTGTGTATGTGGGCACCCGCCGCGAAGCGGTGGCGGTCGCCGCCTTTGTCAGTGAAGCGCTCGGCATCCATGCCGACTACTACCACGCGGGCCTGCCAAACCAGCAGCGCAACGCCATCCAGGATGCATTCCTCATGGGTGATCTGCCGGTGGTAGTCGCCACCAACGCCTTTGGGATGGGAATTGATCGCCCCGATGTGCGGCTGGTGGTGCATTATAACCTGCCCGGAACGCTGGAAGCCTACTATCAGGAGGCGGGGCGCGCCGGCCGCGATGGGCTTCCCGCCCGCGCTGTGCTGCTCTACTCGCCGCAGGATCGCCTGCTCCAGCAGTGGTTTATCGAGCGCAGCATGACGACGTTTGATGAATTGCAAACCCTGTACCGGACGCTGGGCCGCGTGGAAGGAACCGCTGTGCAGACCACGCTGGAGCAACTGGCGGGGACGGCCCGACTCGATCCGTTGAAGGCGCGCGTGGGGCTGGCGCATCTGGAGCGGGCCGAGATCATTCGTCAGACGGGGGACGAGGGTGCGCAGATGCATCTGACACTTGCGCCCTGGGACGCCGCCGCCGTAACCGCGATTACCGCCGCGCTCGATGATTACACGCAACATCGCCAGCGCCAGCTTGACCAGATGACCGACTATGCCGAGGCGGATAGCTGCCGCCGCCACATTCTGCTGCGCTACTTCAGCGATGCCGGGCCGGCAGATGCGGAACGCTGCTGTGATAACTGCCTGGTCGAGCAGGTTCCCGCACCTGCGCCGCGTGACATTAACACGCTGCCGCGCTCCGAACGAGCGGCGCTGATCATTCTGGATACGGTCAGACGGCTGCCCTGGGGCGTGGGTCGCCGCCGGATTGCGGATATTCTGAAGGCGTCGCGTGCCAAAGGTATGACTCCAGTCTATCAGCAGCAGACCTACTACGGGCGCTTTGCCGAGTTTTCGCGCAAGGCAATCGAGGATATGATCGAGCAACTGATCATTCAGGGCTATCTCAAGATCGTTGGCGGCGATATTCCGGTGGTGACGCTGACGCAGCGCGGGCGGCAGGCGCTCCAGGCGCGTGCCCCAATTGCGCTGGCGCTGCCCGGTGAGGGTGACGTAGGCGATCATTCCGGACGGCAGCGCAAACGCTACGCGCAGAACCACACCACCGACGAGACCGAGGCACTGCTGCGCCAGGGACTGTGTCCCGCCGACATTGCCGCTGAACGCGGGCTGACCGAGAGTACCATCTTTCAGCATCTAGCGTTTTTGATTGGCGAGGGGCGGATCGAACTCACGGCGGTGGTATCCGAGGAAGTTACTGCCCAGGTGCGCGCCGTAGCTGACGAGGTAGGCGACCTCTCCCGCCTCAAGCCGCTGAAGGAGCGCCTGCCCGATGAAATCTCCTACGAGGAACTGCGCTGCGTCGTGGAGGATCTCAAACGCCGGCGGGGGTGAATGAGCTTGCACCGCCGAGACGCTGAGAGCGCCGAGATTTGTAAGGTGTAGCGTAAACAAGGCGCATTCAGACGAGAGCATATATATTTACCGCCGCGAGCGCCGAGTCTGGAACATAACTCTACGCTCTCTGCGTCTGCGGTGCCATTGCGCAACCGACGACGAACGTAGTTACTTTACCCATCACAGGAGACATTCCCTCCCCGGCTGGAGCAGGCACTCCAGCAAATCCCGGTTGCCATTCAGGACATCCGTGATCTGCTGGAGCGGCAGGAGCGGCAATTGCCAGGTCTTGACTCTACCTGACACAGTGAGTATAATGTATGTATTATCTTTCTTTCCAAAAATAGTGTTACCTTCTTGCGAAGGAGCAACAGGGTGAAAAAACTTACGACACATCTACATATTCAGCCCAACGGGGCGGCACAGGTCTCATAGCGCCTGTTGCCGCTTCTCTGTTTTTGTCTCGTAATAAGATTGCAGCGCGGAACAGGCCGCACTGCCACGTACTAAACGAGGAGGTGCCTTATGCACTCGGATTTGATCGGCAAGATCGAGAAGGCCCGACGGTATGCGCAGGAACCCGAACGCCTTGAAATTAATGAACTTAAGATGAGTGTTCGCGGAGATAATGATACAACCCATAACGTTACACTGAACGATGGACACTGGGATTGCACATGTTCTTTCTTCCACACATGGGGAACTTGCGCCCACGTTATGGCCGTACAGCGGTTGCTTACTCCGGTGCTCACGCCCAAAGCACGCGAGGCAGATTTGGCGATTGATTATCAGCGGGAACTCTACAAGGAAGAAGAGGCCGCCAGTCTTGTCTGATCATTTGTAATGGTGCATACGCTGTCCCACAAAAACCCTCCTTCCCGCGGGAAGGAGGGTTTTTTGTGGGACAGCGTTGCATGATAGTTGCATGGCCTGGAGATACCGTATGCCGCTAGTAATTGCGCACCGAGGAGCCTCGGCCTATGCGCCGGAAAATACCCTGGCGGCGTTTGAACTTGCTCACGCGCAGGGCGCGGATATGCTGGAACTCGATGTGCAGCGGAGCGCTGATGGTGTGCTGGTGGTTTTTCATGATACGACGACGGAGCGCTGGGATGGACAACCACGTCCGGTAGACACCTGCACCCTGGCTGACCTGCGCTGCCTGGATATCGCCAGCGCGACGGTGCCAACCCTGGCCGAAGTATGTGTGTTTGCCCGCGAATCCGGTATCCTGCTCAATGTGGAACTCAAGCAGTCGGATATTGTTGTGCCGACCGTGACGTTACTGCGCGCGTATAATCTAATCGACCGGACGCTGGTCTCGGCGTTTTCCGCATCGGCATTGCGCAAACTCAGCCGGGTCGCGCCCGAACTCTCACGGGGCTACCTGATGGGCACCCGCAGCTACCACCCCGCCACTCGCCTGCGTGAGCTATGGCCGTTCCTGGCGCTGCGGGAGATACAGGCGACAACCTGGCACCCGGCCATTGAACTGCCGCTGCTCCGGCAGATGCTCCCGCGCGTGCGCCGCGCCGGCTATACTGTCAACGTCTGGACGGTGGACGACCCGGCGGTGATGCGCCGGCTGGTCGCCTGGGGTGCGACCGGCATTATCACCAATAAACCGGATCTGGCCCGCGCCAGTCTCACATGAAGCTGTGGAGAGAACAAAGAACAAAGCAACAGAGAACAAAGAGTGCCCGGAATACACAGTAATCTGTTTGTTCTTTGTTCTTTGCCTGTTTGTTCTTTCCTTAAAAAAGTTACATGCCCAACCGCAGCCCCGGCAGCACATCCAGATCCCACCCGCTCTGTACGCCTGCATCGAAGCGATAGTATGCCGCGGCGGCAACCATTGCGGCATTATCGGTGCAAAGCCAGATCGGCGGGTAGCGCACAGGTACCTCGGCGCGGCGGGTTAACTCGCTACGCAGCCGGGTATTTGCGGCCACCCCTCCCGCCAGCAGAATGGCGGTGGCACTAAACTGCCGGGCGGCTTCAACCGCTTTGGACACCAGCACATCCACCACTGACTCCTGAAAGGCATAGGCAATCTGCGCCGTGAAACGGGGATCAAGTTTAGAGGAAGCGGACGGCGTATCGGTTGCCGGCGACGGCAAACCGGGACTGGTCGCTGCTGGTGGGAGCGTGGCTCTTGGCTTCCGCCCACGCGTGCGATGACGGGGCGATACATTGGCCGCAGGTGCCCGGCGATCCTGGACTTTGTGCAGCACGGCGGTTTTGAGGCCGCTGAAGGAGAAGTCGTAGCTGTCGCGCAGCCAGGCCCGGGGCAGCGCCTCCCCGCCTTCGCCGCGCGTAGCCGCCTGCTGGATAGCCGGGCCACCGGGGTAGCCCAATCCCAGGATGCGTGCAACCTTGTCAAAGGCCTCGCCGGCTGCATCGTCGCGGGTCTGCCCCAGCAGTTGATAGTCGCCGTGATCCTGGAGCAGCGCCAGCAGCGTATGCCCACCGCTGACCACCAGCGCCACCAGCGGAAACTCCAGCGCTTCCGGCTGAACTTCGGTTTCCCCGACTTCCGGAATTAGCCAGTTTGCATAGATGTGCGCCTCCAGGTGATTGACACCGACGAAGGGCAGACCACGCTGCCAGGCCAGCGCCTTGGCCGCATTCAGGCCGGTCAGCAGCGCGCCACTCAGGCCGGGGCCATAGGTGGCGGCGACGGCCTGAACATCGTTCCAGCCGCCCGGCAGGACGGACAACGCCTCCAGCAGCACCGGGGGCAGGCTGAGAATATGCTGCCGCGAGGCGACCTCCGGCACAATGCCGCCATAGCGCTGATGCATATCCATCTGCGAGGCAACAACATTGGAGAGCACCTCGCGGCCGTCGCGTACAATCGCCGCAGCCGTCTCATCACAGGAGGTCTCCAGCGCCAGGATGGTGGAGTGAGCGAGAGGTTTTGTTTGATCTGTCATTGTACTAACTATTCCGATTGCTCGTCTAAATCTTTTTAATCCACAGGCGGTAAGACATTTGTGTCTTCTTCTGATTTGATCTCGTTCAGGAACGCATCCCAGCCCGTCCAACCGGCCTTGCTGCGCCAGTCTTTCATCCAGGCCTGCACCAGTTCCTGGTCTTCCAGATCCTCCAGCAGCGCCATGAGAGCTTCCCAGGCATCGATTTGCATCACTGCCGCTGTGGCCTGACCCTCCCGGTTAACGACAAATTGTACCGATTGGAGTATCTCTTGAAAGGTCACAATAATATCCTTACTCGAAGTTGGAATTATGGGTTACGGGTTGCGGGTTATGGGTTACATGTAAACTCAGAATGGACTGATGTGCTTATTTTGGGTCTTGTGGATCGCTTTTCAATATTGTGATCAACTGCAATCATCTGAAAGGATGCGCTAACCTGATGAAATCGTATACCGACAGTATAACACCATAACCCCTAACCGTTAACCCCTAATCGTCAACCCCTACCTCACCCCATCTCCTCTGCCACCTCAATTGCGCGGAGGAGCGCGGCGGCTTTGTTGCAGCTCTCCTGGTACTCACTTGCCGGGACGCTGTCGGCGACCACACCCCCGCCCGCCTGCACATAGGCGACGCCATCCTTGACCAGCATGGTGCGCAGGCTGATGCAGGTGTCCAGGTCGCCGTTGAAGCCCACATGCCCGACACAACCTGCGTAGATGCCCCGCGCGGTGCCTTCCAACTCCGTGATGATCTCCATGGCACGGATCTTGGGCGCACCACTGACGGTGCCGGCGGGAAAGCAGGCCCGCAGCGCGTCGAGGGCGCTCATATCGGCGCGTAGCTTCCCGGTAACATGCGAAACCAGATGCATCACATGGCTATACTTCTCGACGATCATAAACTCGGGAACGCTGACACTGCCGGGCGTGCTCACGCGGCCAATATCGTTGCGCCCCAGGTCAACCAGCATCAGATGCTCGGCCCGCTCCTTCTCGTCGGCCAGGAGTTCTTCGGCCAGCGCTGCATCCTCCGTCAGATCATGTCCCCGGGGGCGGGTGCCGGCAATGGGGTGGGTCAGGATGTCGCCCTCCTCCACCCGTACCAGCAACTCCGGTGATGCGCCGACCAACTCGCCTTCCCCGGTGCTCAGGTAGAACATGTAGGGCGAGGGGTTGATCGTCCGCAGCGCACGATAGATCGTGAAGGAGTCGGACTGCACCGGGCGGCTAAAGCGCTGCGAGGGCACCACCTGGAAGATATCACCGGCCATGATGTATTCTTTGGCGCGTTCTACATTGGCTTCATACTGTTCGCGGCTGGTGTTGGAGCGCACCGGCCCGGCAGCCGTGCGCGGCGCGACCGAGTGCGGCTCGTAGTTGCGTGGCTCCAGTTGCCCCTGGAAGGAGAGCGCCTGCTGTCGGGCAACCGGCCGGCGCAGACGAGCGACCAGTTCCTCGATCCGCTCAACCGCGCGGGCATACTCCTCTTCCAGGTTGTGGGCATCCAGATGCACATGCGAGAGTACCTTGATCTTATGGCGCAGATGGTCAAAAATGAGCAGGGTATCCACAAACATCCAGATCCCCTCGGGCATCTGATAATCCACCCGATCAGGTCGGGGTAGCTCCTCAAAATAGCCGATTGTCTCGTACCCCAGGTAGCCCACCGCGCCCCCCACAAAGCGGGGCAGATCCGGCAGGCGTACCGGGCGGTAGGGCCGCAGATAGCTCTCCAGAACGACCAGCGGATCGGTGTAGGGCAGTTCCTGCTTATGCCCGCTCTGGTTGATCGTCCGGGCAATCCCGCCATCCATGCGCAGCACCAGGTAGGGTTCGCAGCCCAGGAACGAGTAGCGCGCGATATGCTGCCCACCCTCAACGCTCTCCAGCAGAAAGCTGTAGGGACCACGGGCAATCTTCAGATAGGCCGAGACCGGCGTCTCCAGGTCGGCCATAATTTCGCGGTAGATCGGGCAGAGATTGCCCTGATCTTTGAACTCACGGATTTCGGCCAGTGTCGGATAATGCATACTGACTCCTGTTACGAACACGAGTTACGCGGTTGACATTAAAACCGGACGTTTCACCCGATGCAAGCCCGACTCGCCTGCGGCAGCAGGGTACTTGATTCTGGGTTCTTCCACCCTGCCGGAGGCGGAATTGTCTTTCAGGTCAGCGACTGCGTAACTCCTGTCACGAATTGGTGTTTCGATTTTAAGGGTCGGAGGCGAAAAATAAGGAGTGAAATAAAATCCCAAAATAACCCCTAACCCCTAACCCCTAACCCCTAACCCCTACTGAAAATACCGCAATCCCATCGCGTCTTCCATCTTTGCGACGGTCTCCTGGGCAATGCTGCGGGTGCGGGCATTGCCCACGGCCAGAATCTCGGCGACCAGGTTGGGCTGCGCCGCGTAGGTCGCACGGCGCTCGCGGATCGGGTCGAGAAAGGTGTTGATCGCGGCAGTCAGCTTGCGCTTCACCTCGACATCGCCCACTTTGCCCTGGCGGTAGCGCTCCTTCAGGTCGTTTACCTCCTCCAGGTTGGGGTTAAAGGCGTCGTGGTAGGCAAAGACCGGGTTGCCCTCCACTTTGCCGGGGATGTCGGCGCGCACGCGGTTGGGGTCGGTGTACATGCCCCGGACCTTCTGTTCAACCGTTTTGGCATCGTCGGTTAGCATAATCGCATTGTTGGCGCTCTTGCTCATCTTGCCCTGCCCATCGGTGCCGGGCAGCGTACCCACCTCCGGCACCAGTGCATCCGGTTCATGGAAAACGTCACCGTAGAGATAGTTAAAGCGGCGGGCGATCTCGCGGGTGATCTCAACGTGGGAGAGGTTGTCCCGCCCCACCGGAACCAGATTGGCGCGCGGCAGCAGAATATCGGCAGCCTGCAACACCGGGTAGCCCAGCAGACCAAAGGGCATCTGCTCTTCTTCGATGTGGGCGTTGCGGGCCATCTCCTTGATGCTGGGCAGGCGACTCAGGCGTGGCACCGTGACCAGCATCTCGAAGATCAGGTTGATCTGGTAGACCTCCTTAACCGCACTCTGCAGATAGATCGTGCTGCGCTCCGGGTCAATCCCCAGCGATAGTTCATCAAGCACCATATCCGTAATATTTTGCGGGATGGCGACGATGTCTTCCTGTGTGTTCTTAGTTGTCAACACATGCAGATCGGCGATAAGAAAAAAGCATTCATACTGGTCCTGCAGGCGCACTCGGTTGGCATAGGTGCCGACATAGTGCCCCAGGTGGAGCTTCCCGGTCGGGCGGCTGCCGGTCAGGATGCGTGGTCGCGTCGGGTTGGTCATATCTATCTCCTCCGTTGGTTAGTGTTATAACGTACACCGTAGGTTTTATAAACGGTGCATGTGTAATCCGAGCAACACTGATCCGGAATCCCGGCTTCAGCCGGATCAGGCGTTCCCGGCAGGATGCTACGTTCCCGGCAGGCATCCCACCGGCTAAAGCCGGGACTCCCGGTTATTCATATCTGGACTATTTTTCAACGTTCATAAGCCGGGAATCCCGTGAGCTGTATGCATTCCATCGGCGAATGAACGGTGCATGTGTAATCTGAACAGCACTGATCCGGAATCCCGGCTTCAGCCGGATCAGCCGTTCCCGGCAGGATGCCCTGTCTCGGCAGGCATTCCACCGGCTAAAGCCGGGACTCCCGTGAGCTATAGTACGGACAAAGATGTTTCGCCCGCCAGATTGTTCGCCCCTACTCACGCCTCCGCCTGCCACCAGGCGCGCACCTTCTGCGCACTCAGCAGCAGATAATCGCGGTCGGCGCTGAATACCTCCAGCGTGAATGTATCGTCGTAGCCGCTCTGTTTCAGCCGGCGGAGCACCTGCGACCAGTTGATGGTGCCCGTGCCTAGCGGCAGATGGTCATCGCTCTGGCCCCGGTTATCGCTCAAGTGTACGTGGAGCAGGCGCGGACCCAGTTGCTCCAGCACATCTCCCAGCTTGAGCCGGCCAACGTGGGCATGCCCCACGTCCAGATGAAATCCCAGCCGCGGGTCGGCCGCCAGGATGGTGCAGATGTCGTCCAGGCTAAAGCGGGTGCTGGGGGGATGCTCTACCATAATGCGCAGGCCGTAGGGCGCGGCGAGCTCGGCCAGTTGCGCAAAGCTCTCGCCATTCCAGCGGAGGCAGTCGGCATGGCGAAAAAGATGCGGGCAAGAAACCATATGCACATTAACCACCCGGGCCTTCAGTTGGGCAAATAGCTCAAACGTCTCGGCGACACTCGCAACAGCGGCCTGGCGCATGGCGGCAACCGGCGAGGCGAAGGGCAGATACCAGGCGGTATGCCCGACGATCCCCAGGCCGGTCGCGGCACAGATCGCGCCGAGTTCATTCTGATCGATCTGATCCGGCTCCGCCGCCGGCCCCTCAATCGTCAGATCGAGAAAATCCAGACCATTGGCGGCTGCCCAGCGCGCCTCGTCGCAGGCGTTCTTGCGCGGATCATTCATCATTCCAATGCGCATAGATTCCTCCTGGTTATATGCTATACTAGGCGCGTCGCTGCACATGATACATCTCTCAGAAAGGTTGGTTCATGCATCGTATACGCCGGCTTGCTTTAATCAGTTTTGTGCTTCTTCTGTTTGTTGTCATCGACGCTCCGACCCTCCTCAAAGCGCAGGTTCAGCCCGGTTCTTTTACCAGTGTTCAGCCGGTAGTTGCGCCGCTGCAACCCGCCACTGTCAATGTCAATGTTCCCGGTTACACTGGCCCGGCTACGCTTGTTGTTTTCGATAGTGCCAGTCGCTCAGTTGGTGCATGGGATTTTGAGGTTGTAAATAGTTATGCCACGATCCAGGTGACACCCCGTGGCAGACTGGGCGAACACTGGGCCGCGCTGTTTGCCGGCGGCGAGCAGGTGGCAAATGGAACGATCTATCTGCTTGATGCGCAGACCATCGTTCAGACCGGCCTTCCCGCCTATGACCGGCTCTATGGACTGGTGCGCAGTTTTATGGCACAAAATACCTTGAGTTACCACATCGGTGAGACCTATATTCATGGTTATCGCTCGCCGGACAGTCCGCTGCTCTGGTTGCGCGACCACTACTATCAGGGGCGCGGCTTCCGCTATTTTGAGCCGGATGTCACGAGTCTGCTTGACGGCTTTCGCCGGGCACAAGAGTTGGACGGCAGCTTTCCCGATTTCCTGGCGCGCCCGGATTGGAACATCCCGGCATTTCGGACACCGGTGGAGGCCGATGTCGAGTATCTTTATGTTCAGGCGGTCTATGAAGCCTGGCAGATGACCGGCGATGACCAGTGGTTGATTGCGCATCTGCCGGCGATGCAGCGCGCGGTCGAGTATACCCTGACCAGCCCGCTGCGCTGGGAGCCGACGCTGGGCCTGGTCAAGCGGCCCTTTACGATTGATACCTGGGATTTTGAGTATGGCCCGACAACGACCGATCCGAATACCGGGCAACCCGCCCCGCGCCACTGGATCGACGAGCAGACGAAGTGGGGCATTTTCCACGGCGATAATACCGGACTGGCGCAGGCGCTGATGTCGCTGGCGCAGGTGGAAACCTATCTTGGGCAGCCGGAACAGGCGCAACGTCACCGCGAACTGGCGGCGACGATTATGGCGCGGCTGAATAATCTGAGTTGGAATGGACGGTTTTACACCCACCATGTCAAGCTGATCCCCTGGGATGTGCCTGGCGTGGACGAGGCGCAGCAACTGAGCCTCTCGAATGCGATTGCGCTCAACCGCAATGTGCTGACCGCCGAGCAGGGCCGCGCCATTGTGCAGGAGTACCACACCCGCCTGCACCGTCCGGGGAATGTGGCCTTTGCCGAGTGGTGGAGCATCGATCCGCCCTTCCCGGCGGGCAGCTTTGGCATGGCCGGCCGCCTGGGTGAACTGCCCGGCGAGTATGTCAACGGCGGCATTATGCCGCTGGTCGGCGGTGAACTGGCGCGCGGCGCATTCCGCTACGGCGAGGAGGAGTATGCCTTTGATATCCTCCGGCGCTACTTCGCCATGGTCAGCCGGACCAATGCGACCTTCCTCTGGTACTTCCCGACCGGCGGGGTTGCCACCGGCCCCGAGTTTCTGGCGACCGACGGCTGGGGTTCGAGTGCGATGCTGGGGGCACTGTTCGAGGGCGCGGCCGGGGTAGAGGACAGCGGCGTGCGCTACAGCAATGTCACCCTCAGCCCGCGCTGGTTTGCCGCCAACGAAGATATCACCGATGCCTACGTCGTTATGCGGTACGCGCCCTCCGATGGTTATGTGGCCTACCGCTGGAACTATGCCGAGGGGGCGGGTGACACGCCTACCCGGTTGACGCTGGAGGCAACCGGCAGCGGCGAGCAGTTACGGCTACGGCTACTCCTGCCTCGCACGGTCCCGCCGGAGGTGCCATTAACCACCACGCTCAACGGTCAGCCCGTTGCCGCCACCGTCGAGATCGTCGGCGATAGTCGCTACCTGGTGCTCAATGCACCGAATGGAATTGTTAAGGTGCAGGTGGCGTGGAATAAGGGTTAGGGGTTAGGGGTTAGGGGTTAGGGGTTAGGGGTTAGGGGTTAGGGGTTAGGGGTTAGAATTTAAGTTTAACCTCTAACCGTTAACCCCTAACCGTCAACCGTCAACCTCTAACCCCTAACCGTCAACCGTTAGCCCCTACCCATCAACCGCCGGCAACCCGGCCAGGGCCATGGCTACTTCCTCCTGCGAATATTCGTAGTCGCGGAGGCGGCCGGCCTGGTAGTCAATGTAGGCTTGCAGGTCGAAGTGGCCGTGGCCGCACAGGTTGAACAGAATGGTCTTGCTCGTGCCGGCCTCCTTGCAGCGTAGTGCCTCGTCGATGGCCGCTTTGACGGCGTGGGTGGGTTCAGGCGCGGGCAAGATTCCCTCGGTGCGGGCAAAGGTCAGCCCCGCCTCGAAGCAGCCCAGTTGATGCTCGGCGCGCGGCTCAACCAGCCCCAGCCGGACGACATGGCTGACCAGCGGCCCCATGCCGTGGTAGCGCAATCCCCCCGCGTGAATGCCCTCAGGCACAAATCCGCTGCCCAGCGTATGCATCTTCACCAGCGGCGTCAGGTGAGCCGTATCGCCATAGTCGTAGGCATACAGGCCCCGGGTCAGCGTGGGACACGCGGCCGGCTCGACGGCAATGATGCGCACATCCCGCCCGCCGCGCAGCTTTGCGCCGAGGAAGGGGAAGGCAATCCCGGCGAAGTTGCTGCCGCCACCCGTGCAACCAATGATAACGTCGGGATAGTCTCCGACCTGCTCCAGTTGTGCCAGCGCCTCTTGCCCGACCACCGTCTGGTGCAGCAGCACATGGTTAAGCACGCTGCCCAGGCAATATTTGGACTGTTCATCCTGGACGGCGACCTCGACTGCCTCGCTGATCGCAATGCCCAGGCTGCCGGTGCTGTCGGGATGCTCCGCCAGGATCGCCCGTCCGGCGCTAGTCTCCTCACTGGGACTGGGCACCACCCGCGCGCCGTAGGTATTCATCAGCGCGTGGCGGTAGGGCTTCTGCCGGTAGCTGACTTTGACCATAAAGACCAGCACTTCCAGGTCGAGTAGCGCGCCCGCAAACGCCAGCGCCGAGCCCCACTGCCCGGCTCCCGTCTCGGTGGTCAGCCGCTTCACACCCGCCTGTTTGTTGTAGTACGCCTGCGGCACGGCGGTATTGGGCTTGTGGCTGCCGGCGGGACTCACACCCTCATACTTGTAGTAAATCTTCGCGGGCGTATCCAGGAACTGCTCCAGCCGCCGCGCCCGGTAGAGCGGTGAGGGCCGCCACTGGCGATAGATCGTCTGCACCTCCTCCGGAATCTCGATCATGCGCTCCTGGCTAACCTCCTGCATAATCAGCGCCGGCGGGAAGAGTGGCTCCAGATCAGCGGGGCCAATCGGCTTGCCGGTGGCGGGATGCAACACCGGCGGCAGCGGCTCCGGCAGATCGGCCTGAATGTTGTACCAGGCCGCCGGCATCTGATCCTCAGTCAGCAGATATTTGACGGTGTCCAAAACTTTCCTCCTCATCAAGCTACAGCAGCGCGTGACGCGTAACGCGTCTCGCATCTCGCAACCAACAAAAAAATCCCCCGCCCCCATGCATGGGGAACGAGAGACGGGGAATCCGCGGTGCCACTCTCATTCGCAGGCTGTTGCCGGCCGGCGCACTCTGCAAGCACGGAGCCGCCCCGAACAGCGGCGAACCGCCGGCGAGATAACGCTCGATGCTCAGCGCCCTGATAACGGTGGCGTCTCCGGCGGCTACTACTTCCGAGGCGTTACACGTTTCAACGTTCTAACGCAATGGTTTCGCTCCGCAACTCCCAGGTCCATTCCGCACCGACGCGCGCATCGGCTTCACACCAGCCGCCGACTCTCTGAGCGGCGTTATGGTACGTACTCTTCCTGTTCATCGTTGTTGCGATCTTGATCTGGCGTGAGTATAGCACGGGGGCAGGGACGTGTCAATGAGAGCGGGGGAGCGCAGAGCGCAGAGGATAGAAGGCAGAGCGGGGGAGCGAAGGCAGTCTCTGCTGCGCTGGTTGCGCTTTGCGCTTTACGCTTTGTCGTTCTGATCCGGTGCTCCGACAGCATGCGTGGGTGACGCCCCGTGTGGTTGGTCCAGCCAGGCACGCAGGTCGTCCTGGGTGGCGAAATCCAGCTTCTTCAACTCAATCCCCAATGGGGATGCATGGGTTTTCAAAGCTCACGCTCTGCGAGGTGAGCATTGTGGAGGTGCCCGTTTCAATCCCCGATGGGGATGCATGGGTTTTCAAAGCCGCATTCCAGCGCGGCGAAGCCGACGGGGTAGCAATTGTTTCAATCCCCGATGGGGATGCATGGGTTTTCAAAGGTGCGGAGATCCCCCTCCCCTTGAATGCCCAGCGCCTCGTTTCAATCCCCGATGGGGATGCATGGGTTTTCAAAGACTCCAGGACGGACTTGCCGAGATAATGCCCCTTGTGGTTTCAATCCCCGATGGGGATGCATGGGTTTTCAAAGCAGTTGCTTACCGGGTGGTATGAGCAACGCCAAGCCTATTGGTTTCAATCCCCGATGGGGATGCATGGGTTTTCAAAGACTGTTTTTCAACGTTTGCAGACAAGCAAAGGAAGGGAGTTTCAATCCCCGATGGGGATGCATGGGTTTTCAAAGTTGAGGGGAGAAATATGCTATAATGGAGTTAGATTAAGGTTTCAATCCCCGATGGGGATGCATGGGTTTTCAAAGTTTCTAGGAGTACAGTTTCTTGTCCACCGCGTGAGGTTTCAATCCCCGATGGGGATGCATGGGTTTTCAAAGTGGTCGCACTCGTGGCTCTGCAATGGCACGACCAGCGGTTTCAATCCCCGATGGGGATGCATGGGTTTTCAAAGGGAACCGGAGATCGAGCCGGAACCGGAGATCGAGCCGGGTTTCAATCCCCGATGGGGATGCATGGGTTTTCAAAGCCAGCATGACGCTTGCCCATCATGACTGTCACCATGTTTCAATCCCCGATGGGGATGCATGGGTTTTCAAAGCTGTTTCGTCTAAGCCCCGTTCCTGGCATTCAAACTCGTTTCAATCCCCGATGGGGATGCATGGGTTTTCAAAGAGAGGGGGCGTAATTTACCCCTTGACAAACTTGCTCGTTTCAATCCCCGATGGGGATGCATGGGTTTTCAAAGGCTGGTTCGTGCTGACGGGGACGTGTTTGTGGGAGTTTCAATCCCCGATGGGGATGCATGGGTTTTCAAAGCTGTTCGAGTAACTGCCGCGCCTGATATAGCGCCTGGTAGTTTCAATCCCCGATGGGGATGCATGGGTTTTCAAAGCAGCGCCAACGCGCCGTCAAGCGTCTGCGCCCCAGCGATGGTTTCAATCCCCGATGGGGATGCATGGGTTTTCAAAGTTGTCAGCACCGGCAGGGGCTATCACATCTACTACCAGGTTTCAATCCCCGATGGGGATGCATGGGTTTTCAAAGGAAGGGGGTGAGTAGCCATGACAGTTCATGGAGTTGTGTTTCAATCCCCGATGGGGATGCATGGGTTTTCAAAGCTTTGTTGTGGGGCTCAAGGGACTTTGCATCATTGAGTTTCAATCCCCGATGGGGATGCATGGGTTTTCAAAGAGCCAGGCGGCGGCGGAAAGCTACGCTGTCGATCACGTTTCAATCCCCGATGGGGATGCATGGGTTTTCAAAGTCGCAATCAGTCACTTTCACGCCGAGCGCCGGGGCGTTTCAATCCCCGATGGGGATGCATGGGTTTTCAAAGAACACACGGAGCAGATAGAACGGAGCTATCATGACGGTTTCAATCCCCGATGGGGATGCATGGGTTTTCAAAGGCCAGCCGCCCGGATGCTGCACATAGTGCTGACAGTTTCAATCCCCGATGGGGATGCATGGGTTTTCAAAGCTGGGACCGACGGCGAAAACCAGGTACCAGCACCATAAGTTTCAATCCCCGATGGGGATGCATGGGTTTTCAAAGTCGGAGTAGGCTAGGCGTGTCATGTTTGCTCCTTAGTTTCAATCCCCGATGGGGATGCATGGGTTTTCAAAGGTATACATCCTTGCTCTAGCGCTCATAGCAATCTCAGTTTCAATCCCCGATGGGGATGCATGGGTTTTCAAAGTATCCAGTTCTGTATTAACGTCAACGGTATATGTGTGTTTCAATCCCCGATGGGGATGCATGGGTTTTCAAAGAAGGTAAAGGAAAGCGCGGTAGAAAACCAAATAGTGTTTCAATCCCCGATGGGGATGCATGGGTTTTCAAAGCGAATGTCGCACCCAGTTCTATTTCAACTGGGCCGGTTTCAATCCCCGATGGGGATGCATGGGTTTTCAAAGATTAGGGTATCTTGGGGTAGAGCATACTGTAGAGGGTTTCAATCCCCGATGGGGATGCATGGGTTTTCAAAGGTAAGCATTTTCCATTCCTTTTAAGGTAATAAAATAGTTTCAATCCCCGATGGGGATGCATGGGTTTTCAAAGTTCAGTAGGGAGTGTCCCTAAGAGTATTAACTTTACTGTTTCAATCCCCGATGGGGATGCATGGGTTTTCAAAGTTTAGAATTCTCTTTCATACCATATATTTTTTTAAGAGTTTCAATCCCCGATGGGGATGCATGGGTTTTCAAAGTATATTCAGTAGTGAACTCTACAACGGTATCGTTATTGTTTCAATCCCCGATGGGGATGCATGGGTTTTCAAAGAAGTGGGCGTTGGTTCAGTGGGCCAACTGCAAGCGCGGGTTTCAATCCCCGATGGGGATGCATGGGTTTTCAAAGGTCCTATAAAAACAGCACCATCGTCCTCAGGATCAGTTTCAATCCCCGATGGGGATGCATGGGTTTTCAAAGCACCCTGCTTCGTCAGGATATTCCGGTCAGCCATGCGTTTCAATCCCCGATGGGGATGCATGGGTTTTCAAAGGCTGGGTTTTGTAGTGATACTTTGGGGTTGACTACAGTTTCAATCCCCGATGGGGATGCATGGGTTTTCAAAGAGCAAAACCTGTGGCAATACCAAAGCCTAGGTTATGTTTCAATCCCCGATGGGGATGCATGGGTTTTCAAAGTGCCAATCTTACTCGATTACACTGAGGAAATGTTATCGTTTCAATCCCCGATGGGGATGCATGGGTTTTCAAAGGCTATACTTCCAACGATAATCTACGTACTCTTATTAGTTTCAATCCCCGATGGGGATGCATGGGTTTTCAAAGCCTCTGGCGCTCGTACAGTATGCTCTATCCCAAGAGTTTCAATCCCCGATGGGGATGCATGGGTTTTCAAAGCACCGGCAGCCGTCTCCGTATTCGTAATGATGGGTGTGTTTCAATCCCCGATGGGGATGCATGGGTTTTCAAAGCTTAGAACATTTAGGAGTGCTTCTCTATATGTTCTGTTTCAATCCCCGATGGGGATGCATGGGTTTTCAAAGACACAAACCCAATGGCATTGTGTGGAATTACCCGTGTTTCAATCCCCGATGGGGATGCATGGGTTTTCAAAGCCAGCTTACGCCAGGTACAACGTGGGAAGATGTAGGTTTCAATCCCCGATGGGGATGCATGGGTTTTCAAAGTTAAAAACCCTGGGGCAGAGAGTAGGAATTGCACCGTTTCAATCCCCGATGGGGATGCATGGGTTTTCAAAGCATCACCCACCAGCGGATGCCATAGCAGTAGTACGGTTTCAATCCCCGATGGGGATGCATGGGTTTTCAAAGCCGCTCGTGGTGGCGACTTTGAATGTATTCGTCGTGTTTCAATCCCCGATGGGGATGCATGGGTTTTCAAAGGCAACTTCTCACGTTCGCCAGAACAAGGATCAAACCAGTTTCAATCCCCGATGGGGATGCATGGGTTTTCAAAGGACTGAGAGTTGCACCAAGCGGATCAGAAAGATAAATAGTTTCAATCCCCGATGGGGATGCATGGGTTTTCAAAGATGAGGCTGTTGGACTCGAGGTTGATGGATTTGGTAGTTTCAATCCCCGATGGGGATGCATGGGTTTTCAAAGTTAGCACCCATTTTGCTGCTGCTGCTCTTGCTGCTGTTTCAATCCCCGATGGGGATGCATGGGTTTTCAAAGCGCGCCGCTATGGAGGTGATTGGAATGCGGTAAAACCGCCCTGTTGCGAGCGCCTCGTACCAATGGTCATTTTGCACCTCCGTCGCAACCTTTCACAACACATTATACCACACTTTTTGCCGCATGCTACTGCCCAATCGAGCAGTTGCGAGCGACTCCTGGGATTCTTCCCCATGCTTTGCCGCTCGCATTTTTGTCAAGCACTGAGCAGTCAGCGAGCGAATTAAAACCCCCACCGGGCGCGAACGGAGCACGCGGTGGGGGCGGAAAGCGCAGCGAGAAGATTAAACGGGGCGGGTCAGGCGCGGACGGGGAGCCTGCCGGGCTGCGTTACCTCCCCTGCTCGTAGAGTTTTTCGCGGATCGCCAGCACTTCATTGCGCAGGCGCGAGTCGGCGTTGATTTCTTCGGCGATTTTATCGCAGCCATACATGATTGTGGTATGGTCGCGCCCACCCAGGAGCGTGCCAATATCCACCAGGCTGGACTCGGTCTCCTCGCGCAGCAGGTACATCGCCACCTGGCGCGGCAGCACAATATTGCGGCTGCGGCCACGCCCCTGGAGTACCCGGGCATCCACGCCGTAAAACTCGCCCACCGCCTGCACAATCATCTCCGGCGTAATATGTTTGCGCCGGGTATGGTCAAGCAGTTCCGCCAGGGCAGCCGTTGCCACATCAACCGTAATCGGCAACTGGTTCAACTCGGCATAGGCCGCCACTCGGTTCAGACTACCTTCCAATTCCCGGATATTACTCTGGATTTTGTGCGCCAGAAAATCTATGACGTCACTGGGAAACCGGGTCTTCATCTGCTCGCCCTTGGCCCGCAGGATCGCCGTACGCGTCTCCAGGTCGGGTGGCTGTACATCAACAATCAGCCCCCACTCAAACCGGGAGCGCAGGCGCTCTTCCAGAGTGACAATCGCCTTGGGTGGACGATCCGAGCTGATCACAATCTGCTTGGCTGCCGAATGCAGCGTGTTAAAGGTGTGAAAAAACTCTTCCTGGGTCGCATCTTTGCCCGCAATAAATTGGATATCATCAATGAGTAAGATATCAATATTGCGATAGCGAATACGAAACTCTTCGGTTTGCTGACGACGAATAGCATTGATCAAATCGTTGGTAAACTTTTCCGATGAGACGTACAGCACATTGATTTCAGGATCACGATCAAGAACATAGTTGCCGATGGCATGCAGCAAGTGCGTTTTGCCCAACCCGACCCCGCCGTAGAGAAACAGCGGGTTGTATGCCTGGGCCGGGTGCTCCGCCACAGCCGAGCAAGCCGCATGGGCCAGCCGATTACTCGACCCGACGATAAAGCGGGAGAAGGTATAGCGCGAGTTGAGCATCCCTGACCGCATCGCACTCGAGAGATCAAGCTGGATCATACCCCGGTCAGTTGCGGCCGCCGTGCGCCCATTAGCGGGGGCCGGGGCCGCCTCGACCGCCTCAATCGGCGCAGCAACCGCCCCGACCGGCTCTGCCGCGGGTTCCCACTGTTCCTGACCGGGATCATGGGCAGCCAGGTGCAGTTCCGCGCGGGCTACCTGCTGCGGCGCAATCACCACACGAACCTGAACCGGGAAACCTACCACATCGCCGAGCGAGCGACGTACCGGGGCCATGTAGCGATTCTCCAAACCCTCCTTGTGGAAAGGCGAGATCGTCCCGATGGTCGCCGTGCCGCTATCAAGCGACAGCAGAGCAGTTCCGCGTAGCCAGGTATCAAACTCGTGGCGCGATGTCTGCATCTGCATAGTGCCCAGCGCTGCCTGCCAGATCTGGGTCAAATTCACAAGGGCCTCCGTTCTGTGGCCATACGGATCCAAAAGGCACGCATCCTGCGCACGCGCCCTGCCGACTCATCTATGAGCAAGGAGAAACATCCCCGTGTTCTACGACCGTGGAAAATAGGAGTTGTCGTAAACCGTGCGCTGATCATACCCGATCCCCTCTCTCTTTTCAAGCAACATAACGCACAAAATCTATCAGTTTTCCTTATAGTGTACTTGTATCATACAGCGCGCTTCGTTACGGCAACGGTCACTCATGCCGGGGAAAATGTAGATAACTTCCATCCGCCATTGTGGATAACTCATCAGACTGTTCTAAATCTCCCGAGTAACGCATGGCATTCCAGTCAGGTCTGGTTTTCAAACGAGCGGGTATCGTTCTAATCCACATTGGGCAAAATATTGTGGATAACTCGTGGAAAATGTGGAAAACATGGGGAGGGCGCAGTTGGCACATGGCGGTAGCATGTGCGCCTGGAGGAATAGGGGTGATACTTTCTGGATCTCATTCCGCCGATTCTATGTTCAGCGGAACATCGAGTGGGGGTAGCGCTTCCAGGCTGGTCAACCCGAACTGACGCAGGAACTCGGCAGTGGTCGCGTAGAGGATGGGGCGTCCGACCGTTTCCAGGCGCCCGGCATCGCTGATCAGGTTGCGCGCCTGCAACACGCGCAGCACTCCGCTACTGTCGACGCCGCGCACGGCGTCGATCTGCGCGCGCGTCAGGGGCTGGCGGTAGGCGATAATTGCCAGCACTTCCAGCGCCGCCGGGGAGAGCCGCGTACCGGCCTCCACCCCCAGGAAGCGCGCAATAGCCGGGGCCGCCGCCGGCGCGCTGACCAGTTGCAGCGTTTCGCCATGGCGCTGTACGCGCACGCCACGATTGCGGCATTCCTCCTGCAGTTCCGCCAGCGCAACTTCGACAGCATCCGCCGGAACCTCCAGAGCCCGGGCAAGCCGGCTGATCATTACCGGCTCACCGGCCACAAACAGCAGGCTCTCGAGAAGCTGGCGCGTTGTCGGAGGTGGCTCGGGCGCGGGTAGATTCGGCAGTGGCTGCTGGTCCATAGTCAGGCGGCTTCCTGGTTCAGCAGGTAGAGCAGCGCCTGGCTGTAGGCTTCGACCGCGCAGGCGGCCTGAAACTCCAGGCAGTTGTCCGGCGCGCCCAGGCTACAGCAATAACCGGCATGCGTATGCTCCAGGCGCAACTGACCCGCGCCATGCGCCGGCAGCCGCGCCTCCAGTTCTTCACGCAGTTGGGTTTCGCTCGGCAGCCAGACCGTATCGCGCAGCAGCACATAGTCCAGCGCCCACTCCACCACGCCGTGGAAGGTAATCGCGGGCTCGCCGCGCAACGACTGTGCCAGCGCCGTAAACTGGCTGACGACAAACACCTGATGCTCCATGCCGGTTGCGGTAACGGCAAAATGGTCATTCTCAGCGGGCTGCCAGTGCAAACCGGCCTGCTGTAACTGGCGTGCCCGGTCAACAGTGATCACAAGGTTCCTCCGTTCTGCGTGGTCAGTCAGTGGTCAGTACTGACGACTAACGGCTGACGGCCGGCGATTACCCACCGTCCACTAACCGCCCGGTTCTCAGTTCCCGGTTTCCGGTTCCCGGTTCTCACCAAAGTATAACAACTCTCGCGGTGATTCGCCAATTTGTGCGGACAATGTGCGGTACAATACCTATGATCAAACAGTTGAGGTTTTCTGGCATGATAATGAAATCTTATCCGGCGCTGCTGCTGCTGCTGCTGCTGCTTGGTGCCTGTGGCAACAGCGCCCCCACCGGTATGTCCACCACCGCCACCGCTCCGGCGGAACGTCCACGGCTACGGCTAATCACACTGCCCGGCATCGCCGAGAGCGGCCTGCTGGCGGAGTTGCTGCCCGCCTTCGAAGAACAGCAAAGAGCCCGGGTGGAGGTAACAGCCGTCAGCCTGAGCGAGGCGCTGGTGCTGGGGGAGAACAGCGCCGCTGATCTGTTGCTGCTGCCTGCCGGCACGCGCGTAGATGGATTTGTGCAGGCGGGTCATGGGCTCACCTGGAAACCGGTGCTGTCCGCCGATCTGCTGCTTGTCGGGCCGACGGCTGACCCGGCGGGTATTCGGGGGATGCCCAGCGCAGCCGAGGCCTGCAAAGCCATCGCCGATACGCGCTCGCCGTTTCTTGCGCCGGGTGCGGGCGGGTTCTTGCAGCAGCGCGTCCAGGCACTCTGGGAGCAGGTGCGCATTACCCCCACGCCGGAGCAGGCCTGGTATCACATGGCGGACACGGAGCCGAGCGCGATCCTGCGATCAGCCAATGCGCAATCAGCCTACACGCTGACCTGGCGCGCCACATACCTGGCGCAGCGTGACACGCTCCCTGACCTGGCGATGCTGGTAGGTGGCGACAACATCAGCGCGAACCCAGACCCGACGCTGCGCGTGCCGTACGGCGTTATTCCAATCAACCTCGAACGCCACCCCGACGCCCGCCCGGCCCTGGCAGAAGCATTCACCACCTGGTTGACCAGCGCCGAAACGCAGACACGGATCGCGGACTTTGGCCGCACGCGTTACGGGCAGCCGGTGTTTGTGCCGAAGATGTGAGATGTAGCGGCTACTCAAATACATTCCACGCGGTACGCGGTGCCGCCGCTGTTTGAAAACGATTACCCCTGGCATACATATTGCAACCAGACAGTAATCAAAATCCCTTTCGGGTACGGCGGGCATATACGGGGGCGTGTGAAAAGGTAGACCGGCAGGTCGCCTTTTTTCATGCTTGCTATGCCCGCACCGGCACGGGATAAATTAATGTCAGGAAATACAGGATGCCCCCCCTCATCACAGATACTATTGCTGGTTATAGATCCTATTCCCTGCACCCTGTACACCTGTACCCTTGTCGAAGGAATAAAAGCTATGTTTTCACAACGAACCAGTCACCAGGATCCCAAGAAGTCCTACCGCGAGATCCTGGAGCAACAGGTAAAAGAGGAACTCAGTCAACTTGCACGGCCTTCCAGCGGGTTGCTGATTTCCGGGCTCTCAGCCGGACTGGATGTCGGCTTTAGCGTGCTGCTTATGGCCGTGATGTTAACCCTGGTCGGCGGCACGCTTTCGGCACCCGTGGTTGAGATCCTGGTGGCCAATATGTACTCTGTCGGCTTTATTTTTGTCATCCTGGGGCGCTCGGAGTTGTTTACCGAGCATACTACCCTGGCATTTTTGCCCGTCCTGAACCAGCGTGCCTCCATTGGCGCGCTGGCCCGGCTATGGGGGATAATCTATAGCTCTAACCTGATTGGCACCGCTATCTTTGCGCTGCTGGTGACGCAGATTGGCCCGGCCCTGGAAGTAACGGAGCCGGCGGCATTTGGTGAGATTGCCCGCAAAATGGTTGAGCATCCCTGGTGGGTGATCCTGACCAGCGGCATCCTTGCCGGGTGGCTGATGGGGTTGCTCTCCTGGTTAGTGACCGCCAGTCGCGACACGATCAGCCAGATCTTGCTGGTCTGGCTGGTGACTACCTCGATCGGGTTGGCGGGTCTGCACCACTCGATTGTCGGGACAGTTGAGGTGCTGGCGGGGATTTTTGCCGGTCAGGGCATCACACTGCGGGATTATGGCCATTTTATCCTCTGGGCCACACTGGGCAATGCCGTCGGCGGACTGGTATTTGTGGCGCTGGTCAAGTATGGGCACGCGACACGCCAGGGTCAGGAACCCGCCGAGATCAACCTGGATGAGTCACCCGATGCGGTAAATGTCGGCTCGATCAGCCATGATGTGGAAGTGCAACGCAACGACGAGAAACAGGAAAAGGTCGCTAGGCAGAATAAGTAACAGGAGTTACGCGGTTTCTGACCCGACAGACAATTTCGCCGCCGGCAGGGCGGAAGCTCTGCAATCTTTTGCACAAAAAAGTTGCACTAAGTGCAACTTTTTTGTGCAAAAGAAAAACATGGACCATGCTGCCGCAGGCGAAAACGGCCGTTGTGGGCGTACATATCCGATTTGTACGCCCACCGCATAACTCCTGTAAGTGTAAGTAACACAACGTACGCGGTGGGCGTTCAAACCGGACGTTTGAACAGATGAAAGCTCGTCTCGCCTGCGGCAGCATGGTACGTTTTCGATCTTTTTGGAAAAAACGTGGCGCTCCGAGCCACGTTTTTTCCAAAAAGGATGTCCGATTCCACCCTGCCGGCGGCGACATGTCCTTTCGAGTCAGTGACCGCG
>JGI12109J20283_10500881_pt1 | contig 49604 bp, 39 predicted proteins | sample ElkSlonscriptome_12_FD_20283 | JGI IMG/M metagenome (IMG submission 20283)
GGCCTCGGTCACAGTCAGATGGGGCGGATCGACTTCGGCAAAAGAGCGATATTCCATGCTCCAGAACACATTGCCCCATGCCGTATTGAGCGCCTGCACAGTGCCATATCGCGCCTCCAACCATGCGCGGAAACGCGCGGCGGCTGCGTCTGAAAAGCTTAGCACAGTATCGTGGCAGCCATATTCATTGTCAGTCTGCCACGCGGTGATCGCGGGGTTCTGACCGTATCGCTGCGCCAGAGCAGTGGTGATACGCTGGCTTTGCGCGCGGTATCCGGGATGCGAGAAACAATAATGGCGGCGTGATCCAAAGCCGCGCGGGCGACCCTGTGCGTCAATGGCGACCATATCGGGCATCTGGTTGATAAGCCACTTTGGCGGGGTTGCTGTCGGGGTGCACAGGATCACTTCTAAGCCTGCCGAAGCGAGCGTGTTGATCGCTCGGTCCAGCCAGTCCCAGTCAAAGCGTCCCGGATCCGGCTCAATGCGGCTCCAGGCAAATTCCCCGATGCGCACTAGGCTAAGCCCCATTTCGCGCATCCGTCGCGCGTCATCCGCCCATGTTGTTTCGGGCCAGTGTTCGGGGAAGTAACAGCAGCCGAGCTTCACAGTACAAGCTTCATCGGGTCAGCCTTTCCAGCGCGATCAGCCACGCGGTTTCGGGGTGAGTGAGGGGCAGGGCGATGCCTTGGGCCATCAATGCTGCGCCAGACAGGTTTAACCCTTCGCGCCATGCATCGGGGTCGGCGAGATAGGTTGAAGCTTTGGCAGGCCATGGCTCCGGCAAAGTCACGCGATAGGTCGCCGTAGGGTCCAGCCCTTTGAGGCGCACGGGGGAGACATCGAACTGTTGCGCAAAGCCGGTTTGCGCGGTCAACGCGATAGCCTTTGCGTCATGCGTAACCATCAGGCCGCCGACACCCGGATCAGGATGTTCGAGCCGCCACAGATCGCCTGTATGCAGAACGTCGCGCCAGTCCTTGTGAAGCGCGATATGTGCGGCCAGCACGCGCCGTTCATCCTCGCTCATCGTGCGCGGATTGGCCTCGACGCCCATATGCCCGAACAGTGCGACCTTTGCGCGAAAATCCATGCATGTGGCGCGTCCTGTGATCGGGTTGGGAGAGGGGCCAACATGGCTGCCCAGCACCTCCAACGGCAGGAATTGCGACCAGCTGCGCATAATGCGCAGGCGTTCGATGGGATCATTGCTGTCGCTCGGCCAGACGCGATGGGTGCGTTGCAGGATGCCGTAGTCGATCCTCCCTCCGCCGCTGGCGCAGCTTTCAATCTCGACGGCCGGATGCGTCGCGCGCAGACGATCAAGCAGGCCGTAGAGGCTGGCGGTCTGGCCAAACCGCTTGCCAGAAGCGGGAAACAGGTCGCGATTGTGGTCCCATTTGAGATAGGCAATGTCATGGTCGCGCAGCAACGCATCAAGCCGTTCAAACAGATAATCGGTGACTTCGCGCCGGGTCAGGTCGAGCGTCAATTGGCCGCGCATCTTGGGGCGCTCGCGCCCTTCGGCATGGACGCACCAATCGGGATGCGCCCGATAAAGGTCGCTGTCGGGTGAGATCATTTCCGGTTCCACCCACAGGCCGAAATCCATGCCCAACGAGTGCACATGCGCAATCAGCGGATCGAGACCGTTAGGGAATACTTCGGGCGAGACTATCCAGTCACCAAGGCTCGTCGTGTCATCGCGGCGTGTATTGCCTTTGGCCCCAAACCAGCCATCATCCAGCACAAACCGTTCAATCCCCAGATTTGCTGCCGCTCTGGCCAAGCCTTCGAGAGCGGCCTGCGACAGATCGAAGCCCAGCGCCTCCCATGAATTGAGGTGGACCTTGCGCGGTTCCCAATGCGGCCGGTCAGGCAGCACTGCGCTGCGCACATGCGCATGCAATCGCTGCGCCAGATCGGATCGGCCAGATCCCAGCGCCACAATCGCTTCGCCGCTTTCAAAGCTGCCCCCTGCGAACAATTGCGGCTCCTGAGCGTCCCAGCCTATCGCCATCTGCAACATCGCGCGTCCGTCCGAAGCGCCGGAATTGTCGCATTCTATGCGTGTGTCGTGATCGCCGCTCCATGCCAGATGCGCAGCCATCACTTCGCCGGTGGCAGGGTCTTCGATCAGCAGCCAGTTCGCCCCGGAAAAGCCCGGTTTCCCGATTACGGATTGGTGCGCAAAACCATCGGGCGCGATGGAGCGGGACTGTTCGTGCATCTCGCCAGCCCAACGCCCGGAATATGTGGTCAGCATTGAAAAGCGGGAGGGCACGGGCAAGGCGAGGGCGGACAACCGGACGAGGTCGAAATCGGTATTGCCATGGTTGGAGACCGAGTAGCGCGTGGCAATGGCTCCAGTTTCAGTAACTCGCCACGAAGTCTCTACCATCACGCCGATCAGTTGATCGGCGAACTCGACGTAAAGCTCGCTCGCATCCGCTTCCCAACTCGCGACACGGAAATCGGTGTCGACCTGCTCCGTCCGGTGCTCACCCATTCGGGTCAGCGCAACAGCTGGCGTCCCACTCCATCCGCCCTTGCGTTCGGGTAACAGGCCCGGGACCGGCGGGGTATCAGGCTGACTTTCATGCCGCCCGCGTGTCTGAGAGGCTACTATTGCATTCAGATTTTCGCCGTCGGGCAGGCGCTGGCCCAGATAGGCAAGGTCGGCTGAAACGCCTTTTTCCAGAACGAAAACAAGCGTTAGGTCCGTCCCGTCCAGTCGCACATATTCCGGTGCTGCTGCCAAAGCGGCTTCCTTCCCGTTTCGCCCCATCAATCGTGATCATTGATGGGGCTCCATGCGCTCTTGCGGGCGGTTAGGCAATCGTCTCTAACTGGCCCAAAGATAGCCAGAAAGCGTTAAATGCTCACCGAACTTTCGACCGAACTTCCCACAGCGACGACTGTCCAGATTTCCGTCGCGATTGGGCTGACGGCGCTGGTCGGTCTTGCCACATGGCTCACGATCCGGCGTGCGAAACATGACGGGTCGAAGAAGGACGTGTTTCTGGCAGGCGGAGGGCTGAATTGGGTATTTGTCGCGGGCGCGATTACGCTGACCAATCTATCCACCGATCAACTGGTCGGGATGAACGGCAACCAGATGGCCCTGCTGGCCTGGTGGGAAATCGCCGGGTTTGCAGGCCTCTTGATCCTCGCCTTTGTGTTTGTGCCGATTTACTATCGCAACAATTGCACCACCGTCACCGAACTGCTTGAGAAGCGGTATAATGGCCGCTCGATCCGCACGCTGATTTCCGCGCTGTTTCTGCTCGGCAATATCCTGATCTACCTGCCTGCCGTCCTGTATTCCGGGGGCACCTTCATGCAGGCGCTGTTCGGGGAGAGCCTCCCGGTGCTGGCCTATGCTGCGCTGCTGGCGGTGATTGCTTCGGCCTATACGATCCTGGGGGGATTGCGGGCGGTCGCGGTGATGGACACCTATTCCGGCGTCGGCATTCTGGGGCTTGCCCTGCTGATCGTGTTTCTGGCTCTGGCGGCCGTGGATTTTGACCTTTCCGATGTCCCGCCAGAGCGGCTGACCATGATCGGCGGGCCCAGCAGCCCCATCCCGTTCCACACGCTGTTCACCGGCATGATCTTTATCCAGATATTCTATTGGTCGACGAACCAGAATATCACGCAACGGGCGATGGCCGCGCCCACCGTCAAAGAGGCGCAAAAGGGCGTGATGGCCGCCGCGATGATCCGTATCCTAATCGTGCCGCCAATTGTCGTGATCCCGGGCGTCGTGGCCTACCAATTGTTCGGCGATGTGGGGGATGCCGCCTATGGCAAGCTGATCGCGACAGTCCTGCCGCCATGGCTATCGGGCGCGTTTGCCGCGATGGTCGCCGCCGCTGTCATCACCACGTTCAGCGCGGTGCTGAACAGTTCGGTTGCGCTGTATTCGGTCGACTTTCACGAACAGTTCGTGGGCGAGGTCAAGGATCATTGGAAGCTAGCGGCTATGGTGGGTATTCTGCTGACGGTGACGTCGATCATGCTGGTGCGGGTCTATATCGATGCAGGACAGGCGGACCCAGAAGATTTCAGCATCATCAATCTGCTGCAAAAGCTGAACGGGCTGTTGTCCATGCCGATCCTGTCAGCCTTTGTCGCCGGGCTGCTGTTCCGCAATGTGGAGGCTCCTGCGGCCATTGCTGGCGTGATCTGGGGCGTCTTGCTGTATGGGCTGTTTATCTTTCAGCTTCAGCCCGACGGGATCATCCCGATGCACGAGATTGACTTTATGGTCGTGACTCTGGTGACGAGCGTGCTGACGGCTTTGGCAGCCAATCGTTTCGTTCTGGGCAATCGCGCGCAGTTCGTTTTCGCTCAGCCACGGCCCGTGTGATGAGCGTCGACTTTGGCAGACCCCACAGGCGTTTCAACCCGCTCAGCGGGCGATGGGTGCAGGTTTCTCCGCACCGGTTGGATCGGCCATGGCAGGGCGAGGAAAGCGAACCCGAACCGCCTGCACCCTCCCATGATCCGCAATGCTATCTGTGCCCCGAAAATACGCGCAAAGGCGGGGCGGTTAATCCCGATTATGATGGCGTATACGTGTTCGACAATGACTTCGCTGCGCTGACCCCGCTGGAGCCGGACGACGAAGCACGCGAGACATCTGATGGCCTTTTCCACGCTGAAAACACGGACGGACTGTGCCGGGTCATCTGCTTCTCTCCCGACCATTCAAAGACGCTGCCCGAATTGCCCGTTTCTCGCATCGCCGCAGTGATCGATACATGGGCAGACCAGAGTGCCGAGTTGTATGATCGCTTTGCCAACGTGCAGGTGTTTGAAAACAAGGGCGCGATGATGGGCTGTTCCAATCCGCACCCTCATGGCCAAATCTGGGCGACCGGCCATATCCCGAACAAAGTGCTGGACGCGGACCGTTCTCAGACTGCTTACATGCAAGAACATGGACGCGCGATGCTGCTCGATCTGGCAGAGCGCGAGATCAGCGAGCGCGCGCGCGTGATCGAAGTGAACGATCATTGGGTCGCGGTTGTCCCGTTCTGGGCGGCTTGGCCGTTTGAGGCCTTGTTGCTGCCGCGCTTTCCCGTTTCGCGACTGCCGCAGACGGACAGCTCCGCGCGCGCCTCTCTGGCAACGATTCTGAAGGCTCTCACCACCCGGTTCGACAACCTGTTTTCGACCAGTTTTCCGTATTCGATGGGATGGCATCAGGCCCCCCATCGCAATCAGGAGCACGATACTTCGCATTTTCAATTGCACGCTCATTTCTATCCTCCCTTGTTGCGTTCGGCGAGAGTGCGCAAATTCATGGTCGGCTATGAGATGCTCGCCGAACCGCAGCGCGATCTGACGCCTGAACGTGCGGCGGAAATGCTGCGCGCCGTCAGCCCTACCGAACACTACCGCTCGCAAGGCGGCAGGCGCGCATGAACCGCCGTGAGCGCCTCATCGCCCGCGCACGGCAGGGGTATCGCCTCGCCTTTGGTTCTGATGGGCCAGAGCCGCGCCGCTTCTTTGCCGCCCCAGGCCGGGTCAACCTGATCGGGGAGCATGTCGATTACAATGACGGCATCGTCCTCCCCTGTGCCATTGACCGCGACACTATCGTGGCCATCGGGCCGGGCGACGAAGGCCAGCTCGCGATTGAGGCGGTGGCGATTGACATGGGCAGCGCGCGGACAAGGTTTTCCCTTGATGAACCGATTGTCAAAGGGGCCAGCAATTGGGCGAACCTTGTCCGAGGGGTGGCGCACTTCATGCTGAAGCGCGGGCACAAGGTGCGATCTTCGCGCCTGTCTATAGCAGGTGATGTGCCCATCGGTGCAGGCTTGTCATCATCGGCGTCCTTTGGTGTCGGGATTGCGCTCGCGCTGGCACAGTTCAGCCGCATCCCGCTGTCTGCCGAGACCCTCGCGCTCATCGCTCAAGAAGCCGAGAACGAATTCCTCGGCACAAATTGCGGTATCATGGACCAGATGGCGTGCGCCGCCAGTACAAAGGGCGCGGCACTGCTGCTGGATTGCCGTTCTTATCAGCATATGCCGATCCCGGTCGCCAAGGAATTGGAGTTGATCATCGTGGATTCGGGCATTCGCCGTGAACTCGTGGCGAGCGCATTCAATGAAAGGCGGGCGGAATGCGAGCAGGCCGCCCGCCATTACCGCGTAAAAGCCCTGCGCGATCTGACGCCCGAAGCGCTACAGGCCGGGCGCGATGGGCTGGCACCGCAATTGTTTGCCCGCGCGCGCCATGTCGTGTGCGAAATTGCCCGGGTCGAGCCGACTGCGGTTGCTTTGGTGCATGGCGACGCCGCTGCATTGGCAAAGGAGATGCGCGCAAGCCACGTATCTTTGCGCGATGACTACGAGGTAACCGTTCCCGAGATTGACCGGCTGGTCGATACGATCGGTGCCGCCTTAGGGCGCGGGGATCAGGCCCACGGCGGGGTCAGGATGACGGGTGCAGGCTTTGGGGGCTGTGTGGTCTGTGTCGTCCGCAAATCGGCTGTCAGACGCGTGGTCGACGCGGTAGAACAGCAGTACAATCCGGATGCCGAGACCCCGGCTAGTGCCGGTATCTATGCAATGGCGGGCGGTGCGCGTGAGGTGACGCCCCAATGATAGCAGGCATGATGAAAGGGATGAAACTCCAACTGCTGCCAGCGCTAGACCATTTACACATATAAAAATATCTTTATATGCTTGTCGCACCATGTCCGGCCTCGCCACATATAACTTCAGATATACCAGATGACCTTGCGCATTCCCATCGATGCTGTCTTCAAGGCGCTGGCTGATCCTACGCGGCTGCGCATAGCGCGCTTGCTCGCGACGATGGAGCTGGCCGTGGGCGAATTGGCACAGGTGCTGGGCCAGAGCCAGCCGCGCGTCTCGCGGCATGTTGGCATATTGTGCGATGCCGGGCTGGCAGAGCGGCGGCGCGAGGGCAGCTGGGTTTTTTTGCGCGGGACAGGGATGGCCGATGATGCCGCGCCGCTGATCGCCGCGATTGACCGGATGCTGGCGATTGCCGAGGCTGAGGAGCCCGGATTTGCCAAATCATGCGAGGATGATCGCCGCAAACTCGCCGCGATCCGCGATGCGCGCGAAGATGCAGCCAACCAGTATTTTGCGCGCCATGCCGGCGAATGGGACGATCTCAGGGCGCTGCACACCCCTGACGCGCAAGTTGAAGAGCAGTTGATCGCCGCCTTGGGCGAGCATGCAATTGGATCGCTGCTGGACATTGGCACGGGCACCGGACGCATTGCCGAACTGTTCATGGATAGCGCCGCGCGCATTGTCGCCTTGGACAAAAATCTTGAAATGCTGCGGGTCGCGCGGGCGAAGCTTCAGCATCTGCCCACCGCGCAGATTGAGCTGGTCCAGGGCGATTTCACCGATTTGCCGTTTGAGGCAACCAGTTTTGATACGGTGGTATTGCATCAGGTGCTGCACTTTGCCGCTGATCCAGCGATCGTGCTGGCAGAGGCGGCGCGCGTCACAAGGCCGCAGGGCCGGATCGCGATTGTCGATTTTGCCGCGCACGATCACGAAGAGCTGCGCAGCCGCCACCAGCATGCGCGTCTCGGCTTTTCAGATCGTCAGATGAGCAGCCTGCTGCGCCGCTCCGGTTTCAAGCCGGGTAGCCCCGTTGCTCTGGATGGCGGACAGCTTGTCGTGAAAATCTGGATCGGCGAGCGCGTGCCTGCGTTATCTGCAAAAGGCGCGTTATCCGGCAAACACCTGACTGCGAATTCAATGCGTTCCTCCTCACCACCCGCTCAAAAGGCCCTGTCTTCCGTTAAAAAGGCCACGTCATGAACCCGACCTTCGATGAATTGCGCGAACACCGCACCGCGCTCGACACACCTTTGTTCTCCGGTCTGCCCGGAGACATTGATGTGAGCTTTGAATTCTTCCCGCCCAAAAGCGAGAAGATGGAAAACCAGCTGTGGGACGCGGTTCTTGAGCTCAAGCCGCTCGACCCGTCCTTCGTTTCCGTAACCTACGGTGCAGGCGGCTCCACGCGGGAGCGCACCCATGCGACCGTCGCCCGCATCATCTCAGAGGCGCATCTTCCTGCCGCTGCGCACCTGACCTGCGTCGGTGCCAGCAAGGCTGAAATTCGCGAAGTGGCTGAACACTATTGGGAAGCGGGCGTTCGCCATATTGTCGCCTTGCGCGGTGACGCGGGCGAGCCGGGCGCGCCCTTCACGCCGCACCCCGATGGCTATGCCGGGGCGGCAGAGCTGGTCGCGGGGCTAAAGGAAATTGCCGATTTTGACATTTCGGTCGCCGCCTATCCCGAAACGCATCCCGATGCCGATTGCGCGCAGGCCGATCTCGACCATCTCAAGCGCAAGCTGGATGCAGGCGCCAGCCGTGCGATCAGCCAGTTTTTCTTCTCCGCAGACACCTTCTTCCGCTTTCGTGACAAGTTGGCAGCGAGCGGGATCGAGCAAAAGGTGCTGCCCGGTATCCTGCCGGTCACCAATGTCGCGCAGGCCAAGAAATTCGCAAGCGCATGTGGTGCCGACATCCCGAAATGGATGGAAGGGCTGTTCGAAGGCCTTGATGAAAAACCTGCCGCGCGCCAATTGGTCGCGGCAACCGTGGCGGCTGAGCTATGCCGCAGGCTGTATGCAGGCGGGGAGCGCGATTTCCATTTTTACACGCTCAACCGGCCCGATCTTGCCTATGCGATCTGTCACATGCTGGGCAAACGTCCCGCCGGCGCTGAAATTCAGGCGGAGGCCGCAGAATGACCGTCCAACCTTCCCAAATAGCGCCATCTCAGGCCCGCGCAGCGCTCCACGCCGCCGCCGCAGAACGCGTACTGATCTTTGACGGAGCCTTTGGCACCCAAATCCAGAACCGTAAGCTGACCGAAGAGGATTATGCGGGCGATCTGGCGCTGAATGCCGATCAGAAGGGTAACAACGATATTCTCGCGCTGACACGCCCTGATGTGATCCGCGATATCACACGCAGTTATTTCGATGCGGGCTCGGATGTGGTTTCGACCAACACCTTCTCGGCCAACCGGATCAGTCAGGCTGATTATGCAGCGGAAAAGACGGTGGCCGATATCAACATCGCCAGCGGCAAGATCGCGCGCGGCCTTGCGGATGAATATGAGGCGAAGGACGGAAAGCCCCGCTTTGTGGCAGGTGCTATCGGCCCGACCAACAAGACACTCTCGCTTAGTCCCGATGTCGAAGACCCCGGCTATCGCGAGATCGATTTTGACGAATTGGTCGCGGTTTACAAGGAACAGGCCGCAGCCCTAGTTGAAGGCGGGGTGGACTTCATCCTGATTGAAACCGTGTTCGATACGCTCAATGCAAAGGCTGGCGTGATGGCGGTCAAGCAGTTGGAAACCGAACTGGGGCGCGAGGTTCCAGTTATGATCTCCATGACGCTGACCGATCTTTCAGGCCGCAATCTGTCAGGCCACACGGTCGAGGCTTTCTGGTATGCTGTGCGTCATGCCAAGCCGGTGACAATCGGCCTCAATTGCAGCTTTGGCGCGGACCAGTTGCGCCCGCATGTTCAGGCCTTGTCCGGCATCGCAGATACGCTCTTGATGGCCTATCCCAATGCCGGTCTGCCCAACGAATTGGGCGAATATGACGAGATGCCCGAAACCACGGCAGGTCTGGTCAAGCAGTGGGCGGATAACGGCCAGGTCAACATTCTGGGCGGATGCTGCGGCTCCTCTCCAGAACACATCGCCGCAATGGCCAAGGCGGTGCAGGACGTGACCCCGCGTAAGGTGCCTGATAGCGAGACCGCGATGCGACTGGCCGGGCTGGAACCGTTCAAGATCGCCGGGTGAATGATCAAAACCTCGCTATCGCTATGAAAGCGGGGACCCAGTGCAGGGCAGATGCAGCCACAGCGCAAAGATAAAGCAGAGAAATCCTAGGTTCCCGTTTCCGCGGGGACGATGAGGGAAAGAAGAAACCAGTGACCCAATCCGCCTCCAGTTTCATCAATATCGGTGAACGTACCAATGTGACCGGTTCTGCCCGGTTCAAAAAGCTCATCATGGCCGATGACTACACGACCGCCGTAGAAGTCGCGCGCCAGCAGGTCGAAAACGGTGCGCAGGTGATCGACGTCAATATGGACGAAGGGCTGCTTGACGCGAAACATGCGATGACGACCTTCCTCAAACTGATCGCCGCCGAACCGGACATCGCGCGGGTTCCGGTCATGGTCGACAGCTCCAAATGGGAGGTGATCGAAGCAGGTCTGAAATGCGTTTCGGGCAAGCCCATCGTCAACTCGATCAGCATGAAGGAAGGCGAAGAGCAGTTCCTTGAGCAGGCGCGGCTGTGCATGGCCTATGGTGCGGCGGTGGTCGTGATGGCCTTTGACGAGGCGGGGCAGGCTGATACCAAAGAACGCAAGATAGAAATCTGCAAGCGCGCCTATGATCTGCTGGTCGCAGAAGGCTTTCCGCCCGAAGACATTATCTTTGATCCCAACATCTTTGCGGTTGCGACCGGCATCGAAGAGCATGATCGTTATGGCCTCGACTTCATCGAAGCGGTTCAGGAAATCAAGGCGCAGTGTCCGCATGCAAAGACGAGCGGCGGGCTTTCCAATTTGTCCTTCAGTTTTCGCGGGAATGAGACGGTGCGCCGCGCGATGCACTCGGTTTTCCTCTATCACGCAATTCCCGCCGGGCTGGACATGGCGATCGTCAATGCTGGCCAGCTGGATGTTTACGACACGATTGATCCGGTGCTGCGCGATGCGTGTGAGGACGTGATCCTGATGCGTCCCGTCGACGGGGATGAAAGCGCGACCGAGCGTCTGATCACCCTGGCAGAGAGCTTCAAGGGCAAGAGCGTCGCGGACGAAAAGGCCGCCGAGGAATGGCGCGGTTGGGAAGTGCGAAAACGGCTGGAACACGCGCTGGTCAAAGGCATTGATGCGCATATCGTCAGCGATACGGAAATCATGCGCGCCTCCACCGAAGAAGCGGGCGGGCGCCCTATCGAAGTGATCGAAGGCCCCCTGATGGACGGGATGAATGTAGTCGGGGACCTGTTTGGTTCGGGCAAGATGTTCCTGCCACAAGTCGTTAAATCCGCGCGCGTCATGAAGAAAGCCGTCGCGCACCTCATCCCCTATATCGAGGCTGAAAAAGACCTGCTCCCCGAATCCCAGCGAAAGGCCAAGGGCAAAGTCATCATGGCCACGGTGAAGGGCGATGTGCACGATATCGGCAAGAACATCGTGGGCGTTGTGCTTCAATGCAACGGCTATGACGTGGTCGATATGGGCGTCATGGTGCCGTGGCAGGACATCCTGAAATCCGCCAACGACAACAAGGCTGACATGATCGGCCTGTCCGGTCTTATCACCCCATCGCTTGATGAAATGGTGACCGTTGCCGAAGAAATGCAGCAGGCAGGAATGACGATGCCACTGCTGATTGGCGGCGCGACCACGTCCAAGGTGCATACCGCGCTCAGGATTGACCCGAAATATGAAGGGCCGGTGATCCACGTGCTCGATGCAAGCCGCGCGGTGGGCGTCGCGTCCAAGCTTTTGAGCGACACGCAGCGCGATGAATTCGTCGAGGATACGGCCAGCGAATATACCAAGGTCCGCGATGCGCGAGCGGGTAAGGCGCCCAGCCAGCTAATGAAACTCGATGAGGCCCGCGCCAATTATTACGACGCGTTCCTGTCAGACAAGCCCGCGTCGCCTTCGCAGCCCGGCGTGCATGTGTTCGACGATTGGGATCTTGAGGATCTCGTCGAATATATCGACTGGACGCCGTTCTTCCGCGCGTGGGAACTGCACGGCAATTACCCCGCGATCCTGCAAGATGATGTGGTGGGTGAAAGCGCCCGCGCCTTGAAAGCGGATGCTGATGCGATGCTCGAAAAGATCATCAGCGAAAAATGGCTGACGGCGCGCGGTGTGGCTGGCCTTTGGCCATGCGCGCGCGATCACGATTGCCCTGATGATATTGTGATCCACCGGGTGCGGCGCGAAGAGAACATCCGCCTGCCGATGCTGCGTCAGCAGATCAAGAAAAGCCGCGACCGCGCCAATATGTGCCTTGCCGACTTTATTGATCCGGCTGGTGACTGGATCGGTGGATTTGCCGTGGGCATCCACGGTATCGACCCGCATATTGCCCGTTTCCAGGCGGACAAGGATGATTATTCCGACATCCTTTTGAAAGCGCTGGCGGACCGTTTCGCCGAAGCTTTTGCCGAGCGCCTTCACAAACATACCCGCACCGATCTGTGGGGCTATGCGCCCGATGAACAGCTGACCAGTCAGGCGCTGATCAAGGAGCAGTATCGCGGCATTCGCCCGGCTCCCGGCTATCCGGCGTGCCCGGATCATTCGCTGAAACCGATCCTGTTCGATCTGCTGGATGCGCCCAAGAATGTCGGCCTTGAGCTGACAGAGAGTTTTGCGATGTATCCGACGGCGGCGGTTTCGGGCTTCTATTTTGGCCATCCCGAAAGCCAGTATTTCGGCGTTGCGCGCATCGGGCGGGACCAACTGGAAGATTACGCCGCGCGGCGCGGGGTCGATCTGGCAACGGCGGAGCGGTGGCTCCGGCCTAATCTCGATTGATTTCTGGGGCGGGTGGCGCAAGAGTGCGCGGATGATCAGACCCTTCGCCGCATCACTGCTTATGCTCACACCCATCGCTTGCGCCGCTCAGGACACCGAAACACAGGCTCCACCCGCCACCGTGGTTGTCGCCTTTGATAAGGAGACAGTCACGCCGCTGATCGTTGAGGGGGTACGTAATTTCGACAGCGGTGAGCCGGTGGAAGCAAACGATCCGGTCCGGATTGCCTCTATCTCAAAGCTCATCATGGCGCTTGCCACCCTGCGATTGGTGGATGAGGGGAAGGTCGATCTGGGTGCGGACGTGTCCGATTATCTCGGCTTTAAGGTCCGCTCGCCCAAATTTCCCGATGCCAAGGTGACGCTGGCGCAGCTGCTCTCCCACCGCGCGGGCCTGCGCGACAAGGCGGGATATATCATCCCGCTGGGCGAGAGCCTTGAGGAAAAGCTCAAAGACCCCGAGGCGTGGTACGCCGACGCCCCGCCGGGCAAGGCGCCGTTCGAATACGCCAATCTGGGATCACCCGTGGTCGCGACCGCACTCGAAGCGGCGACGGGCGAGCGGTATGATGCCTTGCTGGAGCGCACGGTGTTTGAGCCTTTGGGCGTGGAGGCTTGCATCAACTGGGTCGGGTGTTCGGACGATATGGTTACCCGCGCGGTTGCGCTGTATCGCCACACCGGGGAGCCCGCGCGTGATTATCCCGAAGACCTGCCGCCCGATTGCAGCATCCCTGTGGCCGAGGGTGTCGAGTGCTCGCTCGACGATTATGTGCCGGGAACCAACGCCTCGGTTTTCTCCCCGCAGGGCGGGGTGCGGATCGGTATGATGGACCTTGCTAAGATCGGCCAAAAGCTGGGCCGCGCTTATTCGAATCTCTATCGAAAAGATCGGCCCGATAGCGAAAGAGCGCAGGACCGTGCGGTCTTTGGCGCTTACAACCTCAAACTTGTCTTGGGGTTTCTGCGTTTTGGGGAAAACAAAGAGCAGGAATTTTTCTGCACCTACGGCCTGCATTTTCAAACAATCCCTGCGAAGCGTGATGGATGCCTCGATGATCTGTTCGGCGATAATATCACCCGCATCGGCCATTCGGGCGAGGCCTATGGCCTTCAATCCGGGCTGTGGTTCAATGTCGTTACGGGGAAGGGTGTCGTTTACTTCCGCACGCAAGCCTCGCCGCCTGTCGCAGGCGAGGACACAGGCGGTTTCACATCTGGCGAGAAAGACCTGATGAAGCGCGCGATGTCGAATTTGGCGAAAGAAGAGTCTGAATAAGCGCAACGATATTTCGCGTCCTCGTTCCACACCGGTGAAAACTCGGCAAAAAGGCACGCGAGTGCATATTTGCACGATTGACGCATCTCTTCGCATCCGCAACATATGAATTGCCTGCCGGGTGCGAATCCGGTGTCTTTCGCGGGAGAGATTGGGGCCGGGTCAAACCGGTTCTGGCGCCGAAGGAGCAACCGCCCCGGAAACTCTCAGGCAAACGGACCGCGAAAGGACGTCAGGCACTCTGGAAAGCGTGTGCGAGGCAACTCGTTCACCACCGAAGGGGAGGCCGAATGATGCCGCTTTGCATCACCGGCTGAAGCTCTCAGGTTTCCCGACAGAGGGGGCAGGAACGACGCACCGTATGGGGCGTATTGAACCCATTACGGGGCCTGCTTTCGGGGACTGACTTTTGAACGAACACGACACTCCAGACGATATGGCCCCCGAAGATATGTCGGCTGAGATGCCGCTGGGCACGCTTCCTCTGGATGCATGGCACCGCTCGCATGGTGGCAAGATGGTGCCGTTTGCTGGCTATGAAATGCCGATCCAGTATTCGGGAGACACGATCAGCCATGGCGGCGGCATCGTGGCAGAGCATACATGGACGCGAGAAAGCGCGAGCCTGTTTGACGTCTCGCATATGGGGCAATTGGCCCTGAAAGACGCGGACAATGATCCGGGCAGCGCGGCGCGCGCTCTGGAAAAGCTGCTCCCCGGCCTCATCACCAATCTGAAACCGGGCAAGATGCGCTATTCGTTTCTGTTGACCGAAGCGGGCGGAGTGATTGACGATCTGATGGTCGCCAACACCGGCCCGCATCTGGCACTGGTCGTCAATGGCGCGTGCAAGTGGGACGACATCGCCCATCTGCGTGAACATCTGCCGGACGAGATTACGCTGACGCATTTCGACGATTTCGCGCTGCTCGCTTTGCAGGGACCAAAGGCTGGCGAGGTGCTGGAAAGCCTGATCCCTGGCACAGGCGCGCTGACTTTCATGACAGCGGGGCTGTTCGAATGGGCTATCGACGGCGAGACAGTGCACCTGTGGATCAGTCGCGCAGGCTACACCGGTGAGGATGGCTTTGAAATTTCGATCCATCAAAGCAAGGTCGAGGTGCTGGCCAACGCACTGGTTGCCGACGACCGCGTTAATCCCGCCGGGCTTGGCGCGCGCGACAGCTTGCGCTTGGAGGCGGGGCTGCCGCTGTACGGGCACGATCTTGATCTCAACACAGACCCTGTCACCGCCGATTTGTCCTTTGCGCTTTCAAAGAAGCGGCGTGAAGCGGGCGGATATTTCGGTCACCAGGCGATTGCCGCACGGCTTGCCGATGCTGAGGCGGGAGCGCTGGCAAGGCGCCGCGTGGGCCTGACCATAGAAGGCCGTATGCCTGCTCGCGAAGGCGCAGAGGTCTATTCCGGCGACACAAAGATCGGCCATGTTACCAGCGGCGGGTTCTCGCCCACGCTGGGCCACCCGATCGCCATGGCATATGTCGATAGCGCCTATGCTGCCGAGGGCACCCAGTTAGACATCGCTGTGCGCTCAAAGCGCCTGCCCGCCACCGTTTCACCCATGCCTTTTGTCCCCCACCGCTATTTCCGAGGGAGCTGACCACATGCCGCGCTATTTCACTGATGAACACGAATGGATCGACGTCGAGGACGACATCGCGACAGTCGGGATCACCGACTACGCTCAGGAACAGTTGGGCGATATTGTCTTTGTCGAACTGCCTGCAATTGGCACCATGCTGGATAAGGGCGGCGATGCCGCTGTGGTCGAAAGTGTGAAGGCCGCCAGCGACGTCTATGCGCCGATCACAGGCGAAGTCGCCGAAGGCAACGGGATGCTCGAAGACGATCCTGCCCTGGTCAATTCCTCCCCTGAGGAAGACGGCTGGTTCTTCCGCATGACCGTCAGCGACAAGGCCGAACTGGAGGGCCTGATGGACGAAGCCGCTTACAAGGAATTTGTTGCGGGGCTTTAACTGCTGCGACCGGCCCGGGGCAGCTGAGCCACATTAAAGGACACTGACAATGCGTTATCTCCCACTCACCGACACCGACCGCGCCGATATGCTGGCGAAATGCGGCGCGGACAGTATTGATGATCTGTTCGTCGATGTGCCTGCCGTCGCGCAGCTTGACGGGCCGATCCGCGATCTGCCGATGCACGCCAGCGAAATGATTGTCGAGCGCCATATGAAGGCGCTGGCGGGCAAGAATCTGACGGCTGAAAATACGCCGTTCTTCCTGGGAGCGGGGGCCTATCGCCACCATATTCCGGCCAGTGTCGATACGGTCATCCAGCGCGGCGAGTTCTTGACGGCCTACACGCCCTACCAACCCGAAATTGCGCAGGGCACGCTGCAAATGCTGTTTGAATTCCAGACGCAGGTGGCACGGCTTTACGGCTGCGCGGTGGCCAATGCCTCGCTCTATGACGGATCGACGGCGTGCTGGGAGGCGGTCGCGATGGCGACGCGCGTGACGAAGCGCAACCGCGCGGTGCTGTCGGGCGCGCTTCACCCGCATTACGCCGAAGTGGTGAAGACCATGGCGCAGTTCACCGGTGACGAGATCGCTGACAGCGCGCCTGCCATCCAGACCGAGCCGGACCTTGAAGGCCTCACCAGCCGCATTGACGAAAACACCGCCTGTGTCGTTGTGCAATATCCCGACATTCTCGGGCGCATTTCGGACTTGTCGGAGGTTGCTGATGCGGCGCATGAAAAGGGCGCTTTGCTGGTTGTCGTGAACACCGAGCCTGTCGCTTTGGGGGCGATCAAATCGCCCGGCGAAATGGGCGCGGACATCGTTGTCGGCGAAGGTCAGGCGCTGGGCGTCGGCCTGCAATTTGGCGGGCCGTATCTGGGCCTTTTCGCCGTGCGCGATGCCAAGCATGTGCGCCAGATGCCGGGCCGTCTGTGCGGTGAGACCACCGATGCAGAGGGCAAGCGCGGTTTTGTGCTGACGCTGTCCACACGTGAACAACATATCCGCCGCGAGAAGGCGACCAGCAACATCTGCACCAATTCCGGCCTGTGTGCGCTGGCCTTCACTACCCATATGACTTTGCTGGGCGAAAAGGGCCTGCGCCAATTGGCGGCCGAAAACCACCGCCTCGCCTGCCTTGCGGCGGACCGGTTGGAAAAGGTGCCGGGCGTCAAATTGCTCAACAACGCTTTCTTCAACGAGTTTACACTGATGCTCGATGGCAAGCCCGCGCGCGAGATCGTGCGCGATCTGACAGAGCGCGGTGTCTTGGGCGGCGTTTCGCTCGGGCGGTTATATCCGGGCGTCGAAGCACTGGAGCACGCACTGCTTGTCGCTGTGACTGAAACCACGACGGTTGAGGACATCGAAGTCCTCGCCACCGAACTTGAGGCCGTCATCGCCTCGGATGCCGCCCACAGCACAGCCCAGATGGAGCCAGCCCAATGAACGCCCCCAACAAATCCGGCTGGAAGCCGGTCGCCCCCGTTCTTGGCGAGCTTTCGGAAGACGGCATGCACAATGGCCCCGCGACGACGACCGGCAATCGCGCCTTGATGCTGGAAGAGCCGCTGATATTCGAGACCGGCCATGCCGAGACGACCGGAGTGGACCTGCCCGAGATCGGCGCAGGGGCGCCCACTCGCCTCGCCGGTTTTGAACGCTCTGAGCCCATCGGGCTCGTCGGCCTGACAGAGCCGGAAACCGTGCGCCACTATACCCGCCTGTCGCGCCAGAATTACGGCATCGATCTCGGCTTCTTCCCGCTGGGAAGCTGCACAATGAAGCACAATCCGCGCCTGAACGAAAAGATGGCGCGTCTTCCCGGCTTTGCCGACATCCACCCGCTCGCCCCGCAAAACTCGGTTCAGGGCGCGCTGGAAGTAATCGATCAGCTCGCCACTTGGCTGAAAACGCTGACCGGTATGCCTGCGGTTGCGATGAGCCCCAAGGCGGGCGCGCATGGCGAACTGTGCGGTATCCTCGCGATCCGCGCCGCGCACACGGCTGCCGGTAATCCGCGCGAAGTGGTGCTGGTACCCGAAAGTGCGCATGGCACCAACCCGGCGACCGCTGCCTTTGCGGGCTATAAGGTCGACAACATTCCCGCGACGCCTGAGGGCCGCGTTGATGTAGAGGCTTTGAAAGCCCGTCTGGGCCCGGACGTGGCCGCAGTCATGATCACCAATCCTAATACGTGCGGCTTGTTTGAAAAAGACTTCCGCACCATTGCCGATGCGGTTCATGCGGTGGGTGGCTATGTCTATTGCGACGGTGCAAACTTCAACGCCATCGTTGGCCGCGTGCGCCCGGGTGACCTGGGTGTGGATGCGATGCACATCAACCTGCATAAAACCTTCTCCACTCCGCATGGGGGCGGCGGTCCGGGCTCTGGGCCCGTGGTCTTTTCCGAGGCGCTCGCTCCGTTTGCCCCTCTGCCTTATGTCGAAAAGGACGATGCAGGCGACTACCATCTTGTGGAAGAGGAGGTCGTGGGCGACGACCACACCGCCTTTGGCCGCATGACGGCGTTCCACGGCCAGATGGGCATGTTCACCCGCGCGCTGACCTACATGCTCAGCCACGGTGCGGACGGACTTAAGCAGGTGGCCGAGGATGCGGTGCTGAATGCCAATTACATCCTGCGCTCGCTGGAAGACATCCTTCACGCGCCATTCGCAGACAGCGGCCCGTGCATGCACGAGGCGTTGTTTGGGGATAAGGATTTTGGCGGCGGCCTCTCCACGCTCGATCTGGCCAAGGGGCTGATCGACGAAGGCTATCACCCGATGACGGTGTATTTCCCGCTGGTGGTTCACGGCGCGATGCTGGTTGAACCGACCGAGACGGAGAGCAAGGGTTCGATCGACCAGTTCATCACCGCCTTCAGGTCTCTGGTTGAGCGCGCCAAAGCGGGCGACGAGACGCTGAAGCAGGCGCCCTATTTCGCGCCGAGGCGGCGGCTCGACGAGACGGCGGCAGCGCGCAAGCCCAAGCTGGCGTGGACGCCCGAGGAGTGATCGCGGCGGGCTGGCGGCGCTCGCGGCGCTCGCGACGATCGCGGCGGAAGAGCCGCCACCCTCGAACGGGGTGAGGTACACCGGCCCGGCGTTGGACGAGATTTCGATCCCGTTGCCACCCGATAGCGCGCTGGAGTATTTTGCGGGATACGGTCTCGATTTCGAGCCGGGCGATTTTTCTTTTATGCGCGGCGCTTTCCCCGAAGCGACCGCGAAGGAGCGGGCCCAGTGGCAGGAACTGACCGCATGGTTCGACCAGTGCGAGGCGGTTGCCAAGTGGAAGCTGACCGCGCGACTGGATGGACTGGGGGTGAATGTCACGCTCGCCCCCGACTTCAAGGTCGCACCCTATCTGTGCCGCCAAGTGCCGACGCCCGAACGCGCTTTCACCGAGGTGACGAGCATGGCGCAGATCGAAGCGGCGCTGCCTGCGGCGCGGCTGGTCTATGACACGCTGATCGCCACCAGCGATGCGGCGTTGGCGGGCCTTTCGGGCTGGCGACCCGATAGCCCTGAGGACGTGCAGGCGCTGACCGCACCGGGGCTTGCGGACGAGATCGTCACCGATACGCTGCGCTGGGAATTGTTGCTCAATGTCTTCGAATGGACCGAGCCCGGCTTTGATGGCGAGCCCCGGCTTGGCCTCTCGCCCGAAGAGGTCGAGGTGTTGCAGGCGCTCGTCCAGTCGCAGCTCGTGCTGGTCGAGACGATGAATGTCGGCTCGCTCGGCGATGTGATTGCTGAGCAGGGCTGGCCGCGCATTTCCGAGGTCGGTAGCTACGCCGCGACCAAGGCGTGGCAGATCGCCTACAACACCAACGACCTTGCCTTCCAGCTCGAGGTGTTGCGGGCGATGGAACCCTTGCTGGAAGAAGGCGAGGTCGAGAAGCGCGATTATGCGATGCTGTTCGACCCGGTGCATTTCGCCACCACCGGCAAGCAGCTTTATGGCACGCTCGAACGCTGCGAAGGCGGGCTTCTGCTGCCCGAGCCGGTTGAGGATGAGACGGGGCTTGATGCGCGCCGCGCGGCGATGGGGCTTGTCGCGATGGCTGAACGCGGCGAATGGGAGACGACCTTCTAGCCATCTTCCTTCGCGCCCGGCTCCACCTCGATCCGGATTTCGGAGAGGTTGAGGATCGCGATGTAGAAGCCTATCACCGCAAGGCTGCTCGATCCCAGCACCGCGAAAGCCGCGCCCTTGGCTCCCAGCCAGTCAATCGCGGCATCAAGAAAGACCAGCGCCAGCACGGTCGGCACGGCGCGCACTGCAAAGGCTGTGCCCGCGCGCCCTGCGGATACCAGCAGCGATTCAAGGCTCGCCCCGATCAGCTCGACCGCGCCCGCAATGGAGAGGATCACCATCGCCCAGTAGAAGGCGCTGAAATCCGCCTCGGCGATCACGCTCAAGGCCCAGCGTCCGCCCAGGAGCGCGACCAGCACCGCGACCACGCCCGCGACCACGGCAATGTTGGCCATGCGCCGCGCCATGACAAGCGCATTATCCTTGGCATGGACAAGCTCGGGAAAGATCGCTTTGGAGACGGTCTGCGCCAGTGCGACCAGCGCTTGCCCCAATTGGGATGCGACGCGGAAACCGCCCGCCAGCGCTGCGCCCCCAAACGTGCCGACCAGCAGGATCATCATCTGTTTGCCCGCAATTGTCAGGCTGCCCGACATATTGGTCGACCACACAAACGCCCACGCATCGGAATAGCGCGCTGGAATACGCGTCAGACTGAGCGCGGACAGATCGATCCTTTGCTCGCGCACGGCGGCGATCCACAAGGCCAGCGCCACGGCCACTTCGGAAACGGCCCATGCCAGAATGAAGCCTGTGACATCGGGCATGAACCATACCGCCAGCAAAGCTCCGGTCGCGCGGATCGCGGGTTGCACAGCTTCGGCGGCGGTGGCGGTCGCAAATTTGAAGCGCAGCCGCAGAAGGCCGGTAGGCGTGGTGCGGATCGCCAGCAGGGAAATCACGCAATATCCGAACGTCAGCGCGAAAAGGTCCGGCGGCAGCGGTATCCAGTACGATGCTGTGGCGATCACGACCCCAGCGATCACCGTGCCGATTACGACCGACAGAATATCCAGCGCAATGGCAAACCCGGTCGCATCGCGCACACTCGCGGGATCAGGCTCCTGCGCCGCCCCGTCTCCATTCGCGCCCCAGCGAATGATGAACTGCCACGTCTGAAAGTTGGCCAATCCGGTAATCGCCTGACCCAGAGCGACGATCAGTGCAAAATGACCGAAGCCCTCCAGGCCCAGCGTGTGGGTCGCAAGATACAGGTACACCAGGCTCATCACGGCATTAAAGCCGCGACCGCCCAGCAGCCAGCCGATATTGGAGAAAAGGCGTCTCATTCAGCGGGACCAGACACCGGTCAGGTGGCGGTTCGGTCCCCTTCACGGCGTTTCAGTATCTTTTCTGTCACGGCAAAGGTCCGCTCATTATCGACATCGATGGCATAATGGCCGTCCGACAATTCAATCGGCACCAGTCTAAAGCCGAAGCGGCCTGAAATCTGGTCGAACAGCTTCTCCTTCGAGCCGGTGCCCAGTTTGAACCGGATGAGGTTCATCAGGCCGAACGCCTTGATGATGCGACGCGGGAATTTCGCGAATTGCCCACCTTCGCGCATGATTTCGGCCGCGCTCAGGGCTTGCTGGCTACCCAGCCAATACATATTGCAATTGGAAAAGCCGCCGTCCTTGAATTCGTAGAACCTCTTTTGACCTTCCGGATCGGCAGCTCGCACGTCTTCCTTATGTGCAAGCCCCGCAGCGGCGCCAGCCTGTGCGGCAAGGCATTTCTGGATGAATTCCGAATAACCCTCCGGGGTGACAAGGCAGTTGTCAGCCGTGGTTATCATAAGCGGAAAGTCGGCCCTTTGCGCGCCCGAGACGACGCTGTCGACAATGTTGAACTTACCCTCAGCGAATGTCAGGCGGCCTTCTTCGATCAGCCTGGCAATCACGGTTTGTGCGGCGATTTCATCAGGTTCGTGCGCAACAATACGGATCGCGCCGACATCGGGGCACGCGGCGACCTGTTCAACGACGCGCGCGACCATCGGCACACCGTTGACCGGCACGACGCATTTCTGCGCAACATTGGCGCGCGCTGCGAGCGGGTCGAGAACGCCCGACCGTTTGCCCGCCATTATGAGAGCGGTGACCTTTTTTTCCTGTCGCATGGCCTATCCTGTGTCCTGAAACGCGCCTTTAGCGCCAATTGGTGTGCGTGGTAAAGCAATCGGGGCAAAGCAATGAAAGATGCGCCTTGTGCAACATTTTGTCGCGCGCCAGAGGAGAGCCACATGCGGATCATCTTTTCCCGAAAAGGCTTTGACAGCAGCGCTGGCGGTGGCCCGTCTCCGATTGTGGAGGGGGTGCCGCTGAGTCTGCCGATACCGGACAGCAAGGGACTGTCGCGCACGACCTATCGCGATTTGGGCCTGGGCGATCATGCGGCAAGGGCAAGCCGGGGCAAGGTAGCTCAGCATGACTTGTGCCACCATGATCCGATGTTTCTGGCTGAACAGGATGGTACGGGCATGTGCCTGTTCGGCCAAACGGGCGCGGCGCAAACGCATCTGGAACGGCAGGGCGTGTGCTTGGGCGATGTCTTCGTCTTTTTCGGCCTGTTTGCAGAGGAGGATACGGGGGAACCACACCACCGGATTTTCGGATATCTGCGCGTCCGGGAGTTGATCGCTTTGGTAGATGGTGCGCCCAAGGATTTTTTTGATCTTGGCCACCCGCATGCCATCGGGATGCATGGATCGAATGATGTGATCTGGCAGGGTGAGGGCGCGGTGGCTCGGCGAGCAAGTGACGCTCTACGCCTCACGGTGCCGGGTGGCCCGCCAAGTCTGTGGCGGCGGCCCGGCTGGCTAAAGCGCGGAGGCCTATCCTATCATGATCGCCCTGATCGCTGGTTGCGCGGCAACAGGTTACGCAGTGTGGCGCGCGGTCAGGAATTCGTCGCCGATATCGGGCGGAGAGAGGCTCCGCGCGAATGGCTGGAGCAGGTAATCGCGGAGATCAGAGCGTCTTGATGATGCCCGAGAAGTCGAGCGCGCCATTATCGGCGGCGAACGCTTCGTAAAGCTCTTTAGCATGGGCACCGAGCGGGGTGGCCGCGCCAGCTGTTCCCGCTGCTTCCATCGCCAGCTTCAGGTCTTTCAGCATCAGCGCGCTAGCAAAACCGCCCTGATAGCCGTTGTCCGATGGGCTTTGCGGGCCGACACCGGGCACGGGGCAATAGCTCGTCATGGACCAGCATTGGCCGCTCGAAACGCTGGAGATATCGTAGAATGTCTGCGCATCCAGACCCAGCTTCTGCGCCATCGAGAATGCCTCGGCGGTCCCGATCATCTGGATCGCGAGCAACATGTTGTTGCAGATTTTCGCCGCCTGACCGTTGCCCGCGTCGCCTGCATGGATGACGGCCTTGCCCATCGCGGAGAGAATCGGCTGCGCGCGCGCGAAGGCTTCGGTTGTGCCGCCAACCATGAAGGTCAATGTCCCACCAGCCGCCGCCGCAATTCCGCCTGATACTGGCGCATCCACCATGTCATAACCATGATCAGAGGCGAGGGCGGTCACCTCGCGCGCGGTGGCCACGTCGATGGTCGAGCAGTCCAGCAGAATGGCTTCAGGCGGAGCGAGGCCGATCACATCATCGGTGTAGACGCTCTTTACGATGGCACCATTGGGAAGCATCGAGACAACCGCTTCAGCTCCGGCAACGGCATCTTTGGCGGTCGTGAAGGTAGCGCAACCCGCTTCCCTGGCAGCCGCCAGAGCTTGCTCTGACAGGTCAAAGGCGCGCACATCATGGCCCGTTTTCACAAGATTTGCGGCCATCCCGCCGCCCATATTGCCGAGGCCGATAAAAGCGATTTTCATTGTGTCTCTCCCATAGTCCCGGCCCTTGTGCCGGCTCGCCAGCGTCGTCCTAGCTAAAGCTGCGTCACGGTTCGCTTTACCGCCCCTTCCACTTGCCCTCACGCTTTTCGATAAAGGCGGCCATGCCTTCTTGCTTGTCCTCGCTTGCGGTGAGGATCTGGAAGATGCGGCGTTCTACGATCAGCCCTTGATCCAGCGTCATTTCGAACGCGCTGTTCACCATTTCCTTGTTCGCGATGGTCGCCATCGGCGGCATGTCCGCGATGGTCTTGGCGGTTTTCAGAACATCCGCGATCAGGTCAGCCTGCGGCACCACGCGCACGATCAGATTGGCCCGCTCGGCTTCCTCCGCGCTCATCATGCGGCCCGTCAGGCACATCTCCATCGACTTTGATTTGCCGATCGCGCGGGTGAGGCGCTGCGATCCGCCCATGCCCGGAGCCACGCCCAACTTGATCTCGGGCTGGCCGAATTTCGCATTGTCGCTCGCAATGATGAAGTCCGCCATCATGGCAAGCTCACATCCGCCGCCTAGTGCAAAGCCGTTGACCGCTGCGATCCAGGGCTTGCGGGTTTTCTTTACGATCTCCGAGGTCCACGGACTGAAGAAATCATCGAGATAGAAATCCGCCGCCGCTTTCTCGCTCATTTCCTTGATATCCGCGCCAGCAGCAAAGGCTTTTTCGCCCGAGCCGGTGAGGATCGCGCAAAGCTGACTTTCGTCGGCCTGATACGCTGCGAAGGCATCGATCAGTTCGGTCAGCACCACGGAATTGAGCGCGTTCAGCGATTTGGGCCGGTTGAGCGTGATCAGAGTGACGCCGGTTGTGCCCTGCGCGTCGGTTTCGACGGTGATGGTTTCGTAAGTGTTGGCAGTGTTTGTCATGATAGCGTAGTCCATTCCTCATCAGCGGGCAGCGGAGCAAAGATGCTGTCGAGCAGTTCTTCGCTCACGTCCTGCGGGGTGGCGGGGTCCCATTTGGGATCGTTGGTTTTATCGACGATCACCGCGCGCACGCCCTCGGCAAAATCGGGCCGGGTCAGCACGCGTGCGCCGATGCGGTATTCCATCGCCATATTGTCGGCAAAGGTCGGCAGGGTCCTGCTGGTCGCAAGCTGGCGCAGCGCCACTTTGCAGGTTTGCGGGCTCTTTGTGCCAAGCGTGTCGCGTTCCTTCTGAGCCCAGACCGCCGCGCCGTTGGCATTGTTCGCAATCTCGCTTTCGAGGCTGGCGAGGATATCTTCATAGCTGTCGCTGGCGAAATGCTTGGCGATGATCAGCGCGTTTTCTTCAATCCGCGCAGGCGGGGGCGTGCCGACCGGTTCAGAGAGAATGCCCGCAATGCGCCCCGGCCGTTCGACAATGCGCGCCTTGATATCATCGAGAATGTTGCTTGGCACGTAATGCGTCGCCAGGCCCGCCCAAAGGCATTCCTCACCTTTGAGCCGCGCGCCCGTCAGCGCCAGAAACTGGCCTAGCCGCCCGCCAAGACGCGAGAGATACCACCCGCCGCCAACGTCGGGGAACAGGCCGATCCCGGTCTCCGGCATGGCAAAGCGAGTGTTTTCCGTCGCGACGCGGAACTTCGCAGGCATCGCAATGCCCACGCCGCCGCCCATCGTGATGCCATCCATGAAAGCGACCACGGGCTTGGGATAGGTGAACAGCAGGTGGTTGAGCTGATACTCGTCGTGGAAAAACTTGCGCCCGGAAACCCCGCCATCATTCAGCGCCGAATTGCGCAGGAAGGCGATATCGCCCCCCGCACAAAAGCCGCGAGTGCCTTCGACATGGTCAATGATGATCGCTTCGATTGAGTCGTCCTGCGCCCATTCTTGCAGCGCAGCCGTCATGGCGTGGCACATGTCCAGCGTGAGCGCATGCAGCGCCTTGGGCCGGTTAAGCGAGATATGGCCGATTGGGCCACTGGTGCGGGTGAGTACGTCTTGGGTCATGGAGGTAGGATTTCTCGTAAGCTAATTTGGGGGCGGAAAACGCCGCCATGCGGTAAACCAGTATGTGAGCGCGGCAAGCGGGCAAACCGTCAAGATCAAGATAAACAGACTTTCTCCCAGACCCGACGGAAGCATCAATACCATTGTAGTGGCGATGAGTAGGCCTGCCCCAGCGAACACCCACCACCGACTTTCACCGCGTGATTCTGTCATCATGATAATGGGAAGGACGAGCGGCGCGGCTAGGAAAAATACCACCCAGAAGCCGAAGACAATAACCAAAGCCAACTGCCCGAGATCAAGGTAAAGATTTGCCCCGAGGAAGATGCCTGCATTCAGCGTGCCGACAAACAAAGCGGCGCAATGCGCCCACAGAATTGTCTTCACCCTCACTGCCGCAGCAAGTCCCTGCCCACGATCATGCGCATCACCTGATTTGTGCCTTCAAGGATCGAGTGCACCCGCAGGTCGCGCCAGAAACGCTCAATCGGGTAATCCCGCAGGTAGCCATAGCCGCCGAACAATTGCAGCGCGTCGTTCACGACCTTGCTGCCATTGTCGGTCGCCAGCCGCTTTGCCATTGCGGAAAAGCGCGATTTGTCGGGCGCGTTGTCGGTCACTTTGGCCGCAGCGAGATAGAGCAGCGCGCGCGCTGACTCCAGATCGGTCGCCATGTCGGCGAGCATGAATTGCGTGTTCTGGAAATCGGCTATCGCGGTGTCGAACTGCTTGCGATCCTTGGTGTAGCCAATCGCCTCGTCCAGACAACGCTGCGCTCCGCCGAGCGAGCAGGCGCCGATGTTCAGGCGCCCGCCGTCGAGGCCCATCATGGCAAACCGGAAACCTTCGCCTTCATCGCCGACACGGTTCGCGACGGGCACGCGCGCATTGTCAAAGATAACCTGTGCGGTAGGTGAGGCGTTCCAGCCCAGCTTTTTCTCTGGCGCGCCAAAGCTGACGCCCGGCGTGTCCTTGTCGATCACAAGGCAAGTGATGCCCTTGGTCTTGTGCTCGCCCGTGCGCACCATAGCGACGTAGACATCGTTCACCCCGCCGCCCGAAATGAACTGCTTGGTGCCGTTCAGAATGTAGTGATCGCCGTCCAACTCCGCATTGGCCTTCAGCGCGGCCGCATCCGATCCGCTGCCCGGCTCGGTGAGGCAATAGCTCGCGATCCTGTCCATCGTGATGAGATCAGGGAGGTAGCGATCCTTCAGGTCCTGACCGCCAAATTCGTCGATCATCCACGCGGCCATGTTGTGGATCGAGATGAACGCGCTGGTGGTGGGGCAGCCATAGGCCATCGCCTCCATGATCAGCGCAGCCTCAAGCCGGCCAAGCCCGATGCCGCCCGATTCTTCCGACACATAGATCGCGCCAAAGCCCAGCTGCGCGCTCTGCTTGATCACGTCTTTGGGGAAGATGTGCTTCTCGTCCCATTCAGCCGCGTTGGGGGTGATCTGGTCGGCGGTGAAGCGCTCTGCCACTTCGCGAATGGCAAGCTGGTCGTCGGTGAGTTGAAATTGTCCTGTCATGGCGCCTGCATTAGCCACTCGCCCGTGCACTGAAAAGGCTTCGCGGCATCGCGCTAATACATATGCGAGGATGCGGTTTTTTAGGGCAGGTTTGTAACCCAATCGGCGGTTTGTGCGTATTTAATGGTATGAGCACGACGAACGCCCCATCAAGCCGGCAGGAACAGGCCCGTCTGATGCTCGTCTATAACGCCGATACGGGCCTGATTCAGGCGCTGATGCACGCGGTGCATAAGCAGGTGCGGCCCGAGACCTATCCCTGCTCCTTGTGCGCACTGACCTATGGTGCGGTCTCGATGCGCGGGGATTGGAAACGGTATTGGCGGGCGCTGGAGCCGCAGGTCGATTTCTATCACCGCGATGATTTTACCGAAGACTTTCCCGCTTTGGGCACCGGGGGGCTGCGCGAAGTGGCGCTGCCTTCGATCTTGCTGAGCGAGGGCGGCGAGGAACCGCGCGTGCTTATTGCGAAACAAGAGCTGGACGCGATGGCTGATGTGCACGCACTGATGGCGCGGGTCAGCAAGGCGCTGGGCGTTGATGCTCCAACCGATCAAACTGCGCCCAGCGCCGCTTAGGATCGGCTAGAAAGGCTCATCCTGGCCCAAAGCGCACTGGTCGTTGAGCGCGACTTGCTTTGCGCTGGCAAAGCTCTCCTCGTCGGCGGCCAAGCGTCTAATCAGAATGACCCCTCGCTTGGTCGGGCTTTCGATGGTGGTGACGAGCCCGCTATGCTTTTCTCCCGGCCCAACCAGCATCACAAGCTCCTGAGCGTCTGAGCCCCGGATCGTTGCGAAATTGTTGGTGTTCGAGTCGAAAAATGAAAGCGATTGATAGTCGCTCCATTGGCTCATTACGATGACCAGAAAGGGGCCGGGATCGCTCAAATCATAGCGGCACAGCGAATAGAACAGATCGGGCGAAGAGCGAACCACGGCCTGCGTTTGCGGCGAAATACGCTGTGGGCTGGTGAAGGCGTGAAGGGCCACACCGCGATCCTTCAATGTCGCAAGGGCACGGTCCATGATGAAGCCGGGCGCGTAGGTGAGCGTTGCCCAATGCGCGGCAAGCCCAGCCACGATCAGCGCGGCGAGCGGGCCGATCCAGCGCTTCATGGCGTGTCTCCCGCGCAGGAAAGGCGCTCAACCACAGGCGGTTTCAAAATAGCCTCGGGATCGGCAAGCAAGGCTTCATCCGGCATGTAGAGCCGCAAGGTCAGATCAAAACTGCCCGCATTGCGGCTGGAAATCCAGATGCCGCCCTCCGGCTTCTCGGCTGCAATTGTGGCGACCAGACCCTCTCCGCCAGTCTCTTGCTCCTGATTGACCGAGAGCGCTTCGTCTTCATTCATCGGCAGGAGGCTATCGTCGTCATAGAGCGTTACGGACCACCATCCAGCGGGCATCTTCCCCACGGTAAGCCGGTAAGTGCACTCCTCGCGCAAAGGTGCGCCTTCGCCATCGGTGGTGCGGGTGAAATACACCGCCTCGCTCTTGGCAAGCGCAAGCAGGCCATGCCGCGCAACGCGGGCGCGAGTGTACATGTCGGCCGTGTCCGAACCGATTGCGAAATCGCTGCGCCAGCCTTCCACCTCGACATCGCCAAAGTCGAGCGGCTTCATCCCTGGCCATAGGCCCGCCAGATACAGCGCGCTGGCCATGCCGAGCGCCGCGCCGATAGCCAGCGCGAAGCTGTAGCGAGCCAGCCGCGCAATCACGAAACCAGCGCCTCCGCTTCAATCTCTACCTTCCAGTCCGCGCCGCACAGCCATGCAACGCCTGCCATGGTCGCAGTGGGTTTAGCCTCGCCGAAGTATCGCGCATGGACCGCGCCCACTGCATCCTGATCGGCAAAATCGGTGAGCAACATGCGGGTTCGCACCACATCTTTTGTCGTGCCGCCCAGATCCTCAATCGCAGCGATAATCAATTCACAACAACGCGCCGCCTGCTCCTCCGCTCCGCCGGGGGTCGTCTTGCCATCGGGGCCGATTGGCCCGGTTCCCGCAACTATGATGCGATTGCCTTTCCTCACTGCCCGGCAAAAGCCGAACTTTGCTTCAAAGGGAGAGCCCGAGGCGGTGCGTTGACGGGCGGTCATGCAGCCTGCGCCGGGCATTTCTTGCTGGGATATTCGTCTTCAACCTTCGGCTTTTCTCCGTCCGATGTGTGCAGGCGCACAGCATCAGGTTCGTCTCCTGCTCCTTCGAGTGAGAGCCGGATCGCCTGCTCCCAGGTCTCTCCCTCGCCCTCCATATCCAGCGTCACAATCGTGTCCTCCCCGTCCTCGGCCACGGCCTTTACGGTGCCAACGGATTCGTAGAACAACACCTCGCGCTCGCTGATCTCCATGCGTAGATCAGATTCCGTCGAACAGGTGCCGCCTTCATAATCCCACACGCCGTGATAGGCCGCCGGGATAATAGCAGTGATCTCTCTCGCATTCCCGGCGTCATCACCGTCCTCGGCCAGTTCGGGAGGAAGGCCGAGACCGGGAATGCCGTCAGACCCTTCGGACCCGTCATCCCGCTGATCTGAATGGGCGGTGTCTGAATGGCCTGCGTCATCTGGTTCTGCGGGCGCATCGCAGCCTGACAGAGCCATGGCCGCGGCCAGCATAAAAGTGGGCAAGAGAATATATTGCATGGTCAGTCCTTCGAAATCTCCCTTTCACCCAGCACTCTATTACGGAATTCGGCGTCTGCGCGACGCGTATCATTGCGTCCATACCATCGCGGGGCGGGCAATCCGCGCTGCCATGCAACCATTTCCACAAGTGTCCCTTGAGCCGAGGGTGTATCGTATGTCGCCGCATATTGCCCGAACGAATCGGCATAAGCTTCGTCAGCTGTGACGATGGTCCAGCCAGCCTCACGCAACCCCTTGACCAGATCGCCGATGTATAGCGCGGCAAGATCGGTTTCGTGCAGCAGCATCACATGGATCGGGGATCGGCCAATCGCCGTTCTGGCAAGTCCATCGTAAAATTCGGCCGCCTAGACATGGCTTTCGATATACAGATCGCGCATCGCGGTCGATGGCTTGGCCGCCGCGGACCGCTTTGCTGGCGGCGTCTTCGTAAAACCAGTCGCTGGCATCGACGGTAACATAGGCGTTGATCAGACCACGCTGTTTTAGCGCTGTGCGGACGGCATCGCGTTTGGCTTTGTCGGCATGGCCCTCGTCGAGAAACGGGTATCGGAACCACGGCGGTATCCTTCGCTCCCTTTCAACCACGCCGCCGCTGTATCCAGGTCGACGATATAGTCGGCAATATCTGTCTTGCTGAGGCCGGGATGCGATGCGGTGTGATTGGCGATCACGTGGCCATCCGCGACATACGCTTTGATATGCGCGGCCCCCTCTGGCCGCTTGGCGATCTGGGCCGGATTTACGAAGAACGCCGCCTGTTTGACGCCCGCCTTGCGCAAGGCAGCGCGCAGCAACTCGGCGCGCTTCTCAATGGCGAGAAAAGCTCCGCTGGAACGCGGCACATCGTCAAAGGTCAGCGCGATCCGTTTACCGGTGCTGTCAATTGGGCGTTCGGCTGGCGGACCGGAAAGCGAGACGCAGGCCGCCAACAAGAGGCCTAGCACCAGCACTGTCCAACGGCGCATCACAGCGACCCGACCTATCTCGTTTAACCCATCGTCGGGATGACGAAAGCATTACCACCATCGGGAGAGCCATCGGGCCAGCGCTGGGTGATCTTTTTCTTCTTGGTCCAGAAAGCGAGGCCTTCCGTGCCGTATTGATCGATGTCGCCAAAGCCGGAGCGCTTCCACCCGCCGAACGAGTGATAGGCGACCGGCACCGGGATAGGCACATTGATGCCCACCATCCCCACATTCACGCGGCTGGCAAATTCGCGCGCAGCGTGGCCATTACGCGTGAAGATTGCCACGCCATTGCCATATTGATGCTCTGAGGGCAGCCGGACGGCATGTTCGAAATCGTCCGCGCGCACGATTTGCAGGACGGGTCCGAAAATCTCTTCCTGATAGCTCGACATGGTCGGAGTGACTTTGTCGATCAGAGTCGGCCCGACAAAGAAGCCTTTTTCATGGCCCTGGAGCGTATAGCCGCGCCCGTCGATCACGATCTCCGCGCCCTCACCTTCGGCCGTGGTGATCCATTGCTCGATCCGCTCTTTATGTTCGGGCGTGACCACTGGTCCGTAATGCGCATCGGGATCGTTCGAGACGCCGATGCGCAGCGCGTTGATCGCCGGGATCAGCTTTTCACGCAGACGGTCGGCTGTATCCTGGCCAACCGGCACCACCACGGGCAAGGCCATGCAGCGTTCTCCCGCGGAGCCAAAGGCGGCTCCGGCAAGATCGTTCACCACCTGATCAAGGTCTGCATCCGGCATCACGATGCCATGGTTCTTTGCGCCGCCAAAGGCCTGTACACGCTTCGAAAACTCGGCGCCGCGATGATAGATGTAATGCGCAATGTCAGAGCTTCCGACAAAGCTGATGGCCGGGATATCCGGGTGTTCGATGATCGCATCCACCATCACCTTGTCCCCGTGGATGACCTGCAACAGCCCCTCTGGCGCGCCCGCCTCCACGAAGAGTTCCGCCAGCCGAACCGGCACACTTGGATCGCGTTCGGAGGGTTTGAGGATGAAGGCGTTGCCAGCTGCGATCGCCATGCCAAACATCCACATCGGGATCATTGCGGGGAAGTTGAACGGAGTGATGCCAGCACCAATACCCAGCGGCTGGCGCATCGAATAGACATCGATGCCCGGCCCCGCACCTTGCGTATATTCGCCTTTCAAAACCTGCGGAATACCACAGGCATATTCGACCACTTCGAGCCCGCGCTGCACATCGCCTTTAGCATCGTCGACCGTTTTGCCGTGCTCGGATGAGAGCATTTCCGCGAGCGCCTGCATATTGCTTTCGACCAGCTCCTTGAACCGGAACATGACGCGCGCGCGCTTTTGCGGGTTGGTCGCGGCCCATGCGGGCTGGACGGATTTTGCGGTGGTCACCGCCTGATCCAGCAGCGCCGCGTCGCCAAGGGGGACCTCGGCCTGGACCTCTCCGGTGGACGGGTTCCAGACCTTGTGCGTGCGGGTGGCAGCAGGGCTGGCGGTTGGCATGAAATGGTCAATATGGCGCATGATCGCAGGGCTCTCTCTTGTCGCGTTGGGCGAGCGTTTGGGCGGCTCGCAACTGTTGCCCCCCAAGTGCCGTGTGCGCCGCGCCATGGCAAGCCTTGCGATCCTAACAATAGTGTCGGTGGGATGTGCTTTCAGGCGGGCGTTACCGCTGACCAGCCTCAGCCAATCGTATCACTTTGCGCGCTGTCTATTTCGTTGTACGCATATCAGTATCATGGACCTGTTTCACGCTCTCGTCATTCTGCATGTGATCGCCGGGACAATCGGTCTGGTCGCCTTCTGGGTGCCGATTTCGACGAAGAAGGGCGCAAAGAACCATCGCAAAGGCGGCAAACTGTGCTGCTATGGCTTTATCGCAGCCGGGGCGCTCGCGGTGGCGATGGCTGTCCTTTCTATCATCGACACCACCCGCCATCCTGAAATTCTCGACCGGGCTCTGTATCTCGGCCTGTTTGGCTGGATGATGCTGTATCTGGGGATCCTGACCATCGGGTTTGCTGATTACGGCCTTGCCGTGGTGCGGCATTCGCGGACGCGTGAGAAGCTGCGGGGCTGGCGGTATCAAGCGGTGATGGCGGTTGTTGTCATCTCTGGCGCTTATTGCGGCTATTATGGCTACACGATCGACAATGCCTTGATGATGGCGCTTGCCGTGCTGGGCATTGTTTCCATGGCAATCCAGCAGCTGTTTATCTGGAGGACCGCCGCACCGTCACCCAAAACCTATATTGGCGAGCATTTCCGCGCCTTGGTCGGCATGGGCATTTCTGCCTACACCGCATTCATGTCTGTCGGCCTGATCCGCATTGTGCCTGAACATGTCTTCAATCCGCTGATCTGGGCCGGGCCGAGCGTGATCGGTGTCAGCCTGATCATCTGGTTTACGCATCAGAGAAAGAAACAGACCAAGCGCCCTGCATCAGGCAAACAGTCCACTGTGCGTGCGTGACGAGCAATAGTGGCGGTTTCTTTGACGGCATCTTCGACCGCAATGCCAGTGCCACCTGCATAATCAAATCTTCAGGCGCATAATTCGCATTCTTGCTCACTCGCTTGTCTCGACACCATTTATGCGGGTCACAACACATTTCTCTTTACAAAATTAATGACTGGGTTTGTGTATCAGGTCGCAGGGAACTTTCACGATCACCACGCGTATTGTAACTTATAACAAGAAACAGGTTTTTCAGAGGGTGATGGGAGGCGGCTTCGGCTACAGCATCGACAGTGGGACTCTCAGGTCAATCCGGCGTGCAAATTCCGGACAGCGCCGCGTTTGCGCGGATGCAGGCCGCCTGTCGCGCCGATGCAGGAAAGTTCCACGGAGCGTTTGCAAAGCGCCAAATATGCTGGTTCCTCGCCGATCAGGGCGAGTCCGGGGCATGGGTATTTTTCAATGAGGCCCAGGGCTGCTGGACAGGATGGGACGCCCGGTCTGGTGCACCGGTTTCGCTGGACCTTCCGGAAAGTTTCGAACCTTGGGATCGCGCCTTCAATGATGACGACCCGCCCAATTGGAGCTGGTTTGAAGGGGGGCTGACCAACGCCGCCTTTAACGAAGTGGATCGACATGTGCTTGCAGGCCATGGCGAGGAAGCCGCCCTGATCTATGAAGGTGATCGCTGGAACATGGCCAGCGATGGCGGCCGCGGTGGTCCCGTCGATAGCGAAACGGTGTCGCGTCGCAAGTTGCTGCTCGAAAGTGCGAAATGCGCGCTCGCGCTGGAGGCTCTGGGTCTGAAACCGGGCGACCGGATTGCTCTGAACATGCCGAGTATTCCGCAACAGATATACTGGACCGAAGGCGCGAAAAGGCTGGGAATCGTCTACACGCCCGTATTCGGCGGGTTCAGCGACAAGACGCTGTCTGACCGGATCGCTGATGCAGGCGCGCGCGTCGTCATCACCGCTGATGGCTCCTATCGCAACGCGCAGATGGTTCCATTCAAACCGAACTACACCGATCCGGCGCTGGACAATTTCGTGGCCGTTCCCGTGGCTCTCGAACTGCTTGGCTCTGCGCTGGAAGACAGTGAGCTAGGGGTAACGCCCACGCAGGTCGCTGTGATCCGTGATGCGGTCACCGAGGTGCTGGAAGGTGAGGTGACCGCCGAACGGTCGGACGTGATGCGCGGCGTCGGAAAGGCGCTGACTGCCATCGCAAACGGCGTCGGCGGGGGCGAGCCCATGACCCCGCGACAATCGGCCCAGCTCAGGATCGCGGTCGCCAGTGCGCTGGTCGATTCTCCCGCCCGTGTTGATGCAGTGGTGGTGGTCCGGCATACGGCGCAACCGGACCTGCCATGGAATGCGGATCGCGATCACTGGAGTCACGAACTGACAGCCAGGTCCGAGGAAACGATCCTGGCTGCGGCCCGTGACCAAGGCTTTGATGTGGCTTGCGAAGCCGATCTCTACGCCTTGTCCGACCAGGATTTCGTTCGCGCGATCTGGGCTGCTGCCCCCGTTCTCGCCGTTGATGCCGAATATCCCAACTTCATAATCTACACTTCAGGCTCCACCGGAAAACCCAAAGGTGTGGTGCACGTCCACGGGGGATATGCCAGCGGTATCGCCACGACCATGTCTGCTGCGTTCGGAGCCGAGCCGGGGGACACGATGTATGTGGTCGCCGATCCTGGCTGGATTACCGGACAAAGCTATCAAATCGCCGCCTCGCTGCTGAGCCGGGTTACAACTGTCATCACCGAAGGATCACCCGTCTTCCCGCATGCCGGGCGGTTTGCCGCGATCATCGAACGGTATGGCGTCGATATCTTCAAAGCCGGTGTGACCTTCCTGAAATCGGTGATGCAAAACCCGGAAAACCTGAAGGATATCGAACGCTACGACCTGTCCTCGCTCAAGGTCGCAACCTTTTGCGCCGAGCCGGTATCGCCTGCGGTACAGGCCTTTGCGATGGAGCATATCACTGCGCGATATATCAACTCCTATTGGGCGACCGAGCACGGGGGCATGGTGTGGACGCATTTGCACGGAAATCCCGACTTCCCGCTTGAGGCGAATGCGCACACCTATCCATTGCCCTGGATTCTGGGCGATGTGTGGGTGGAAGATGCCGATGGTTCAGGGCAGAGCAATGTCGCCACCTACGCGCGGAATGTGGGCGATGGGGGTGCACCCTGGCGCCCTGCGCACGAAGGCGAAAAGGGCGAGATCGTCATCGCCATGCCTTACCCGTATCTCACACGGACGATCTGGGGCGATGCAACTAATTTTGCGGTCGATGTGGATGGACCGGTCGCGCGCGTGACGGCGGGCTGGCGCGGTGATGCGGCGCGCTATGCCGACACCTACTGGAAACGCTGGCGCGGGACTTGGGCCTATACTCAGGGTGATTTCGCCATGCGTCACCCGGATGGCTCTTTTTCGCTGCATGGCCGTTCCGACGACGTGATCAACGTCTCGGGCCACAGGATAGGCACAGAAGAGATCGAAGGCGCGATCCTGCGCGACAAATCTCTCGACCCTGCATCCCCGGTTGGTAACGTGATCGTGATCGGTGCCCCGCACAGCCAGAAGGGAGTAACCCCGGTCGCGTTCGTGACCCCGGTCGAAGGGCAGCGCCTGACACAGGATGACCGTCGGCGCCTGACGGATCTGGTCCGGACCGAAAAGGGCGCGGTTGCCGTCCCATCTGATTTTATCGAGCTTTCGCAGTTTCCAGAGACGCGCTCAGGAAAATACATGCGCCGCATGGTACGTGCGGTTGTCGAGGGGGCGGATGTCGGCGATGTCTCAACCCTGCGCAATCCCGAAAGCCTTGATGAATTGTCGCAAGCGGTCGAAGCATGGCGGCGGCGACAGCAATTGTCGGACAGTCAGGCACTTTTCGAGCGCTACCGCTACTTCACCATCCAGTACAACTCACTGAGCACGGGCCAGCGGGTGGCGACGGTGACGGTCAAGAACCCGCCTGTAAACGCACTGAATGAGCGCGCACTGGATGAGCTGGTCATCATCGCAGAGCACCTGGCCCGAAAAGACGACGTGGCCGCCGTGGTCTTTACGGGCGCAGGCACTGCGAGCTTTGTCGCTGGCGCCGACATCCGCCAACTGCTTGAGGAAGTGAACAGCGTTGAGGAGGCCAAGGCGTTGCCGGACAACGCGCAGCTTGCCTTCAGCACCATCGAGCGGATGGGTAAGCCGTGCATCGCCGCCATACAGGGTGTGGCGTTGGGTGGTGGTATGGAGTTCGCGCTCGCCTGCCATTACCGTATCGCAGAGCCAAAGGCGCGCTTTGGCCAGCCTGAGATCAATCTGCGATTGCTGCCCGGCTATGGCGGCACACAGCGGTTGCCGCGCCTGCTGGCTGATCGTGGGGGCGAGACCGGGCTGCGTGATGCACTGGACCTCATTCTGGGCGGCAGAGCTATCGACGCCGAACGCGCTCTTGCTATCGGGGCGATTGATGCACTTGCGCAAGGGGCGCAGGATGCACTGTCAAAAGCGCACGCCATGGTGCGCGAATATGTGAAGTCTCCCACAGACAGCGTATTGGGACAGGCTTTCGCCGCGCGTCAGGCGGCAACCGGGCAATGGGCCAAACCCTCGACCATCAGCCTCGATCAGGTTCTGGAGGACCAGTTTCTCCAGCGCGTTCTCAAACAGCTTGCATGGGCCGGGCGCGACAGCGCCGGAGCACGCGCGCTTGATGCTGTGCGGACAGGCTGGGAGCAGGGACTGGCTGCCGGGCTCGAACGCGAGGCTCAGCGCTTTGCGGAGGCGATCATCGATCCCGAAGGTGGCAAAACCGGTATCCAGGAATTCATGGACAAGCAGAGCCCGCCGCTGCCCGTTCGCCGCGACGGGGTGTGGATCGATGCCGAACACGAAGAGCGCAAGGTCCGGCTGATCGAACAGGAAGAATTGCTGCCGATGGGCGCGCCGTTCTATCCCGGGGTCACGCCGGTCCCGTCTTTGCAACTGGCCTTTGGCATTGCCCGCGATCCAGAGACGGGTGCGCCGCGATTTGGTCCCCCTGCAACCCATGAGCGCGAACTGGTGGTCAAAACGCCCAAGCCAGGCGCGAACGAGGCCCTGATCTACCTTTTATCCTCGGAAGTGAATTTCAACGATATCTGGGCGCTCACCGGCATCCCCGTTTCACCCTTCGACGCGCATGACGAGGACGTGCAGATTACCGGTTCGGGCGGGCTGGCGCTGATTGTGGCTTTGGGCAGCGAGTTGAAGGAAGAGGGCCGCCTGCAAGTTGGCGATATGGTCTCGGTCTATTCCGGCACCAGCCAGTTGCTTTCCCCCATGGCCGGGGAAGACCCGATGTATGCCGGGTTCTCGATCCAGGGATATGAGACGAAAACCGGCAGCCATGCCCAATTCCTGACTGTGCAAGGCCCGCAATTGCACAAGCCGCCAGCCGACCTCACGCTGGAGCAGGCCGGGGCGTATACGCTCAATCTCGGCACAGTCACCCGGTGCCTGTTCACCACGCTGGAGATCACGCCGGGCAAAACACTGTTCGTCGAAGGATCAGCGACCGGGACCGGGCTCGATGCGCTCAAATCCTCGGTGCGGACCGGGCTGGCCGTAACCGGACTGGTATCGAGCGAGGAGCGCGCCGGATTTGTCACGTCGCAGGGCGCCATTGGCGCGATCAATCGCAAGGACCCCGAACTCGCCGATTGCTTCACACCGGTCCCCGACGATCCCGAAGAAGCGCGGGAATGGGAGCGTCGCGGTGAGAAACTGCTTGAGAACTATCGGGCAATGAACGGAGGAAAGCTGGCCGATTTCGTGGTGAGCCATGCCGGAGAGCGGGCTTTCCCCCGGAGTTTCCAACTGCTCGAAGATGGCGGCCGACTGGCGTTTTATGGCGCATCGTCAGGCTATCATTTCAGTTTCATGGGCAAACCGGGTGAACACCGTCCAGAAGAGATGCTGGCGCGGGCAGGGTTACGCGGCGGGGAATCCGTGCTCCTTTATTACGGCCCACAAAGCCGCTCTCTGGCGGATGAAACAGGCCTTGAAATGATCGAGGCCGCGCGGCTCTTCAAAGTCCGGATGGTGATCGTCACCACCACTGATGGCCAGCGTGAGTTCCTGCAATCACTCGGGCTCGAAGACGCGGTGGAAGGCATTGTCAGTATTGAGGGGCTGAAGCGCCGTGATGCCGATTTCGATTGGCCTGCAACGCTGCCTCGGCTGCCCGATGCGCGGCGGGATATCGAGAATTTCAAGCTTGGCGTGCGTGCCTATCAGCAGAATACGCTGAAGCCGTTCGGGACGGCTATCGGTAAGTTGTTGCGCTCCCCCGGCAATCCGCGCGGCGTGCCTGATCTGGTGATTGAGCGCGCCGGTCAGGACACGCTTGGAGTATCGACATCGCTCGTCAAACCGTTTGGCGGACGTATTGTCTATGCCGAAAACATGAGCGGCAGACGCTACACCTTCTACGCTCCACAGGTCTGGACCCGCCAAAGGCGCATCTACATGCCAAGTGCCGAAATTTTCGGAACGCATCTGTGCAATGCCTACGAAGTGACGGTGATGAACGAGATGGTCGCCGCGGGCCTGCTCGATGTTACCGAACCGACGCTTGTGGACTGGCATGCCCTGCCGGATGCGCATCAGGCGATGTGGGACAATCGCCATTCCGGCGCGACCTATGTCGTCAATCACGCGCTCCCAGCGATGGGGCTGCGAAGCAAAGACGAATTGCTCGAATACTGGGCTGCTTCCGGCGCGGCAGGTGCCAACTCGAACGATGGAGAACCACATTGAGCAAGAGCGAAGCCAAGACCGCAGCACAACGAGGCCAACAGCCGCAAGAGACTGCAGCGATTCAGGGACGACTCGCGAACAAGACTGCCGTGGTGACGGGTGCGGCGGGCAATCTTGGCAGCGAGATATGCCGTGCCTTTGCGCGCGAAGGTGCTTTTGTGGTGATGACGGGGCGCACGCAGGAACGCATCGAGGCCGCCCGCGAAGCGCTCATTGCGGACACCGGCGTATCCCCGGAGCGGATTGACACCGCCATCCTTGACGGAGGTGATCCGGATTCGGTCAGAACCGCTCTGGCGAAGGTCAAATCGGTCTATGGTCGCATCGATATTCTGATCAACAATGCAGGATCTGCTGGGCCCAAGCAGCCGCTGCACAATGTGCCGCTGAGCCGCGCAGAAATGGAGCAGTGCGGTGATACCGAGACAGCGGGCGATGCAATGCTCAACATCCTGGGCGTCACCTGGAACCTTGCACGGATTGCTGCACCAATGATGCCGGTCGGCGCGTCAATGGTGAATATATCGACCATCTTCTCACACACACGCTATTATGGACGAACCGCCTATGTCGTCCCGAAAGCCGCACTCAATGCGTTGTCACGCCAGCTTTCTGCTGAGCTTGGCACGCGCGGTATCCGTGTCAACACGGTGTTCCCCGGCCCGATCGAAAGCGATCGTATCCGCACCGTCTTTGCCGCGATGGACAATGTCCAGAACCAGCCGGAAAACACCACCGCCGATTATTTTACCGGACGCATGGCGCTCGCGCGCAGCATTAACGGCAAGGTCGATGGCAAGCCTTTGCCGATGCCCAAGGATATAGCAGGAACCTGTCTGTTCCTCGCCAGCGAAGAGGCAGCCGGGATAACCGGCGAAGAGATTGACGTGACCCATGGCCTCTCTGCCAAGCGGAATTCCAGTTCGACCTATATGACGCGCCCGTCGATGCGTTCGCTTGACGGGGCGGGTCTGAACATATTCGTAATCGCGGGGGAAAGCTGGGACGATGCGCTCGAATCGGCCAGGATCCTGGTCGGATCGGGAGCGCGTGTGCGGCTGGGGCTGTCACGCAATGCCGATGTTTCGCAGGCGCGCGCGCGGCTCAAGGCGCAAGGCATCGGCGACGAGTTGAGCGTGGCCCGGTTCAATCGCGGCGAACCCGAAGCGATGGAACAGGCCCTTGCCGAGTTCGAATCCGATGCGGAAGGCCCGATCACCGGCGCTGTTGTGCAACCGGTCAAACCTGCCGGTCATTTCACCGGCGCGCTGCTCAGTGCGACCGACGAAGCCGTCGTCAAATTCATGGAGACCGAACTGGTCGGAGCGATCGCTGTGGCGCGCAGCCTTAGCCGGTATTGGCGAGCGCATACGCAGCTGCCATCGCCGCCGCGCTGCGTTTTTATGTCGAACCCGGGCGATGCAGAAGGCAATTCCTTCGGCTCAGTGCTTGCGGCCGGGATTACACAGCTGATCCGCATCTGGCGCGACGAGGAACGCGTGCAGGCGGGCAATGGCGAAACCGAACATGCCGTGTGGAGCAACCAGATCGTGCGCTTCACCAATTCGGAGAGCGAGAACACGCGCTTTGCTGCGGGGCATGCAACCCGTATCCTGTTCCGAGAGCAGCGGATCGCGGAGATCGATCTGCGCCTGCCAGCGAGCATCAGCGAAGAAACCGGATCGCGCAAGGCAATGGTGGGATTCGCGGAAAACATCACCGGCCTACACCTTGGCAAGGTGGCTTTCATCACAGGCGGATCGGCTGGAATCGGAGGCCAGATTGCGCGTCTGCTCGCGCTTGCCGGGGCGCGGGTCATGATGGTCGCGCGGCGCGAGAGCGAGTTGACTGCCGCGCGCGACCGGATCGTCGGGGAGCTGCAGGATATCGGATTTGCCGGCGTCGAGCGGCGGGTCAAGATCATGCCCGATGTTGATGTCAGCGATTTTGCGTCTCTGGACCGGGCTGTTGACGCGACAATCGAAGAGTTTGGGCGGATCGACTATCTCATCAATAATGCAGGTGTCGCCGGGGCTGAGGACATGGTCGTGGATATGGACCCGGCAGCTTGGCGGTTCACACTCGATGCGAACCTTATATCAAACTATCACCTGATGCGCCGGGTTGTTCCGCTCATGAAAGCGCAGGGCTCGGGCTATGTCCTCAATGTCTCCTCATACTTTGGTGGCGAAAAGTTCCTCGCAGTCGCTTATCCCAATCGTGCCGATTACGGGCTGTCAAAAGCCGGGCAGCGGGCCATGGTCGAGAGCTTCTCGCCCTTCCTGGGTCCGGAAGTGCAATGCAACGCGATTGCACCTGGCCCCGTTGATGGCGATCGCCTGTCAGGAACCGGCGGTAAACCTGGCCTGTTCCAGCGACGCGCGCGCCTGATTCTGGAGAACAAGCGCCTCAATTCGGTCTATGCCGCCGTCATCGGGGCGATCCGCGAAGGGGGCGATGCGGTCAAAATTCTGACCCGGCTATCGCGCAACAGCACCAGCACGCTGTCACACGATGCCGAAGCGCCCGAGGAGCTGCGCAAACTGGCGCTCGAAGTCGCCAGTGAAGGCGACGGAGTGTGCACGTGGGACCAGTATCTGCTGACCGAAGGCATGGCTCAACGCCTGCTGGTGCGCCTGCAACTGGGCGGGTTTCTGCTCGGATCGAATGAATGGGCCGGAGCCTCGGAACCGGGCGGAGCGACATGGCTGAAACTGGTGCCACCAGACGATAAGCCCTTCCTTCCTCCCGCGAAGGTCGAAAAGACTGCGAACGGGGTGGGCAAGGGAGTAATCTCGCAGCTGCACCTTGGAGCAATGCCGACCGAAGCGGAAGTCGCGCAGGCGACTGTGTTCTTCCTTGCCGATCGCGCCGTGAGCGGCGAGACCTTTATGCCGTCCGGCGGCCTGCGAGTTGAACGCTCGACCACGGAGCGCGAGATGTTCGGCAGTCCCAAGCAGGAACGCCTGGACAAGATGAAAGGCAAGACGGTCTGGATCGTCGGAGATCATCTGAGCGATTACGTGGCCGCGACCATGGAGGAATTCGTCACCGGATGTGAGGTCAGCAAGGTCATTCTCATCGCCAAAGACAAGGCCGGCGAAAAGGCGGTGAGGGACATGTTACCCGAGAATATGCCGCCAGACCCGATCGAGGTGCTTGTTGCCGGTGATGGCCTTGAAGAGGCGATGGACGAAGCGCTGAGCAAATGGGGCCGACCCACTACGGTCCTGTCAATGCCGACCGAACCCTTGCCCGACCATCTGTTTGAGGAAGGCAATCCGCTATCGACCGAGGACTTTGCACAGTTTGTCGAGGATAATATTACCCGCCATTTCCGCGTGTCACGCAAGGCTTCACTGTACGATAATTGTCAGGTTGTGCTTGTATCGCCAGACGTGCCCTTCGGGACAGACGGTGCTGGCTTTGCCCTCGCCAATTTCGTCAAGACCAGCCTTCATGCCTTTACTGCCACTGTCGCGGTTGAGAACGAACGGCTTGTGCACGATGTGCCGGTAAACCAGATCAACCTGACGAGGCGCGTCAGAAGCGAGGAACCGCGCGATGCCGAGGAACATGCAGAAGAACTTCGTCGCTTCACGCGCGCCGTCCTTCTGGTCGGAGCGCCGCTGCCCGATGCGCAGGATTCCCGCTACCGTTCAAAAATCTATCGCGGAACATCCATGACCGTTTGATTGGTGAATTCGAAGCGGACCACCAATCAGTCTCGAACATGCCCTCCGACCATGAAATGGGGTATGGCACCGCTGATAGAATCGAACCCGATCTATATCGAGACCACTCTTACCGCGAGGGCCAAAGGCACGGGAGCGCGCCCAATTACATCAAGGCCGAAATCTACGTGACCGATGAGGAGTTGGCCGCCATTCGTACTGAGCTGTTGCAGCGAGCCGCGCTTTCTTCTGGTATATGTGCGGGCGCAGCACGTTCTCTGGCGCTCCCTTTCCCACGCTTGGCCACTCAGCCTTGGGGTTGCGTTGGTTGATGATGAAGCAAATGCCTTGTTTTCAGGCGAGGGACATGCTGGCCTTTGGCGCTCAAGACGTCAGCCGTAAACTGCAGGCCGCTTCTGCATCATTGCTGCGACGCTTTCCATGAATTCGGGGGAGCGCAACTGGGCGGCGAAGATTTCGCCTTCGGTCGCCATCACTTCGGTCACAATGTCACTTTGGGTGCGCAGCAGCGCCTTGGTGTGACGCATTGCGTCGGGCGCCGCATTGGCGACGGTCAGCGCCAGAGCGTGCGCCTCGGCAGCGAAATCGGCATCGGCAAACGCGCGTGAGATCAGCCCCATGCGCAAAGCTTCATCCGAGGTAAGCGTCCGTCCGGTCATGAACACATCATTTGCCGCCGCCATGCCAATGACTTGCGGCAACAGCAGCGAAGAGGCCGCTTCGGGCACCAGTCCCAGCTTTACGAAAGGCGCGGCAAAGGTTGCGCTGTCTGCGGCATAGACCAGATCGCAATGCAGCGTCAGCGTCAGGCCAACGCCAATTGCGGGGCCATTCACTGCGGCGATCATCGGTTTCGGGCAATCTTTGATCGCATGGAGAAAACGGATGACGGGCGGCATTTCGTCGTTCGCCGCTTCCCCGCCTCTCGAAGCCATCGAAAAGTCCTGCAAATCATTGCCGCTGGTGAAATAATCCCCTTCGCCCGTAAACATCAGCGCGCGCGCCGCATCATCCCGGGCATAGGCATTCACCGCATCGGCCATCGCGCCATACATCGCCTGAGTGATCGCGTTCTTCTTTTCAGGGCGCGCGATGGTGATTGTTGTGACGCGCTGTGCCTGCTCGATGCGGATGAAGTCGGTCATTAAGGGGTCCTTTCACAGGGTCGCCAGGATGTGTGCGTTCGCTGGTGCCCGCACACGAAGCAAATGGTGGAAGGAGTCAAGCCTGCGGCTGTGTGGGCATAAACTCTCCCTTTGCGGACGCGCGCTATCCGTGACAACGCACCACAGGATGCGCCGGTGTGGCACCAGGCGCTTTGGGAGAGATGGACACGATGGACAGTTTCCTGTTCTGCCTCATGCTGGTGGCACTGATCGCGCTGGGCGGACGTGAACAGATGCTGATAGCGCACCTCTCTGACGCGCTTGCCGAGGGGGCCGGTGCCGAGGTGCGCAGGCCCGTTCCGCTATTAGTGCTGGGGATCACTTGCGCCTGCGCAACAGCTGCGGTGATGGCCTATGCGGGCATGACAATAGCCAGCATTCTGCCACCGCGGGCTGCACAGATGCTGGTCGCTTTTGCGCTGGCGATTGCCGCGTTCGAACTTGCATGGCCCGTCAGAGTGAGGCGGGCGGCAGAGCCGACCCGCTCTCTGGGTGCTATTGGTCTGGTCCTGTTGTGGCGCCAATTGGGCGATGCTGCACGCTTTGTGGTTTTTGCGTTCGCTGCGGAGGCGACCTATCCGCTTACCGCGTTTGTCGGCGGGGCGTTGGGCGGGGCGGCTGCGGTATTGGTGGGATGGAGTGTGGGCGCCGCGCAGCTCGCACGGTTTCCGCTGCGATACGGGCGGTTGGTGCTTGGGCTGGCATTGTTTCTTACGGCGATCTTCATCGGATTGAACGCTCGTTACGCAGGCCTGTGATCGAATTTTCCGATTACTGCGAAAGAAAATTTCTCGAAACGATTTGCCTTTCGATCCATTAGTAGAGTGAACACTTACACATCATCGCAACGCCACAAATTCGGGCGTTACGCGCAATCGAGGAGGACACTCTATGTCTAATACAACTAATAACTCTACCGCTCAGATGGTTTCTGAAATCAACGGTCTGCTGGCCGATCATTTTGCGCTCTACGTGAAAACGAAGAACTTTCACTGGCACGTAAAAGGCCCGCGTTTCCGCGATTTGCACCTGCTCTTTGACGAACAGGCAATCGAAATTCGCGACCAGATCGATGCCATCGGTGAGCGCGCCCGCAAGCTGGGCGGCAACACGATGACCTCGATCAGCTCAATCGCTGGCACCACTCAGGTGAAGGATCAGGACAGCACGACGGTATCCGCCGAGGACATGATTGCCGAACTGCGCGATGACAACGCCGCAATGGTATCAAAGCTTAAGGCGATGAAGGACACCGCAGAGAAAGCCGGCGATAACGCCACCGACGGTATGATCGATGATCTGACCGACATGGCCGAAGAACGCGTCTGGTTCCTGACGTCAATTCTGGGCTAACTCTTACCCAATAGCTAACAAAAGGGCTGTTTCCGCTAGGCGGAAGCGGCCCTTTCGCTATTGTGCGCGCATGCATATCTCACGACCCCATATCACCGGTGTCACCACCCAGAACCATGCCAGCGATGCCCAGGTCGCTGATTTCTTCCACACGCGGCTTCGGCGCGCGCTTGCGAAAAATACGGGCGGCGTCGCGGTGGCCTTTCCCGGCGGATCGACCCCATTCCCGATTATCGAGGAATTGGTCCAGCGTCCGCTCGAATGGAGCCGCGTCGCCGTCTATCCGACCGATGATCGCGATGTGGAGGAGGATCATGAGGCCTCCAACACTGGTAAATTGCGCGCCTTACTGGAACCGCACGGGGCGCTGGTGACGCCGCTCGCCGAAGGCTTCGACATGCCGGACTTTGCGATTGTCTGGCTGGGCATGGGGGAGGACGGGCATGTCGCGTCCCTGTTTCCCAACACCGATCCCGATGCGAACGATCCTCAGGCGATCCGCCGTATCACGCCCGATCCGCTGCCGCCAAATGCCCCCTATGACCGGATCACGTTGACGATCCCTGCTCTGATTGCGTGCGATGATCTGGTCTTTGTTGCGCGGGGGATCAGGAAACGCGAAGTGTTTGAAGGCGCGGTAAAGGGCGAGCATGATCTGCCGGTGCGGCGTTTGCTCGCGGCCCGTCAGGCGCAAACGGGCGGGCCGGTGACATGCTTTTTCTGAAGCGGCCTTGGGGTCCGGCGGGGCGCGCGGGCCTGTTGCATTGAGGTATTCGTGGATTCCCGCGCCGTTGCACCGCGCCTTATTACCGATTGCGGCGCGTATCCGGCATCAGTGGCGCGTATGGCGCAAAACGCCGCTGAGGGGATGCGCTGTGATTATCACCAATCTCTCCGGTGATGTGTTGCTGCTGTCCCATTCCTATGGCCCGGATGTCTGGTCGCTTCCCGGGGGCGGGGTGGATGCGGGCGAAGACCCGGAGCACGCCGCACGCCGCGAGGTTTATGAGGAACTGGGCCTGAAACTGGGTGCCGTCGAAAACCTCGGATCGCGCGAGGAATTGGTCTCCGGCTCTCCGCTAACCGTCTATCTGTTCGCCAGCATGACAGATGCGCGCCCTGTCCCCGATGGACGCGAAGTTCTCGAAGCGCGCTTTTTCCCATCGCATTCCCTGCCCGAGCCACTCGGTCGGATCACGCGGGAACGGATCGAGGTCTGGCGCCGACGAGGTCTTTAGCGGGGCCTACAGCAGCGAGAGTTGCGCGCTATCGTTTCCCGGGTCTTTGGCCCGCGTATCATCCGCATCTCCATGATCGAGGTTTGATAGCGTCAGCCCCATCAGCCGGATTGGCATGGGCAGCGGCAACGCCTCCTCCAGAAGCGCCCGGCCAAGCTTCGCAAACTCGGTCTTGTCAGCGATCCAGTGATCGACAGACTTCGCCCGCGTCATGATCTGGAAATCGGTGAACTTCATTTTGAGAGTGACAGTGCGCCCGCGCGCCGGATCACCGCCGTGGCCTGCGTTCTCCACGCGTGACCACACGATATCCACGATGTTATCCAGTGTCTCGCGCAATTGAGCGCCCGACGATATGTCATCGGAAAAGGTGCGTTCGCCGCCCACCGATTTGCGCACCCGATGCGCGCGAACGGGTCGCAGGTCGATGCCTCTGGCGGCGCGGAACAGGTAATCGCCCATGCTGCGAAAATGCTGGCGCAGAAAATCGATATCCTTGGCCGCCAGATCGCCACCGGTCTCAATGCCCAACCGCTTCATCTTCTCCTCAGCCTTTGGGCCAACGCCGTGGAAGCGGCGGATCGGCAGCGCCGCGACAAAGTCCGCGCCTTGCCCCGGTCGGATCACGCAAATGCCATCGGGCTTGTTCTGGTCGCTCGCCAGCTTGGCCAGAAATTTGTTGTAGGACACGCCCGCGCTCGCGGTTAGCCTGGTCTTGGCGCGGATTTCCTGCCGGATCAGGTTCGCAATGCGCGTGGCGCTGCCAATGCCCAGTTTGTCTTCGGTCACATCAAGATAGGCCTCGTCCAGACTGAGCGGTTCGACATGCGGCGTGTGATGTTCAAAGATCGCGCGGATCTGACGGCTGGCTTCTTTATACGCGTCAAAGCGGTGCCGGACAAAAATCAGATCGGGGCACAGCCGTTTTGCCGTGACTGATGGCATCGCGCTTTTTACGCCGAATTTGCGCGCTTCGTAACTGGCCGCCGCCACCACACCGCGCCCGCCCGATCCGCCCACGGCCACTGGCTTTCCGCGCAATTCAGGATGGTCGCGCTGTTCCACGCTGGCGAAAAAGGCGTCCATATCGACATGGATGATCTTTCGCAGGCCGACATTCCCGTCAGGCATCCTATCCCGGGGCGTATCAATATCCCCTGCCTCACCATCCATGTTCGCTCGCTGCGCCATGCGCACTGAAATAGTCGCTTGTCGGACAGGAAGAAACCTTATCCGCCGCTGCGCCGGAACTTTCACCCGCCTCGGCAATTTTGTGCATATGCGAAAAGATGAGTTTTCACCTGGCGAACCAGGAGGCAAAGGAACTGCCATGGCAGCGTCTGCACAACCCTCCGCATCCCAAGCGCCTGCGCAAAAGCCGATTGGCGAAACTGAGCTGATCTGGCTGATGGCGATGCTGATGGCGCTCCAGGCGTTCGGCATCGATGCGATGCTGCCCGCGCTGGATGATATGGCATTGTCGCTGAGCGTGGCCGGGGGGAATGACCGACAATACGTGATCGGGGTCTACCTGTTGACCGCCGGGCTCGGGGCGATCTGGCCCGGTGCCATGGCCGACCGGTTCGGGCGCAGGTCCGTCCTGCTTGGCTGTATCGGCGTTTATATCACGCTGTCGCTGGCGTGCGCGCTCGTCACCACATTTGATCAGCTGATTGCTGTCCGCGCCGCCGCCGGGTTCTTTGCCGCTGGTATTGTCGCATTGCCACCTGCCATCATTCGTGATCGTGTGGGCGGTGATAAGATGGCCCGCATGATGAGCCTGATTTTCGTGATCTTTCTGATGGTTCCGGCAATCGCGCCGTTGCTTGGGGAACAAATCCTCAAAATCGGCAATTGGCGCACGATCTTTGTCGCAATGGCGTTGCAGGGCGTCCTGATCGGATGCTGGGTGTATTTCCGGCTTCCCGAAAGCCTCAAGCCGGAAAATCGTCAGCAGATCATCCCGTCGGTGATCGCGCGCAATATGGGCACGGCACTGACCAACCGGTCCGTGATCGGCTATATCTTTGGCAGCACTCTGGTGTTTGGCGCGCTGTTTGGATTTATCAATTCCTCGCAGCAATTGATCAGTGACGGATTCGGGCGGCCTGATCTGTTCCCCTATGTTTTCGGTATTTGTGCCGGGTCAATGGCATTTGCCAGCTGGTCCAATTCGCGCATCGTTGAACGCTTCGGAGCGCGCCGTGTCAGCCACACTGCCGTTTTTGCTTTCATCGCGGTCGCCTCGCTTCAGGTGTTCTTCGCATTTTCGCGTGAAGAGACTTTGTGGGAATTTGTTCCGCTGATGGCCGTGAATATGGCGCTGCTCGGCTTTATCGGGAGCAATTTCGGTTCGATTGCGATGACGCCTTTCTTCCACATCGCGGGCGCGGCGAGTTCGATGCAGACATTCGTCCGTATGACCATCGCGGCGCTGATCGGCGGGCTGATCGGGCAGGCGTTTGACGGCACTGCAAGGCCGCTGGCGCTGGCATTGCTGGCGAGCGGGATTGCGTGTCTGTTGCTGGTGCTGTTCAGCGAAAAGGGTCGCTTGTTCTCGCCTCCGCAGGCGCAGCAGCGTTATCCATCGGTCATGCGGAGTTAAGCAGGGCGGGGTCACTCGCTCTCCAGCTTGCGCCACGCCAGCTGCGCAAACTCGCATAGCAGTGGCCGCGTATCGCGCGGGTCGATGATGTCCTCAACATTGAAACGCTCGGCAGAGCGGAAGGGTGAGGTGACCTTCGCCAGCCGTTCCTTGATCGTTGCGAGTTCGGCGGCGGGATCGTCTGCGGCTTCGAGTTCGGCTTTATAGGCAACCTCCAGACCGCCTGCGATGGGGAGTGAACCCCAGTCGCCGCTCGGCCAGCAGAAGCGGTACTGATACCGATCGGCATTGCTCATCGCGCTGCCTGCAATGCCA
>JGI12109J20283_10008335_pt1 | contig 49213 bp, 44 predicted proteins | sample ElkSlonscriptome_12_FD_20283 | JGI IMG/M metagenome (IMG submission 20283)
GGCATGGGTCTGTCTCCTCTCATGATTCGTTCCGGTTGCGTATGGTGACGAATCATACCGAGATTCAGACCCGCTGTCATCTTCTCACGCCTTTGTATGCAAAACACCTGTGCTGTCCGCCCCTAAACGGGCGCACGGGACGAGTGAGAACCGGGTGTATTACCCGCGCGCTGATGCGGCACCACCAACCAGGCATAGTTGTCCCGGATGTCTAGGTCTATCTGTTGGCCCATGCGGACGAGGCATTGCTCTGGGTGGTCAGAAGATTAAGGGCAGTTGTGCTAGTTCTAGTTCGGAAAAGCCAGCGCCTTGATCTGTAACCAATTCGGGTTGCCAAGAAACCGATTGAGATAGAGACACAAGGTATGTGCCGTCAACTTGGTATACAACCGCGCACACAGTCCCCAAAAACTGTGGGCACCTGTCTCATCGATGGAAAACTGCTCGGTCAGTTGACTGTTGACGGTTTCTACAATTTGTCGGAACCGTTCAATCAGATCGGTCAACGCACGCGGCAAGGGCGTGCGTTGATTTGTGCGCCGCAATGCGATCAATTGCACCCCAGACTGGGTATCCAACTGCTCGGCCAATGGCGCACGAACATACCCTTTATCGCCCAGAATGGTGCGGTCGGGAAACGCGGGCAGCAGCGCCGCTGCCACCTCCCGCTCATCGCCCGTAGCCGGGGTCAGGACAACATCCAGAATCACCCCGCCTAGCGTCATCACCAGGTGCAGACGATAGCCAAAAACGTACTGCTTTTTCGATGCACAATAGCCAACATCAGCATCATGCGCATCCCACTCCCGACTTCGCCGCGACGCCACATGCAGCGAGACGACCGGGATGGGCAGGCTATCAATCACGCCATGGGCATCCTGGGCGACATCCCGCATGGTCAGCACGATCTGACGGATCTGATTGATCGCGCCCATCAGGTTGCGGCGGCGGCGATTGAACCGACTGCGCTCCGGCAGGCGCGGAATGAGCGACTGATAGCGCTGCCATTCCTGCACCAACTGCGTTTCAGTCGTCCAGGAGCGGCAATCGCTCACCACGGCGACTGTGATCAACTCACTATCACTGCATGTCGTCGGGGCCGGTCCCGGCCGTCGATACCGTGGTGCGATCTGCTGCCAGATATCATCAATGATCACAAACATCCAGGTCACAAAATCTTCAAAATCGTGTATCATCGGGATGCCTCCGTTCTGTGGTTGGTAGGTTCTGAACACAACTAGCCATACCACACCGGAGGCACCAGTGTCAACTCGCTTGAACGAGCACAACTGCCTTAAGGGAATAGGAAACTTTAAGACATCCAAGATGTGCTACCATGGAAGGAGGACGCTGCAAGAAGGAGGGACGCCATGGAGTTGACGGAAGACCTGAAGGCACTCTTGATCGAAACGGCCACCACCTTGAAGGGGGCGGCCCGCCGTCGTTTTATGGCCCAAACCGTGCAGGCACTCGGTCGCGGAGGGCAGAGCCGCGCAGAGCAGGAATTGGGCTGGAATCGGGCCGTGATTCGCAAAGGAACGATCGAGCTTACCCATGGCATGACCTGTTTGGATGGGGTTCAGTTGCGCGGACGGAAGTCGGCGGAAGCGCATCGCCCCCATCTGCTGGAAGATATTCGGGCCATTGTGGATAGCCAAAGCCAAACCGACCCACAATTCCGCACAAACCGCTTGTATACGCGCATCACCGCAGCGGAAGTTCGACGTCAGTTAATCGTAGAAAAAGGGTATACTGATGCGGAATTGCCAACCGAGCACACGATCCTGACGAAACTGAACGATCTGGGCTATCACCTGACGAACGTCGCTAAAGTGAAGCCCCAAAAAAACCGTGGGGGCAATCGTCACGTCCAGGCATCGGAATAGCCACGAGATAGAGACAAACGCGCTCCGAGAACTCCTATATCTCGATAGTAGGACGTGATGTTTGCCCCCACGGAAAAAAAATCCCTGAAACCGACGACATCTTTGAACGACGAGCTGAAGTGCATGCGGAAGCAGCGGAAGACCCCTTCACATTACGGATTTCCATGGATGCAAAAGCGACGGTAAACCTTGGCCCGTTCTCGCGTGGGGGGGAAAGTCGCAGTCCGACCGAGGCCGTCGATCATGATTTCCAGCCGGAAGAGCGCATGACGCCCGTAGGTATTCTCATGACTGAGAGCGATGAGTTGTTTATCTACGGTGTAACCTCAAACGTGACCAGTGATTGCCTCGCTGATCGTCTCAAGCAGTGGTGGAATGAGGTTCGCTCGCGCTTTGAATCAACAACAACCCTGCTCATCAATCTGGATAATGGACCCGAGTGTCACAGTCGGCGCTCGCAGTTTATGCTACGGATGGTGGAGTTTGTGCGTGACACAGGGTTGACCGTTAAACTCGCCTACTACCCTCCCTACCACAGCAAAGACAACCCGATTGAACGCTGTTGGGGGGTGCTGGAACAGCATTGGAATAGGAGTCTGTTGGATGGCCTTCAGGTTGCCCGTGATTGTATCGAAACGATGACCTGGCGAGGTATCCATCCGATTGCGAACGCCATGACCACCATCTACCATACCGGGGTCACGTTGAGTAAAGATGCAATGGATGCCCTTGAATCCTGCTTTGTACGTGACCCGCAACTCGGCAAGTGGTTTGTTACCATCAGTCCAGATACGGTCAGTGGTAATGGATGATTATTTGTTTCCTATTCCCTAAAGAAATGACAAGCCCTACTGGAAAGCCTACCACACTTGGTAATAGCATGGTAATACTTTATTCTTAAAATAGATAACGATTTGGCTTAGTGCTAGATGTTGGGACGAAAGTCTCGGTTACGACCAAGCTGCTGGTTCTCGATGTATTCCTGTGGTTCCCAAAGGTTCATCAATGTCGTGAAGTCCGAGTTTCGCACCACAATTTAGTACTACAACGAGACCTTTGTAAGCAAGGCTTTGAGAAGCCATCGAGCGGATGGCGCTCAAGTGTGCTGGTTATTATTTCTCCACGTAGAAATGCGGAGTTCAACAAATGTTCTTTCGTTGTAGCACTAACCTTACAAAAGAGAAAGGAGTGTTCTTGCATAAGCACTGATGATGATACATCACTATTTCAGATTCTCGCATTTCAATGCGATCGGTCTTTTGTGAAATCGCTATTACACTACTACTACCGAGAAAGAGGTGATTTATGTCGACCAGGAACCTTACCCTCATCTTCATTACGTGTATCTTGTTGTTAATACCATCAATGGTATCAGGATTCTATCGCAGTTATGCACCGGTTCATACCAATTTCAAACACACACCTAATCTCCAGGGTGATGATACTCCTCCAGGACTACCTCTCTCAGGAAAGCAAATTCTTCGCAGTTCTACAACTATAGCTGAAATTGATGGAAGTACCGGGAATGGAAAGGAGATAGTCGTCGGCGGTGAAGACGGAGTTGTCTATGTCTATCATCAAGACGGCTCTCTTATGTGGGAAAGACGCGTTACAGAATGCGCGTACTCGCCTAATAATGGGGTCATTAACACTGCGCCAACTGTTGCTAATTTTGGAGGTGGTAATGCAGTGGTAATTGTTGGATATGGCACAATCGGAGTTTCTGACTGTTCTGGTGGTGTTCGCGCTTACAGTTCAACAGGTGAGACACTTTGGAATTACTCAATTCCTGTATCACCTATCAGTCGTATGTCAGGAGTGCTTTCCACACCGAGCGTAGCTGATATTGATGGACAGGGAGATATTGTTGTCACTTTTGGCGCAAATGACCTGTATTTCTACGTTTTGAATCAAGATGGTTCATTACGCTGGCGTTATTTCGCAATGGACACAATCTGGTCTTCTCCGGCTTTTGCGGATGTTAACAATGATGGGCGATTGGAGATCATTGTTGGAACCGATTTTACTCCTGGTAGGGTTTGTGATCCTACAAATCCTCTCCAGATTCGTCAAGAAACAGCAAAGGGATTTCTGTATGCTTTCGATGCTAATGCGCATCTTCATTTTACCCCTGATCCTATTTGTGCCAGAGATGGAGGTAGAACAATAGGTTTTGGCAAAGGCTCGTTGTGGTCGATGCGCTTTGATCAATCTATTTATTCTTCTCCAGCCATTGGCGATATTGATAAAGATGGTCAAATCGAAGTAATCGTAGGGGCTAGTTGTATGTATGCCAATGCTGGAAAATGGGTTAAGATCTTTACGGCAAATAATGGAAATCTCGAACGTACTCTCAATTCGCCTAATTGTATTGTCTCTTCGCCAGCAGTCGGTGATATTAATAGCGATGGCAAACTTGATATCGTAGCCACTGTCTCAGATGGACGGCCTGGAAATTCTCAGACTGGACATGGTAAACTGATCGCATGGTCATACGATAATCCAGATCCGCTTTGGCTTGTAACACCAGAGGGAGCAACAGGCGAAGAAGCGGATTTCACTGAGGCATCGACTAATCCGATACTGGCAGACCTGGATGGGAACGGATCAATCGAAGTACTTGTAGCTGTCCAGAATAGCATATCAATCTTCCGTGGTGACAATGGTCAACCCTTAACGACAACCTGTACACCGAATGGTCCACCTTCAGCCTGCCCACTGAAATCACTCTTTATGTGGATGCCAGTACGTTCAACACCTGCTGTTGGTGATATTGATAACGATGGAAAGCTTGAACTGGTAATGGGTGGTTCACACTCAAGTCGAAATAACGTTTCTCTTCAGAATAGAGCTTTCTTGTACGTTTGGCGTGACTTTGATACGTTTCTCAACAGCCCTGCCGGTAATCAACCAGCGTATAGCGCACCCTGGCCAATGTTTCATGGCAATCCACAGCACACCGGGGTCTTTGTGGAACCAGTTACAGTTACGCCCGGTATTGTCCCATCTATGTCAGAGATCGGTGCGATCATCAGTCCCAATCGTTCCCGTTCATATGCTATGTCTATTACGAATGCCGATGACTCACCACTGAACTGGAGCATTACTGAAAATGACCCGAATAATCTGGTGCAACTCAGCCAAACCAGTGGCACATCAGCCAAACCGTTGCATGTCACGATTGCTGTGCCCAATAGCACAACATCGGTGGAACTGGGAAGTTATACCGCATCGCTAACTATTACGGCCGCTGGTCTACCGGATGTTACTGTGCCAATTACAGTACGTGTTGTGGATCAGGTATATGATGTCCATCTCCCGTTGACCGTGCGCTGAGAAGGACTTTTCCTGCGTTAAGCATTCGAGGGCGCTTATGCGGTGGGTCGAGAACCCACCGCATATTTTGAGTATACTATGGCATCTGATGCAATAGCTTCAAGATTGGGAGTCTCCCAGAGGACATCATAGTATGGCTGCTTCTCAACCAGATACGTCGCTCTTCCTGGTTGACCTTAACCAGGATAGTGCCTCACTGCTTGCGGCAATTGAACAATCACTGCACCACGCAACATCTCTTCCTGCTTCCCTGCCAAATCTGACGAATGTGGTTCTTGGCGACCCGTACCTGGCACAGCAACTGACCGACCTGCATCGTCACTGGGAAATACGCCCTCAACGTGCTCAGGGTCTGGTTGCGCGTCTGCGTACGCGTCTGGCATGGTGGTTGCTTGGCCCGGAATTACAGCAGACAAACCAGGTTCACGCAACACTGATACGGCTGACTGATAGCCTGATTGTGCAGCTTGATCAGGAGCGTGCGGCACGCCGCCGTGTTGAAGAGTATCTGGCAATGCTTGATAAAACCGTTGAAAATTGAGGAACGTTGTGTGGATAGTTATAGTGGGTTCTTGGCAGAACCCTCTACCAGCGTCCCCACGCTGGTCTGGCATTCTACATTTGCATCGCTTACCGGGTATAGCGGCTCGGCACGCGCTCTCGTGCTGGGTCTGGATGCTCGCGGTATTGCTGTTCGTCCGCTCTTCCTGCATGGTGCCGATCATGATGAACAGGTGCTGATGGGACAGTTGCATCCGCGCATTCGTCAACTGCAAACCCTGCCGCTGTCCTTGAGTGTACCGCAGGTGGTCTATGGTTATGGGGATCGTTTTAGCAAAAACAGTGGCGCGTATCGCATCGGGTTTACTATGCTGGAGGTTGATCGCCTGCCGGCAACCTGGGTGGAGCAGGCCAACCAGATGGACGAGGTCTGGACCCCAACAGACTGGGGGGCAGATGTCTTCCGTGCCAGTGGCGTGCAGCGCCCGATTTATGTCGTGCCGCTCGGTGTCGATACGACATGCTTTCATCCCGGACAGCAGCGCACACATCTGACGGACCGTACGCTTTTTCTCTCGGTGTTCGAGTGGGGGACACGCAAGGGATGGGATATTCTGTTGCGGGCGTATCGTGCTGCCTTTCGTCCCTCCGATCCTGTCCTGCTCATTCTGAAGGTTGATTGCCGGGTACCTGCTGCCAATCCCGTGCGAGAACTGGCGCAATTCCTGCCCCAACCCTCACCGCGCGTAGCTCTTATTTATAATCAACCGTTGACATTGGAGCAAATGGTTGAGTTGTATCAATGTGCCGATTGTTTTGTGTTGCCAACACGCGGGGAAGGATGGGGGATGCCAATTCTGGAGGCGATGGCCTGTGGAACACCGGCAATTACAACCAACTGGAGTGGACCAACGACCTTTGTAAATGAAGCGAATGGCTATCCGCTGCCGATCCGGAGTCTGCGTGCAACTGATAGTTTTAGTCCGTATTATCAGCACGCGCGCTGGGCTGAGCCAGATGAAACCGCCCTGGTGGATTTGTTACACCATGTTGCTGCCAACGCCGAAGAACGCCGGCAAAAGGGTCAGATAGCTGCTCAGGAAGCCCAGCGCTGGAGTTGGCCCCGAAGTATAGATAGTATATGTCAGCGTCTGGCAGCAATATAAACCCGAGATGTGTATCTCACCTCGCTATCTGGCCGGCACGCCTGGCTATACCTTGGTGCCAGGCGTGCCAGTCGATGACATGACCATTTACGGCACTTCCAGCACCGGGCAGTGGGCATAGCGTAGTACATGCGTACTCACGCTGCCCAGCATATCGCGCAGGTTGCTGCTGCCCCGCGTGCCCATAATGATCAGATCGATATTATGATCGCCGGCGGCGGCAATAATTGCCTCGGCGGCCGGGCCGGTGCGCAACTCGCCCCGCGCCTGCACACCATCCTCGCGCAACTGCTGCACAACCTCATCCACCAGCGCCTGCGCTACCACACGATGCTGATCGACCAGCGCTTCGTAGCCGGGATAACTTGCGTAGCGCTCCGGTGGCTCGTACGCATGCAGTACCAGAATTTCCGCCGTTTCGACGCGGGCAATATGGCCCGCATACAACACTTCCCGCTCAACCACGGGTGATCCATCCGTTGCCAGAAGAATGCGCTTGAACATTGTCGGACTCCTTGTATTCCGTATCCCGTAATCCGTAATCTGTAATCCGTATGCTGTATGCCGTATGCCGTATGCCGTATGCCGTATGCCGTATGCCGTATGCCGTATGCCGTAGTTCATCGTCTGTTTCTTCTTTTTCAGACTTCAGACTTCAGACTTCAGACTTCAGACTTCAGACTTCAGACTTCAAACTTCAGACTTCGGACCTCAGCATCACATCTGATCTTTGTATGCCAGCACCTGGCGGCGCAACTCTTTCAACGCGCTGTTCAAGACCGATTGAATATGTTTGGCCGACCCGGTTTCCCGGCTACTCAACAGCTTATTCGGCAGCGAGAGGCGCAGCAGGATTTCTACATCCTCGACACCTTCGGCATCGCTGACGATAACTCGTAGCATTGAATCTTCGGGAAGCTTCGCTATAATGGGATCGAGCTTCGCCGTCTCTTTGTCAACATAATCGCCAAAATCTTCAGGCAAACTAACATGGGTTGCCTGATTCGAGAATTGATACTGCATAAATGCTCCCTTCATTCACCCGTGAGGGCGGTGAGCATGCCGCCCTCACGTTAGTACGCTTATTCGGTCATAGGTGCGGCAACGGTTTCTTCGTGCAGCACCCGGGGTAATACCTCGTCCATATGACTAACAAACAGGATTTCCAGCTTCTCGCGGGTTTCGGCCGGGATCTCGCGCAGGTCGGGTTCGTTGTCTTTGGGCAGCAGCACCGTGCGAATCCCTACCTGCTGCGCGGCCAGCACCTTCTCCTTGACGCCGCCAATCGGCATTACTTTGCCGCGCAGCGTAATTTCGCCGGTCATGGCAACATGCTTGTGGGTTGGCCGCCCGGTCAGCGCCGAAACCAGCGCGCTAACCATGGTAATGCCCGCCGATGGTCCCTCTTTCGGAACAGCGCCCGCCGGAACGTGGATGTGAATATCATGTTTCTGGAGGAAATCCTCCGGGATATCCAGCATCTTTGCGCGTGAGCGGGCATAGGTCAACGCGGCCTGGGCCGACTCGCGCATCACTTCGCCCAGTTGCCCCGTCAGGATAAGCTGGCCCCGGCCCGGCACCACGCTGGCCTCGATAAAGACGATATCGCCACCAACCGGCGTCCAGACTAACCCGGTGGCAATCCCGACCTCGTCCTCGTCCAGCAGGGTTTCTTTGCGGAAACGCGGCGGCTCCAACAGTTCGTCAAGATCGGCGGCATCGACCTGGGGCGGAATGTCGCGTCCCTCGGCCAGGCGCGTCGCCATTTTGCGAAAGATTGCCCCAACCTGCCGCTCCAGACTGCGCACCCCCGCCTCGCGCGTGTATTCCAGAATCAGCCGGCGTAACGCCGCATCGGTAATTTCCAGTTCGCGGCCCGCCATGCCTTGCTCAGTCTGCTGGCGCGGCACCAGATAGCGCCGGGCAATGATCAGCTTCTCCATCTCGGTATAGCCCGACAACTCCACTACCTCCATGCGGTCAAGCAGGGGTCCGGGGATGGTATCGGCCCGATTAGCCGTGCAGATAAAGAGCACATGGCTAAAGTCAAACGGCACATCCAGGTAGCGATCCACAAAGGCATTATTCTGCGCCGGGTCGAGCAACTCCAGCAGCGCTGAGGCCGGATCGCCCTGAAACCCCACGGTCAGTTTGTCAACCTCGTCAATCATCATCACCGGGTTGTTAGTGCCCACACGGTTGATATTCTGGATAAAGCGGCCCGGCACCGCGCCGATGTAGGTGCGGCGGAAGCCGCGGATCTCGCTCTCATCACGTACACCGCCCAGGGCAATGCGGGCAAACTCGCGGCCCAACGCGCGTGCAATCGACTGCCCCAGGCTGGTCTTTCCCACACCCGGCGGCCCGACAAAACAGAGAATCGGCCCGCGGACACGCGCTTCGCCCTGCTCATGTTGCAATTTACGTACCGCCAGATATTCGATAATGCGGTCTTTGATTCGCTCCAGATTGTAATGGTCTTCGTCCAGAATGGTACGCGCCTGCGGCAGATCAAAGTTGTCTGCGGTGCTCTTACTCCAGGGCAGATCAATCAACCACTCCAGGTAGGTGCGCACCATGCCCGCCTCGGCTGCTCCCGGCGGCATGCGCTCCAGTCGGCCAAGCTCGCGCTCGGCTTCGCGGCGCGGCTCCTCCGGCAGGTCGGCCGCTTCCAGACGGCGGCGCAGTTCGGCCGCCTCGGCCGACTGCTCATCGGTTTCACCCAACTCACGCCGGATCGCCTCCAGTTGCTGGCGCAGAATGTACTCACGTTGCGTGCGGGACATGGCTTCCTGGGCCTTCTGCCCGATGGACATAATCTCCCGCTCGCGCTCCAGGTGGCCCCGAATCAATTGCAGCCGCGCCCCCAGATCGATGGCGTCGCGCACCTCCTGCTGCTGCTCCGGTCGCAGGTTAATATTTGCAGCAATCAGATCGGCCAGCGTACCGGGATCAGGCGTGTTGGCCGCCGCAACCGCCAGTTCGTCGGGAAACTGCGCGCCGGCCTGTACAACCTCCTGGAATGTGGTCAGCACATTGCGCGACAATGCTTCAACTTCCAGCGACACCTCGGTCGGCTCAGGAATGATCGTCAGGCGTGCTGTGGGGTAAGGCTCGGTGGTGATCATCGCTTCAATCTGAACACGCGCCTGCCCCTGGAGCAACACCTGCACATTGCCATCGGGCATGCGCAGCATACGCATAATCTGTGCCGCAGCCCCGGTGCGCCCTAATGTCGCCGGGTCAAAGGTTTCGCTCGACTGAGCCCGCCAGAAGACCGCCAGCATCTTGTTCTCGGAGAGTGCCGCGTCATCAACCAGTTTAACCCAGGTCTGATTGCCGATTGCCAGCGGCAGCAGCATGCTGGGAAAGAGCACTGCATTGCTGACCGGCAGGATCGGCAGCACCGTTGGAATCGTCTCCGGGTTCTGTGTCTCGGTTGCTACATTGATATCACTGGTCATTCCTGCCCGCCTTCCGTCACACTAATCACCACGCGCTGGGGCGTACGGCGGGCAAACGGGAGCACAACCTCCAGCAACCCATGCTGGTAGCGGGACTCGGCCTGCTCCGTGTCGATGACAACCCGCAGCGGAATCTCGACGCGGAAGGGACAGGATGGGATCTCCATGCGTTCAATGCGCTGCAACCCTGGCGGCGGGGTTATCTGGCGCATGCCCGCGATGCGAACCAGATTGGCCTCAACATCGATCTGCAACTCACGCGGGTCGACCCCGGCCAGTTCGGCCACAATGATCACGGCTTGCCCGGTTTCGTAGATATTGAGCGCGGGCTGCCAGGAACACTGCTCAAAGGTAACATAGGGATAGCGAATGGTAAACACATGCAAGCCCGGTTTCTGTGGATCACTCACCGCACTTCTCCTTCTTTCACAAAGGTAGATCATGAAACATAATATGGAATATTTGATGGGTGCTGTTCTATTGCCTGGATGAATACAGGGTTGTAGAAAACCGATAAACAAAGGAACGCGGAACAAAGCGCGCCCGGCGCATCGCTATAGCATAACATATTTGTTCTTTGCCCTTTGTTTGTCTGTTCTTGCTTTAGTATAGCATGCTCAATGCCGGCGTTACAGGCATGAGATGCAACAGAGCGGTCGTGCATTTCATACACATTTGTGGTATTATTATGCATCATAATGTGGACCGCGGTCCGATCACCCCGATCCCCTGACAGACACCTCACAACCAGTGGGGCATTGTTCAAATGCTGAAACAATTGCATATCAGGTTACATGAGTTACGTAGTACGACTTTCAGATCAGGTACGTACGCTCAGGGAAGACATCTTTGCCCCTGTTGGAGGCGATAGCTGCTTCCGTACAAGTGACCGCGTAAGTCGTGTCTGATCGCATGATTTCATTGTTGCTCAGGCATGTGGCAACAGGAGCATTTCTGCGTGTAATTCCTGGGCGGCGGCATGCCTGCCGCTGCCCAGAACCGGGCCATAGTGCGTGGTAGCAGAGCTGCTGCTGTCCAGAGCCACAAACAGAATTTCGCATACGAGGAGTAAGGTCCATGCAGAGCGAACATCAACTTCCACCCGTCGATCGTCCGTTTTCGCCAGAGCAGCCGGACGCGCACCCGAAGATGCCGGCACTCCACGCTACAATCATCGCGCTGCCTGATCGCATCCGGCAGGGTTTTCAGGCTACCCGCGCCAACTCCTTGCCGTTGCTGCAGCGCTTTCTCATGGTTTGCATCGGGGCGATTATTGCGGCACTCGGCTACAGCCTGTTTCAGTTGCCCTTTAACCTGGCAGGCGGTGGTCTGAGCGGCGTCGGCATCATTGTGAACCACTTCACCGGCTGGCCTGTGGGGACGCTCTATTTTCTGCTGAACATTCCGCTGCTGATAATCGGCTTCTCCTCGCTGGGCCGCTGGAAATTCCTGATTTCAACACTGCTGGCGGTCTGGGTGTTTGCGGTGGCGACCGATCTGTTTGTTCACTATCTGCCCATGCTGCTGTCGCCCTATCCGCTGACCAATGATATGCTGCTCAGTGCAATGTATGCCGGGCTGATCAGCGGTATCGGGACGGGAATTATTTACACTATGGGCGGCACGCTGGGAAGCACCGGCATTCTGGCGCGGATTATCCAGCAGAAGACCGGCTTTCCGCTGAGTCAGGCGTACCTCTACGCCGACGGCTCGATCATTCTGGTGTCAGGCATTGTCTTTGGCTGGGAGATTGCGCTGCATGCGCTGCTGATGATGTTCCTCAACGGGTTGGCCTCGGATTTCACCCTCGAAGGCCCCAGCACGGTACGCACGATTACGATTGTAACGCAGCATCCCGCGCAACTCACGGGTGCCATCCTGGAGACAACCCACCTGGGCGTTAGCTCCTGGTCGATCAACGACGGCTATACCGGCCAGGACTATGCCATGATTGTCTGCACGGTCCACCGACCGCATGTCCGCGAGGTCAAGCGCGTCGTCGCAACCACCGACCCGGAGGCGTTTGTGGTCATCGGCAACTCGCATCAGGCGCTGGGTCGGGGATTTGCGCCGCTGCGGTAGCGCCTGTTTGGCAACTGCTCCACTATCCGGTATCATGAGCATCATATCCAGCAGAATCAGACACGACAATGAAATTCGAGAAATTAACCCAGGTTATGTTGATGTTGACTCACTGGAATCCTGGCTTTAGCCGATAGATACCTGCCGGGGCGGCGGTATACTGAAGGAAAAGCCCGATCCGGCTGAAGCCGGGACTCCGGTCCAGCGATGTCCAGATTCAAAATTCAACGTTCATTAGCGTGTCTGACAAGGGATGCAGAGGAGCAACCATGAGCCTGCCAACGTACCAGGATATTGAGTATCTGGCCTATCACGGGGTGCGCCTGGAGATCACCGGCGGTCGCACGACCTGGGAAGCGCTGCCGGGCGCGCTACACAATGGCGTCGTAGATGATATTCGGCAGAATCTTACCCGTCTTAACCCGCCGGATGCCGCCTGTGGCTGCTTTCACATCGCTGATACCTATATCGAGTTCGCGCCGGCTCTGCTGCGACGACCGGATATTGCGATCTTTTGTGAAAAACCGCCGCGCCCTGATGGAGCGCTGACGGGCATCATACCCGGCGCGGTGATAGAAGTTCTCAGCACCGGGTATGAGCAGAAGGACCGTGACGCCGTTACGCTCTACCTGAGCCACAATGTCCAGGATGTCATCCTGGTTGACCCACGGCAGCATACGCTGGAGTGGCATACCATTGATCAGCCACGTCGCCAGCTTGATCTCCCCACGACATGCACAGTCCGGATGGGCTGTGTAATCCAGATCGACCGGCCCTGATATCATTCATACGCATTACGCGGTACGGACTGTTCCGGCCTCGTGCCGAACACAAAAGCCGGTTTCGCCTGCGGCAGCATGGTACTGTTTGATCTTTTTCACAAAACATTTGCACAAAGTGCAAATGTTTTGTGAAAAAGAAAGGGATCTTCCACCCTGCCGGAGGCAAAATTTCCTTTTCTTTTGGGTGAGCAACCGCGTAACGCGTGTCATTCATGGTCGCCACGCCGGGCGGGAGTCCCCGGCCAGGCTGTGGGTGATATTGACCTGCCCCGTACCATCGGCCTGCATCACATAGATCTCCGCGTTGGCATCGCGGTTTGAACGGAAGGCGATATAGCGTCCATCCGGGGACCAGCTCGGCTCGCCGTCGAAGAGCGGGTTGCTGGTCAACTGCGTCAGACCAAAGCCATCAAACTCAACCACATAGATGTCGCGGTTACCATTGCGCATTGACGGGAATGCCATCCGCAAGCCATCGCGCGTCCAGTTGGGACAACCGGCATCGTCGATGAAACGTACCGTCTCCGCGCCATCGGCCGTGGTGATAAAAATCGCCGTTGCTCCCGCCTGCTCCCGCAGAAAGCTCAACCGCGAACCGGTGATCCAGGCCGGGCAGCCATCGTACGAGGGCACATTCGTCAGGCGGCGCGGCTCGCTGCCACTAGCATTCATCAGGTAAATTTCAAAGCCGCCAAAGGGTGTATCACGATCCGACTGGAACGCGATCCAGGTGCCGTCGGGCGACCAGGCCGGGTAGATCTCGCGGAAGGTATTGCTGGTCAACTGACGCAGGTCGCTGCCGTCGGCATTCATCACAAAGATCTCCGGGTCACCATCCCGGTCGGAGACAAAGGCGAGTTGCCGGCCATCGGGCGACCAGGCCGGCTGGTCATCCCAGCCCGGGCTGTTTGTCAGGCGGGTCAGACCAGATCCATCGGCATTAATGAGATAGATTTCACCGCGCGAGTCATCCCGGTCGGAGGAGAAAGCAATCTGTCCGGTTACGCCGGGCACGGCGGCCAGTTCGCGCCCCAGGTGGCCCGACAGCAGATCAAACGGCGGCGCATTCTCCGGGTGGAGTTCCAGGCGCGCCCGCTCAAACCACTGCACTGTGCGCGTCTCACCATCACTGAGGCGTTCCGTCCGCGCTTCGCTCAAGGGCAACCCAAACAACGCCAGACTCTCGGCCAGACTGCTACCGGGCAGTCCATTCAGTTCCAGGCCGTTGCTCTGCCAGAATGCGAGAAACTCACCACAGACATTATGGCTGGTCTCCGGGAAGAAGCGGCAGTTGGTCAGCGGGCCGGTGGCCTGCGGAAAGTCGCGCCAGTTGCGCCCCTGCTGCACCAGCAGATCGGCACCGAGACGCCCCAGTTGGACATCATAGGGACGATCATTCTCCGGGTGCAATTCCAGACGGACCCGCTCAAACCACTGCACCTGGCGCGGTTGCCCTTCGATCATCGCCTCCTGCTGCGGCGCGATGGGGAAGCCAAACACGCGCACACCGCCATTCTGTTCCCAGAACTCGCGGATACGCCCGGCGATACAGTGCCCGGTCTCCGAGAAGCAGACCTGACCGACCTGCGCCCGCAGATCTGTCGGTGGGGTAGCGGTCAGGGTAAATATCAGCAGCAGGCCCAAACCAACAACTAGCCGGAGCCGGCGGTAAATGTGCAGGCTGAGTAAACGCATGGAGGGCATGGAACGGTCTCCTTTTCCAGGCGAGTGACGAAAGTTGTTCAGCCATGTTATACCACTTTGACGGTTGAGATGAAAGATATCTCCGTCCAGCAAACTACGGCATTCCCTCAGATCTGGTTCTTCCTCGATGAACCCCTCGGAACATTCCTGCCTGTGCCGTCTGCTCAACCAGGGCTTTAAACCATGCTTGATCGAAACCCTGACTCCTCGGATATAGACCATCACCGATGAGCTACGTGAGGCTGTGCAGCACCAGGGCCGGATGGCCCTAACAACCGAATTCACCTATTCATTATACGCATTGTTCATTAGCGAAATACCAGATTTTACACACAAAAAGATGCTTTTACAAGCCTGGCCTGGAAATATCTTTATGTTCTTCCACACCGGGATTAACGAACGGCAGAATCGCCTGTGGTAGCGTGGTACATTGTGTTTCTTTTTCAAAAAAGTTGTACAATATGCAACTTTTTTGAAAAAAGCACTGGTTTCTTCCGCCCTACTAGAGGCGCGATTTCCTTCCGGATTCGGGATCGCGTCACTCGTATAAACTGACACGAGTTATGCGGTCGGTTCCAAACCAGGTTGTTGTCTGGACGAACGGCCCGATTCACCTCCGGCAGGGCGGAAGATTCTCTTCTTTTTCACAACATGTTTGCCCTGTGTGCAAACATGTTGTGAAAAAGAAAAAAGTACCATGCTGCCGCAGGCAAAGACGACCGTTGTGAGCGTATGTGTCTGATTTGAACGCCCACCGCGTCACTCGTGTAAACTGATACGACTTACACGGTGAGCATTCAAACCGGAGGTTTGATCAGACGCAACCCTGCCGGGGTCGCAAAGCCGCGACGTTTATGCGGTTCGTTGCGCTTTTACGCGAACGTATTTGAAAGATTGCTCCTAATGCACCTTGAACGGCCCGCCGGGTGGTTCCGGTTCCAGGTCGGGCCGGCTGGAGTCCTGGATGACTTCGTGAACTTCGAGCTTGTTCGGGCCGGTGAATGCCTCACCCGGCAGCGTGCCGGAGCGGGCATGCCCCTGCCGAAACGCATCCGAGCCGACCCAGGCCTCAAAGTGCGCGCGCGTCTCCCACAGCGTCAGCACCACATAGGGATCGCCGGGGTTCACCGGGCGCAGCACCTGGTTCATAATGAAACCGGGCATCGTATCCACCTGCCCGGCACGGTTGCGAAAGCGTTCTTCAAACGCTTCGGCGTATTCGGGCGCAACAAAAATTCGGTTAGCGACAGTGATCATAATTCTCCTCCTGCTGTATCTGTAGTCAGGTACATAGTATTCCATGACTTACGCGGTGGGTACCCCAACCAACCGTTTGCACCGATACCGGAGGCGATATTCCCTTCCAGGGGAGGGACCGCGTAACGCGTGTGATTATGGGCATGCTTTTTCCATTGTATAGCTGTCAATCATCTCGCCGGTAATGGTTACAAACTGGAAGGTAAGCTGCCCCTCAAGTGCGTCAACCAGTATGGCCCCGTGATCGAGATTATAACGCACTTCGCTGCCCGCGGCGACGGTCTCCGCAAAGGCGTAGCGGGGCGCGCCGCCCAGACCATTCGTGATGTACGGGAACCCGTCAAGCATCACCCGCTCGTAAATATGATTATGTCCCGAAAATGTCGCATCGGCTCCCCACTCCGCGAAGGGCCAGCGCATCCAGGGGGCCGGGCCGCGATGCCCAGAAGTATAAGCGGTGTGATGAAAAAAGACCAGATCCCAGCAGGTGGTCGAAGCTGCCAACTCCTGCTGGAGCCACGCGGCCTGCTGCGAGTCGGCCGCGATGCCATCCGGCTCGCCCGGCATGCTGTTAAGCGCGTAGATTGTCACCGGTTCGCGGACGACACTGTAGTAGCGCTCGTTCCCCGGCAGCGTGAAGTAGTCAAAGTAGGGCGTTGCCCCCGGAACATCCCAGTCGTGGTTGCCCAGGATCGGGAAGAAGCGATTGGTTTCCGCGCCCACGCCATATTCACCCTGGTAGGGATGGATAAATTCGTGGTAATACTGCCCGACATTGGGATCAATCGTTGCGGCTTCCCCGTTGGGGAAATTGTTATCGCCCGTGGTGACGATAAACTCGGGTTGCCGGCCCTTCACCAGATTGGCAACCGCCTCAGAGATAATGCCCGGCTCCCCCAGATCGCCGATGATTGCAAAGCGGGCCGCCGCCGGTTCCGGGGTCGCGGTCGGTTCCGGTGTTGCGGTGGGGGTGAGCGTAGGGGTCGGCGTAGGCGTCATGGTCGGCGCGATCTGCGCTACAGCGGTCGTGGGAACAGCGGTCGGAGTGGGTGCAACGGCTGTCTGTGCAGCAAAAGTACATCCGGCGAGCACGAGTATGCCGCAGATGATCCCTATCAGCGCGACAGAGCGGTGGGTCATCATCGTTAGAAACCCTCTTCCTCTTCGGTCTGCCTAATTTTTAGAATCATTATAGACTAAGAGTGGTACGACATGATACAGTAGTCATGACGAAGAAAACTGTAGTTCATTACATAGTAAGGAGTTCTCAAGATGGCTCAAGCAAACGCAAATACCCATTGGATCGACCCGGACAAGTGTGTTGTATGTGACGCCTGCCGCCCGCTCTGTCCCCGGAATGCCATTAGCGCGCATGCAAATGACTCAACCTATGTCATTGATGCAAGCCTGTGCAACAACTGCCAGAATATTTCGGCAGTACGCTGTGTGCCCCAGTGCCCGACCAATGCCATTTTCGGCCCGGGTCAGACATCGGCCTGATCTGCCTGACGTGGGCTTGAAATCGGCCGGGAAGGATGCGCCTTCCCGGTCGGTCTGATTCTTCCATACCGGCACTGGTCGTTTCGCAGGTTTCGCTCATGTCGCGCTGTTCGTGGTCCAAAGTTCGACCACACCAGGTTGCCGGCAAACCGGCAACCAGTCGGAATGGGGACAATGGGCGCAAGGCCGGCACTTCTCGTTCATCACCGCTGCGTTCTCGGTGTCCTCTGTGGCTTTGACCATAATCAGGATTAATTCGCGTCCTCACACTCCCGGCGGTACACAAAGAAGATCGCCTGTTGGCGCGCATCGGCAAACATCCGGCTCTGACAGAGCGAGTCGGTCGGATCACCATAGATGCGCCAGCCGCAGCAGCCGGTACACTGGAGCGGTAGCAAGCCCATATACCCCAGGACATCCTTGGGCGGGTAGCCCAGGGCCAGCCCGATCTCGTGGGGAATGTCGCCCCGCTCATGCCAGCGCCGCGCCACCTCCGCCAGAAACTCCGCCGGATTTAACCCCCGCGCATAGTTCAATTCACATGAGAGCACACAGGGTGAAACTGCAACCAGCACATGCTGAACCTTTTCCCAGTTGTAGATAACAATCTGGGTGGCTGTGGCATCCTGGTTCAAAACTTGATAGGAAACCCCCCAGAGCCCGGTCAGCGTGGCAATCCGCGCCAGGCGCTCCACAATGGTCATACCGAACTGATTGGCGGGCAGGTTCAGCAGTTCACCCGCTTTGCCGCCAAAGAGTACACTGGCGACATGCACAAATAGCCAGCGTTCAAACTCGGCGGTAGTGGGGGGCAGATGCTCGGTCTGCCTTTTCCAGTCCACAAACGAGCGCGGGATTGGCATTACGTCACTCATGGGCTACTTTCTCCCCTTCACAATCAACTTCGATATCGTTTGCAATCATCCGCGCCAGCGCAACCGTACGCTCCCCAATGTGGACCATAAGTGGACCTTCAAAGGGCGCTATATCGAGCACCTGGATGCGCGTGTGCGGCAGCAACCCCAACTCGCGGATGTAGCGCAGGCGCGCCTGATCAAGGGTGTTCACGCAGCGAATCACAACTGTTTGCCCTGGAGAAATACTGGTGAGCGGTTCGTAGCTGGAGAGGGCAACGGTACCGTCGCGTGCCGGAATGGGATGTCCCTGCGGATCGATGCGTGGATAGCCTAACATCTCCTCCAGCCGGTCAACAAAGTAATCCGAAGCGGCATGTTCCAGCCGACAGGCTTCCTCGTAAACGTCCTCCAGCAGATACCCGACCTGTTGCACCAGAAAGGTAGCAATCAGGCGATGCTTGCGAATCACATTCAGGGCAATCTGCAATCCCGCTTCGGTCAGCGCTACGCCGCGACGCCACTGATGTTCCATGTAACCCTGCTCGGCGAGCCGTTTCACCTTCTCCGAAACGCTCGGCAGACTGACCCTCAGGGTCGCGGCAATATCGCTGGTTGCGGTGTAGGGCACCGTGCGCGTCAGGCGATAGACCGTGACCAGGTACATTTCAGTTGACTCGGTCCGCATTACTTCCACTATTACTTCCACTTCCGCGCGGGTGCGTCTCAGCAGGACGCCGTCCATTGTGATGGATCGACAACCTGTGCGCCTCCCGTTCTGCTCCATCTGCCGTCTGGTCCGGTACTGCCGGCTGTTCTGTCGCCGGCTCCCCGCATTTGCGCCCAGACCGCCGCCACCATCCGCGCCGCGCCTGCCGGGTTACGACCAGCAGCCCTCCGCATAGCAGCGCGATGATCAGCGCCAGGCAGATTTGCACGATTGCCATCGGGTTGAGGGTATCCATCGGCCATCCTGACGCGTGTGTGAGTGAACTGATACGATGAGCATACGGGACGGTTTCATATTTGTCAAGGTCTGCCTGAATAATTCATAACGTCAGGTCAGTCATACCTGAGCGAACCGGGTTTCGTGTCATTGCAGAGAGGAAAGCGGGCGATTGCACATATACACTCGGCCTGGCTGCGTGGGGGCGCTTCTCAGGAATGTTCCGGACATAGCAATTGGGTGGTTTACCCGTTTCACTGCATCAGGAAGCCATATTTTTGCTGTTGTTTTCTAGAATCCGGGCGCATGCAACTCCGCACACCGATTGGTAAAGATGTCTTAACCCGATTGGCAGCATTACGACACCCAAACCTATTGACACTGAGATAAGCATATGCTATGGTATGCAACAACAGGCCAGCCTTATAACCAGAATATTTTTAAGGGTCTACCCCAAACTGCGAGGTCTCCATGAGCGAGAGTGTAGAAATGTACCTGGTGATGACGGCGATGTTGCGCACCCAGGGCAGTCCGGTTCCGTTGTCGGCCCTGGCCGAGCATCTCTCGGTCTCGTCGGCTTCGGCCAATGAGATGTGCCGCAAACTGGAAGATCGGGGCCTGGTTTCCTACCAACCCTACAAAGGCGTCACGCTTACGCCCGATGGCGAAGCGATTGCCCAGCGCGTGATCAGTCGGCGCCGCCTCTGGATGGCCTTCCTGGTGCAGAGCCTGGAAATTGCGCCCGATGAAGCGGACGAGCTGGCCTGTCGCCTGGAGCATGTCACCTCGGAGCATCTGGTCGAGGCACTGGCCGCCTTCCTGTCCCGCTCGGCGCGGACATGCCAACCTGTGCCGCCGGCACTCACAAAAGCAGGTACAGAGTTGGATGTAGTGCGATCAACGCCATGCCCGCTCACGCTGCTACCGGCTGGTGCGCACGGTCAGATTGTGACGATTACGACCAACCCCGGCCTGCAGGATCTCCTTATCGCTCAGGGTTTGCAACCCGGCGTACTGGTTGAGGTGCTGACCATCGGCGCGTATGGCGCCCTGATTGTGCAAGTCGGTGAACAGCAGCTCACGCTGGCGCGTTCGCTGGCCGCGCAGATCGAAGTTGCCGTGTTTACGGATCAGTCCCCGCTCCTGCGCTGTGCCGAGGAGATGTGCCGGGGGTTTCAGGCATGCCTGAATGGACATTCCCGACATTCCCTGCCGCCGACCTGTCCCCGACTGTTGTCCGATGGCCCGGAACCCTTCGGTTGATAGTTCTTCGCAGAGACTGTCTGAAAAGGGTTTGTCATGAGGATGTTAGCCTGACACCCCGTCCCATCCATAACATGCAGGAGCGATCATGAACCAATTCGTCCGAATCTGGAGATCGCTTCCGCACGGCTCTGGAGCGGGAGTCCCGGCTTCAGCCGGTTCCGGCCGCACACCGGCTGAAGCCGGGACTCCTGGGGCACGGTTCGGTGTATCAGGGCAGCCGGCATGCCGTGTGACCGACGCGAACCACCGTTTCAGACAGGCTCTCAGTCCGACGCACAGTTGCGTCCCGCGCAAAGCCGCATCGCTGATTGAAATCTCCATGGTTTTACGAAAGGAGACCGCGTATGTCTACCGAAACAGCGCCCATAACGCTCAGTCATGTACCCATCGGCCAGTCGGCCACCATTGTGCGGGTTGGCGGTGAAGGAATGACCCGCCGCCGACTGCTGGATATGGGCCTGACAACCGGCGAAACGGTAACGGTTGAACGGGCTGCTCCGCTGGGTGATCCGATCGAGGTGCTGGTCAAAGGCTACCATCTCTCGCTGCGCAAACAGGAAGCCGGCCAGATTCTGGTTGAGGTGCAGCCATGAATGGTCGCCTGGATCGCCTGCTCACACTCAGCCTGGTCGCGCCCGGGCAGCGAGTGCGGGTAGTCGAGATTACCGCCGATCAGCCGGTCAGCCATCGCCTGCATGAGCTGGGCATCGTGCGGGGCGCAACCCTCAGCGTTGTGCAAGATGACGGTGGTGCGCTGCTGATAGCCGTTGGAGATACGCGCCTGGGGTTGGCGCGGGGATTGGCGCACCGGGTGCGGGTGCTACTGGAAGAGGAGCATGCATGAAGACCGAGTTGACGATTGCACTGGCGGGCAACCCGAATGTCGGCAAGAGTACCATTTTCAATGCGCTGACCGGCTCACGGCAGCATGTCGGGAACTGGCCGGGCAAGACCGTCGAGCAGAAAGCCGGAACCTTGAAGCTGGGCACGCAGCAGATCACGGTGATCGATCTGCCCGGTACCTACAGCCTGTCGGCCTATTCGCTGGAAGAGCAGATCGCCCGCGACTTTATCGTGATGAGTCGCCCCACACTGGTGGTCAATGTGGTTGATGCCACCAACCTGGAACGCAACCTCTACCTGACGGCCCAACTGCTGGATATCGGTACACCGCTGCTGATTGCGCTCAATATGCTGGATATCGCCCGCGAGCGTAGCCTGACCATCGACGCGGCGCAACTGGCGCGCGCGCTCAACGGGGTGCCGGTGGTGCCGATGGTCGCCAGCCAGGAGCAGGGTGTGGACAGCCTGAAACAGGCGTTGTCGGCCACACTGAAGCAGATAGCCGAGCCACATCCGGCGATTGAACTTTCAGCCTGAAAGGAGACCTGCTGATGAGTCTCACCTTTTTTCCACCGCAGATCCGTCCGGTCGGTGTGCGCTACGCGCCGGAGATTGAAGCGGCGATTGACCGGGTCAGCGCGGCGATTGTCGCCGTTCCCGCACTGCAGGCGGCCTATCCCGCGCGCTGGCTGGCGATCCAACTGCTGGAACAGGACACCAATCTGCGTGAGACGGTGCAGAATACCCCCGGCAGCGAGATGGTCCTGCGCACGCTGGATGCGCAGTGCGAGCAGTTGCGCGCCCACTATGGCGATGAAGTAGACGTGATGCTGACCGACCAGCGCTACCGTTTTGTGCATCAACTAGTTGAGCGTGTGCTGACGCGACCGGATGCTCCGGCGGCGACCTTCTCGGATCGGGTTGACCGTGTTGTCACCCATAAGTGGCTGGGCATTCCGATCTTCCTGGCGCTGATGTGGGTGGTGTTCAAGGTGACGGCGGATGTTTCGGCTCCGTTTCTGGACTGGGTTGATGGGGTGATCAGTGGGCCGCTGACCGGTTGGGCGGCGGGGTTGCTCGGCGCGTTGGGACTGAGCGGGACCTGGGTGGAAAGCCTGGCGGTTGATGGCATCATTGCCGGTGTGGGTGGGGTGCTGGTCTTTGTGCCGGTCCTGATGGCGCTCTACCTGGCGCTGGCGCTGCTGGAGGACTCCGGGTATATGGCCCGGGCCGCCTTTGTGATGGACCGACTGATGCGGATGCTGGGGCTGCATGGCAAGAGCTTCCTGCCGATGATTGTGGGGTTTGGCTGCAATGTTCCGGCGATCTATGCCACGCGCACCCTGGAGAGCGAAAAAGACCGCATTCTCACCGGGTTGCTGGTGCCCTTTATGAGCTGTAGCGCGCGGCTGCCGGTCTATATTCTCCTGGCCGCGGTTTTCTTCCCGGCCTACGCCGGGTTGGCGGTCTTCAGCATGTATCTGCTGGGCATTATCGTTGCCATTATCCTTGGCATAATTTTAAAACAGACGTTATTCAGGGGCAAAGAACAGGTTCCATTTATTATGGAAATGCCGCCCTATCGACTGCCGACGCTTAAGGGTATCTGGTTCCATATGTGGGAGCGCACGTCCGCCTTTGTGCGCAAAGCCTGGACGATCATTATGGCGACCAGCGTGGTGGTCTGGTTGCTGATTGCTATCCCGACCGGCGGATCGGGCCAGTTTGCCGCCACCGATATCGACCAGAGCGTCTTTGCGCGCGTGTCGGGAGCGGTTTCGCCGATCTTTGCCCCGCTGGGCTTTGGTTCGTGGGAGTCGAGCGGCGCGCTGGTTACGGGCTTTGTGGCGAAAGAGGTCGTCATCAGCACGATGGGGCAGATCTATGGGCTCGAAGCCACTGAGGAAGCCGCCGAGCCGACGACATTTGTCCAGGATCTGGGCATGATCGCCGGCAGCTTTGTCGGCGCAACGGTTGATACCCTCAAGTCAATCCCGCTGATCGTGGGCATCAATCTGTTTGAGGAAGAAGCTGAGGAAGAACCGACCGCCTTGATGGGAGCCATCCAGGTGGGCTTTGAAGAGACGAGCGGCGGGCATGGCGCGCTGGCGGCGCTGGCATTTATGGTCTTTGTGCTGCTCTACACGCCCTGCATGGTGGCGGTGGCGGCGGCGCGGCAGGAGTTTGGCAACATCTGGATGTGGGTCAGTGTGATCGGCCAGTTTGTGCTGGCCTGGCTGGTGGCGCTGCTGGTATTCCAGGGCGGGCTGCTGCTGGGGCTGGGATAGTTAGTTCTTTGTCACGAACATTTGGCGCTAAGCGCCAAATGTTCGTGACAAAGATAAGCAAAGTACCATGCTGCCGCAGGTGGAACCGTTCTGCAGCGGAGCAACTGCCCGGTTTGCACGGCTACCGCGCAGGTTCTGCTCTTTGACAGGACTTACGCGGTCGGTTCCAAACCAGGCGTCTGCCGGGACAACCGGCCCGATTCGCCTCCGGCAGGGTGGAAGATTCCATGCTTTTTCATAAAAATGTTGCACCGTGTGCAACATTTTTATGAAAAAGATAAAAGCGTACCATGCTGCCGCAGGCGAAATACACCGTTATGGGAAGCAAACGGCCCGTTTGTACACACACCGCGTAAGTCCTGTCAATTTCAGAGCGATTTCAGCCTGTGGGCGGTGCAGGTGAACTGAGCTAACGCAGTTACGTGGTTATCTGGTTGAAAGTAGATGTAGAGAACGCAGAACAAAAGAACAGAGAGCAGCGCGGGTGGCATACCGTGATGGACCAACCGGTTTGTTCTCTGTTCTTTGTTTGTCTGTTCTTGCAATGGAGGACAAAATGCTCCATCAGGTATTGCAGGCGTTTGAAGCGGCGCGTGAACCGCTCAACTTGAACGATCTGGCGGCCCAACTGCAGGTCGATCCGGGCGCGCTTGACGGAATGATTGGCTACTGGATTCGCAAAGGTCGGTTGAGAGAGGTACAATCCGGCGGGAGTTGCTCGTGCGATTCATCTGGTCCATCCTGTGGCACCGGCAGCGGGTGCTGTTCTTTTACCGGGAAGATGCCGCGCACGATCATGCTTGTGCCGTCGGAGGAACGTGGAGGACATGCCGGCAGGTAGTTCTTAAAGACTGTCTGAAAAGCGTGGGTCATGGGGAGGTTGGCCTGGTACCCCGTCCCGCCCGTCATGCGGGAGCAATCATGAACCAATTCGTCCGCATATGGAGATCGCTCCCGCACGGCTCCGGAGCGGGAGTCCCGGCTTCAGCCGGTTCCGTCCGCACACCGGCTGAAGCCGGGACTCCTGGGGCGCTGTCCGGTGTATCCGGGCAACCATCATGACGGATGACCGACGCGAACCACCGTTTCAGACAGTCTCTTAGCACAAGGAGATAAGGAAACGACCTATGCATATCCACCAACTGCAGCAGTGGCAGCACCAGCACCATTTTGCGCCGGATGCCCGGCAGGGCGAACGCAGTACCCGGATTGTCGTCGGGTTGACGTTCAGCATGATGGTGATCGAGATTACCGCCGGACTCCTGTTCGGCTCAATGGCGCTCCTGGCCGATGGCTGGCATATGGGCACGCATGTTGCGGCCCTGGGGATTACACTCTTTGCCTATAGTTATGCCCGCCGCCATGCCGACAACCCGCGCTACAGCTTTGGCACCGGCAAGGTCGGCGAGTTGGGTGGATTTGCCAGCGCGGTGGCCCTGGCAGTTGTGGCCCTGGTCATGCTGGTCGAGTCGGTGCAACGCTTCTTCACCGATGTGACGATCCACTTTCCGGAAGCGATTGCTGTAGCGGTCATCGGTCTGGCGGTCAATCTCTTCAGCGCGTTCCTGCTGCGCGACCATGATCATCACCATCACCATCACGCACATGATCACCACCACCACGATCATCACCATCACGACCACGACCACCATCACGACCACGACCACCATCACGATCATGCACACCCGCACGTAGCGCATCAGCATGATCATAACCTGCGCGCGGCCTACCTGCATGTCCTGGCTGATGCACTGACCTCGCTACTGGCAATTGTGGCGCTGGTGGCCGGGATGCTGCTGGGTTGGACCTGGATGGATGCCACGATGGGCATTGTGGGCGCAGTCGTCATTACCCGCTGGTCATACGGGCTCCTACGCGACACCAGCACGATCCTGCTGGACAGCGACGTTGATCCGGCTACTGTCACCGCGATCCAGACGGCCATCGAAGCCGATGCGGATAACCGGGTGGTCGATCTGCATGTCTGGCGGGTGGGACCGCAGCACCTGGCGGCGATTGTGGCGGTGGTGACGCACTACCCCCAGCCACCGGACCACTACAAACAGCTTATCGCCCGGATGGCCGACATCACGCATATCAGTGTCGAAGTGCATCACTGTCTGGGCGAGCCCTGTCTGCCGCAGCATCCGCCCGCCTGATGTCCGGTGGGATGCGGATATTTTGGGAGGGACGTGCTGTTGCGCGTCCCCCATTTATCCTGCTCCGGTCAAGTCTGTGCTATCATGACCGCAGACAATCGCGGAAGGAGGCAGATGATGGAACCGCCATTTCCAGGCATGGACCCCTATCTGGAAGCGCCGACGATGTGGCCGGATGTGCATCATGAACTTATCGGAACGCTGCGTGACCAACTCCAGGCGGTCCTGGCACCGCGCTACCGGGCTGTGATCACGCCCTATGCAACCCTCGAGAGTATCGAGGTTGCGCCGGTGCGTAAGGTGGTGCCGGATGTCGCGCTGATTGAGCGTGATCCGGACGCGCCATCCGCGGGGAGCGGGGCCGCCTTCGAGCCGGCCCCCCTGACCCTGCCCGCCGTAATGGAGGTGGAGGTCGAGTATGCCCGCATCGAGATCTACACCGTCGGCCAGCGCACGCTAGTGACGGCGATTGAACTGCTTTCCCCCGCCAACAAACGTCCCGGAGTGAATGGGGCCGACGCCTACGAGCAGAAGCGCCAGGAGATCTTCGGCAGCACGGTCAACCTGCTGGAGATTGACCTGTTGCGGCATGGACGCCGCCCGCAGGTCGCGCGCCCACTTCCAGCGGCCCCCTATTTTGTCTTCCTGAGCCGGGTGCAGCACCGCCCCTACATCGAGATCTGGCCGCTCGCGCTGCGTGAGCCGATCAAACTGCTGCCGGTCCCCCTACTCTCCCCCGACCCGCCCGCGCCGCTTGATCTGACAGCGGTCATTCACACGGCCTACCGCCGCGGCCGCTATGACCTGGATATCGATTACCATGAACCACCGCCACCACCCGACCTCGCGGCGGACGATGCCGCCTGGCTGGATGCCCACCTGCGCGAGCGCGGGTTGCGCCCCTGATTGCCGGGCTGCCGGCTTGTGCTGCTACCTGGCGCTCTCCGGCGCGGACGTGAGCAATAGCAGTACCATCACCACCGGCATTTTGGCAACAATGCTGTGTGGCAGGCGCGGCGGCATATGCACCCAGGTAGTTACCCGCCTGGAGCCGGCGGAGGACGAAGATAGTATCATCCTGAAAAATGGTAAGCTGGTTATGAATTTCACGGAACAGCCCTGCCGGAGGCAAAACTACCTGCCAGGTCAGTGACGGCGTACTACCAATCTGACTTCCAAACTGCAAAGACCAGACGCACCACGAAGACTACGAAGAACCACGAATGGCGGCACAGCGGGTATGAGCGCGTGTATCCATCAGATTCATTGCTTCGTGCATTGCATAGGATTCGTGGCTTTCTGGCAGGTTTGGCCGTAAATTGGTGTAACTCTGATGGAAAAGGAGATTATATGAAAGGCGCGAGTACAGCTTTCGTCGTACTGGCGGCGCTATGCTGGGGGCTATCGGGCGGGATCGGCGGGATGCTCATGGCCGAGGGTTGGGACGCATTCGTGGTGTCGTTCTACCGGGGTGCGATCGGGCTATTGTTTGTCCTCGTCTGGCTAGCGTTGCGTCCGCAGGGCAGTGGACTGACAAGTCGCCGGTTATGGTTCTGGTCGGCGATTGCCGGTCTCGGCGTCGCCGGCAACTTCGCTTTCTATTTCGTGAGCATCACGGAGGGTAGTGTCGCGGTTGCGGTGACGCTGATGTACTGCGCGCCGGTGTTCGTTTATCTCGTGTCCTTCGTTCTCAAGCTCGAGCAACCGACTCTGCTTAAGTGGGTCGCGATCGCCGTGGTAATGCTTGGCGTCGTGCTGATCACACGTATTTACGAGACTGAGGCGGGCAACGTCACGCTGATCGGCGCCGGCGCCGGCCTGCTTTCCGGGCTATCCTATGCGGTATTTATTTTCGGCTTCAAGTATGCGGCACCGCACGGTAGCCCGCAGGCAATTCTCGTGATCGCGTTCACCGCACTGGTCTGCATACTCATCTGGCCGAGCGATGCCGACCAGGCTGTGGCAGTGTTGAGCACACCGAGCTGGCCGCTGTTCGCAGTGCTGGGGGTGCTTGGCGCGGGATTGTCATTCATTCTCTATATCATCGGCCTCAACCATACCGCGCCAGCCGTGGCCTCAATTGTGGCAATGGTCGAGCCGGTGACCGCAGCGCTATTCGGCGTCGTAGTTTTAGATGAAACCCTGGTTGTCTCGCAGATTTTCGGCATGGCACTGATATTAGTCACAGTGACCGCGTTGAGTGTCTATTCAGGCGCTCAACCGGCACCGGCACAGTCGGCGAGTTAGGCGGGTTTGCCGGCGCCGAAGTGCATCACTGCCTGGGCGAGCCCTGTCTGCCGCAGCATCCACCCGCCTGATGCCCGGCGGGAACCCATGCCCTGGCCAGGTGGTCGGGGCAACATTTCTTCGGTTAACCAGAACGCAACTTCGGGGTTTCTGTGCTATAGTTTGGCATGAGTTGCGTCAATCATCAATGCTCCTCATTTGACACGACTTACGCAGTGGGCGTATAAATCGGACATGTACGTCCACAACGGCAGTCTTCGCCTGCGGCAGCATGGTACGTTACGGATCTTTTTCACAAAAATGTTGCACTGCGTGCAACATTTTTGTGAAAAAGAAAGAGATCTTCCGCCCTGCCGGAGGCGAAATGCTCTGCCAGGTCAGGGACCGCGTAACTCGTGTCACTTGACAGGAGTTACGCGGTCGTTCATCAAACCGGGCGTTTCACCCGGTGAACGGCAGAATCGCCTGCGGCAGCATGGTACTGTTTTTATCTTTTTCACAAAAAAATTCACAAAGTGAATTTTTTTGTGAAAAAGATCGGGAATCTTCCGCCCTGCCGGAGGCGAATCGGGCCGTTCATCAAGATGAACACCTGATTTGGAACTGACCGCGTAACTTCTGTCACTTGATAGGAGTTACACGGTTGCTCAACCAAAAGGTCATTTCGCCTGCGGCAGCATGGTACTTTTTGATCTTTTTCCGAAAAATTTGGCTCGGAGAGCCAAATTTTTCGGAAAAAGAATGTTCCATTCCACCCTGCCGGAGACGAATCGGGCCGGTTATCCAGGCACATGCCGGATTTGGAACCGACCGCGTAAGTCCTATCACTTGACACCAAACAAACATGACGCGAGATAGGGAGGGTATTCGTTTGTAAGTATCAGTCGTTCGCAAAAGGAGCAATTTCATGACCATTCGACCTGCATACCACTGGCAGTTTGAGGAAGAACAAGGGTCAACCGCAACAGATATCGTAAGCGGTGTCGAAGCGACGCTGCGGAACACGCGGTGGGTCGGACATGGTCGTATTGGTCATGCCATCGAAATAAATGGGAGAAATGATAATTCTCGGGTTGATTTTGGCAACGTGGCCGGTCAGTTTGGGACTAGCAATTTTACGGTTGCTTTTGGTATGAAGCTTCTGAGCACCCATGGACAGAATGATCTCGATGTGTTCGGTAACCGACGGACCGGGTCACACGGGAACTGGTTTTGCATTCGGATGAAGCGCGCGGGTCAACTCTCCCTTGAGGTCGATGAAAACAAACATGGTAAAAATTACGCGGTTGTCGCTAGCAATCGACGGCTCATAGATAAGAAATGGCATCATGTAACTGTGGTGCGAGAAGGGCGCTCATTAAAGCTGTATATTGATGGGGAGCTATCGGCTGAAGGAGTAGCAAAAACGGGTATTGCCGATATTAACAACGGTCATATGCTGAGGCTGGGTATGTCGAGACGGAAGTCGGCGATCGCGCGATACGAAGACATTCGCATCTACCATACCGCCCTCAACGCGGTACAAGTTAAAAACCTGGTTCCGCCAGTGAACCGGCTTTTGCGCGAAGGTGAAATTGAGTTGGTCGCTCCCGATGATGCCGCAGTCATCCTCACGGAAGATGTTGCAGACCTGTATCGCTTTTTGCCAGGATCCCAAAGTCTACGACGGCTCCAAAAGCTACCACGGCTCCAACCGCTATCAGGGTTCCAAAAGCTACGGCTCGGTCCAAACACCGGCGTTACGCTCTATCAGCGCCATTATTTTGCGGGCACTGCGCAAAAGTGCTACGCAGACCTCCCGGACATCAGGCGCTCACGGCTCGATACCTTTCCCGGATCAATACGTATCTGGCCGGCAGCCGGGGAACCGTTTACCGGGAAGTGGGTCATCAAAGCGCCTGACGGCCAGTTCTTGAGCCTGGGGAAGTCTTCCCTCACGACCGCGCCCCAGCGGTCATTCGATGAGCTTTTCCGATTCCACTACAATCTCCAGCACGCTCAGCTTCAGCTCCTGCCCGGCTCCGATCACGTCGGCGCTTCGTTGCGCGTCGCGCCTGGGGCGGAACCCGTGTCGCTCTTCGTGGATGCTTCAGATCGGCACAACGATGCGTTCGCTCTTATCAATGCGGCGAATAATCAGTGGCTACAACTCACCGAAGATCACACGTTTCGCTGGACCCGGCACAAAGAAGACCGCGCCGTTTTCGTCCGTCTGGTCAAAATGGCTGACAATGAAGGGCAAGTCGGCGCACTGTCGCCAGGAGACGTTGCCCTATATGAGCACGTAGGCTATTATGGGAGAACCTGGATCCTGTCTGACAGGAGTAACGATCGTTCGGGCAACTATGCCGGCTTGCAAACCTTCCAGCATTTAGATGAGCGCACGTCATCTATTCGCCTGGGGCCAGATACAGGTGTGACCGTGTATGCCCATGAAAGCTACGAAGTAACCGCAGACAATCGAGAAAAAGAGATTGAAGATATCGTCGAAAACGTTCCCGACCTCCGCGAAACGCAGATTGGGAACGATGCGATTTCCGCTATCAAAATCTTTCGCACGGTCGCACCGGAGACGATCTTCACCTCGTTTACCAGCAAGCTGAGCCAGGACTATCGCATGGTTGGCAATGACCTGGAAGAGTTTTCGGCCTATCGCACGACGCTCAGGGTGGCACCGGGTACCGGCCAGGTAGAGGTTTCGGCAACGGATCTTACTACGATTGAAGTCGCGGGAACCACGTATGCGATCGATGAGGAACGATCGGTCACGCTCAGGCCAAATGCGATGAGTCGTATCGTGATTACCTCTGAAGCGGATGGCATCCACACCCCCGGCCTAAAATTCCGTACCGGCGGCATGGCAGACAATGAGCGCGTAGTGATGTTCCCAAATCAAGCAGTTCATCAGCAGATTGCTGATCTCGAAGACAACGCACTGTGGAATGCAACTGATGCACAGGGGAACCGCATTGTCGATCGCAAGACGCATAGCGAAGCTGAGGTCGCAAGCGTACAAAGCACCATCAAGAAGGCGATGGCTACCGTGACCTATACCGCCGATGCCTCGGTCGATGCCTCCGTTGGTGCCCGTCGTGTTCATAGCCATGGGCGTACCCGCATTCAGTCAGTACACCAGGCCATTGATAGCACGGCGATCACCGCTCCCTGGGAAATAACGTTTGCACCAGCCAGGACCACGAGTGAGCCGACTGCCAGACCAGCAACCCCAGGGTTACGCTTAGACGAAGCGCGCATCCAGGAAAGAGAGATGAGCCAGGATGAGTTTATGCGGTTGCTCAGTCAGGCTGATACAAGGAGCAGTGCTGCGGCTCGTCCGCTGAGAGGCTTTAGAGGCTTCTTTAAAAGGATAAAGGATGCGATTAAAAAAGCCGTAGCTGTCGTGGTTGGGGCTGTTGAAAAAGTCATTCACGTCATTGTTACGACTGCTGAGGAAGTCATTGACTTTGTCGTTGACACGGTTGAAAAGGTCGTCGCTGCTGTTGAAGGGTTCGTTGAAAGGGTCGTCGCAGGCATTAAACAATTCATCGAGTTCTTACAGTTTGTGTTCGATTGGGACGACATAGTAGCAACGCAGCGGTATCTCGTAGCGGCGATACACTCAGGATTAGATTTCGCCACACAGCTCGCCGAAACTGCCAAACAACCGGTCGCAGCCTTCGTAGACAACCTGCAAGATACGGTAGAGGACGGTATCAACACGCTGACGCGGGCATTGGGCGATGATCCTTCAGCGGTGCAAAGGTCTGATTTTGCGCTGCCGGAAGCCGTCGAGTGGTTTTTTGCAAAGCTCCTGGGTGGATCGCAACAAGCAGGTGCCAATACAACACCAGATGGAGCGCCGCATTCGAGCGAGGATTCAGCGCCGGCAACATTCGTTGCGGTCCTCTTTGAACGGTTCGAAGATGTCGCTGGTATGCTACAGCGAGGGTTTGAAGGACTGGGTGAAACCATCGCGGCACTGATTGCGAATCCGCGCCAACCGCAACTGGCACTGGTCGCCATTTTAGAAACCCTCAGAGATGTCGTCATTCAGTCTTTGGACGTCGTCGAGAACGTTGCTCTGGGCTTTTTGGATGTTGTTGGAGAAGCGATCGAACTGTTTAAAAATTTGATGAATGGTGAAATCCATATCCCGTTTATTTCAAACTTGTTCGAACTGCTTGGTGCAGGGAAGCTCACGCCGCTGAATCTGGCGACGTTGCTGCTCGCTATTCCGGCCACGGTGGTATCAAAGGTTGCGTTCAACGAACGACCGTTCCAGGGTGCGTTGCCACCTGATTTTTTGACGCAAACAGAAGCACGGCCGGCAGCAACGGTAGCGCAGGGATCGCTTGACGAACGACTGGTTGAGAGATCCTCGAATACGTCTGAGCCTGATCCCGTAGTAAAAACGCTTCGTTCGTGGGGAAGTGTGGCAATCGTGGCAGATGTTGTGAATGGTGTGCTCACTGCCGCATTAGATGTTACTCCTGAAAAAGCCGATACACAGCTCGAGCAAAATCCCTACTATGGGTTATTGGAGCTACTGAGCCTGGCGCTTGATCTCGTGAGTTGGGTGCCCTCCATTCCCGGTTTTCCGAAAGTTCGCAAAGAGGATTTCTCCGGGGACCGGGGCGATCTGGTGTGGTACTGGCGGACGGCTATTCTGGGGGTTGATATCCTATGGATGGGGTATGGGTGGGGGATAAAAGAACCACGCAACGTCCAGCGCATGAAGCGCGGCAACACCGGGACTATCCTCATGTTCACCGGGGCCGTAGCTATTGATGCCGGGTTAACCGGCTATTATCTGGCGGATGTTGAAAATAAACGCATCGAGATTCCGAATGAAGTGTTTTCTCTGCTCCCTGACCTTTTGTGTTTCCTAAGGCTATCTGGGCCTAAAGGCGCGTTGGCTCTCGCCATAATTGATGTCATAGCAACGCTTGTCACTACGGGACTGGGCGGGAAATTGCTCGCTGACGATGTGGCAGCTTTGGAGGAAGCGCTGCAAGGAAACTGAAAACAAGGAGGGGGAAGCCCGGACATGCAGTATTGGGACACGATGTACGATCCGGCGGATCGCGGAGCAGGCCCAGGAACACATCGACGTGCTGCGTTATCTGGCTTCCATCTGGTAAAATAGCCGGTTTGCATGTCACCTGCGTAACTCGTGTTATGCTCACAGGCAGCAAGGTCAGGAGGCAGATGATGGAACCGCCATTTCCGGGCATGGACCCCTATCTGGAAACGCCGGGCATGTGGCCGGATGTCCACAACAGTTTGATCTACGCCATCCGCGAGCAGATCCAGCGCCAACTGAGCCCGCGCTACAAAGCAGTGATTACCCCCTACATCTCCCTGGAACATCTGGCAATTGTGCCGGTACGCCGGGCGATTGTGCCCGATGTTGCCCTTCTTGACCATGGCGAACCGGGTGAAGCGGCAAGTGTGTCCACTATTGCGCCGGCACCCTTGACCCTGACGGCAGCAATGGAAGTCCCTACCCGCCTGGCACGGCTTGAGGTGCGCGTGATTGAAGATGAAACGCTGGTGACGGTCATCGAGTTGCTTTCGCCCGCCAACAAGCGTTCCGGTGCCGATGGTGACGATGCCTATGAGCAGAAGCGCCAGGAGTTGTTTCGCAGCGCAGCCCACCTGCTCGAGCTGGATCTGCTACGGGGCGGGCAACGCCCGCGCCTGCTCCAGCCACTACCGGCTGACCCCTATTTCATCTTCCTGAGCCGTGCCAACAACCGTCCCTACATCGAAGTCTGGCCGCTGTCGTTTCGCAAACCAATTGATCTGATTCCGGTGCCGCTGCACTACCCTGAACCGGATGCGCCGCTCGATCTGAATGCATGCCTGCGGCAGATCTATACCAGCGCGCGCTACGATCTGCAAATTGACTACCGCCAGCCGCCGCCACCACCCGATCTTGCGGAGGACGATGCCGCCTGGCTGGACGCGCATCTGCGTGAGCGTGGGTTGCGCCCCTGACTGCCGGACTTCCGGCCAGTGCTGCTACCCGGTGCTCTCCGGCGCAGACTTGAGCAATAGCAGTAACATCACCACCGGCGTTTTGGCAAGGATGCTGTGCGGCAGGCGCGGCGGCATATGCACCCAGGTGTTTGCCTGCGCCTCAACTACTTCCTCGCCGAGGGTTACGCGGGCTTCGCCCTGCACAAAATGCAGCACCGCCGCCATCGCCGCCGTATGTTCCGATAGCTCCTGTCCCGCCGCAAAGCCAAAGAGCACAGCCTTTACCTGCGCATCCTGATAGACCGTCCGGCTGATTGTCCCGTCGTCCGGGATCACCACCTGGGCCGCCAGATCGAGAAATGTTGTTGCATTCATTCGTACCTCCTGCTTTATTCCGGTTTTACCCCAACCAGTACAATTGCTGCCAGATGCGTGCGATAGTGACGAAAGATCCGGCGCATTGCCAGCACTCGCTGACGTGCCACCGGGGTACGTAGCACATTCCAGGTAAACTTCAATGCCCGGCCCGACCCCTCGTCCTGCACCAGCCGCTGTGGCTCCAGCAGATGCATCGGCGCAGTGCGTGCCGTCTGGACCTGGAACCCTTCTGCTTCCAGCAGTGCCCGCCACTCGGAAGATGTAAGCGGTCGAGCGCCAACATGGATGGCCTGCGACAGTTGCTGCAAGATCGTTTCCTTCGTGGTTGCGTCCAGCGTATCCGGCACCAGGCACAACTCGTGGATGCCGTAACGTCCGCCGGGCTGTAGCACCCGGTAGGCTTCACGGATAATCGCGGCCTTCTGGCTGGGAGTATGCATGGTTAGCATGGCCTCGCCATACATCACCGTGGCCGTGGCGGCGGGCAACCCGGTGTCTTCCGCGCGCCCGACGATGCAACGCTGATCCGGACCGGTTAGATGGTTGCGAACGACACCCGCCGCCGCTTTATCACGCTCGACCCCGATGTAGGATGCCGGATGGCGCTGCAAGGCAAACCGCGCGGTCACGCCCAAGCCAGGGGCAAACTCAACGACGGTATCGGTCGGCTGGATGTCGAGCGTCTCCAGCATAGAGCGGGTGAGCGGCAAACCTCCTGGACGGAGCACCCGCTTGCCCATGCGGGCTAACAGCCAGTGCCCGGGCATGCGGGACATGTTCAGCTCTGCTCCCGGCAGATGTTCGTGGGTCTCGGTCGGCATATTCATAGACTCCTCCTGGTATTGACACGACGCAGACAGTGGGCGTGCATATCAGCTATCCGTAGCAATCCGGACATCATTGATCGGGAGTTCCGGCTTCAGCCAAACCGGGCGTTCCCAGCAGGATGCTGCTGCTCCGGCAGGTAGCCACCGGCGCAAGCCGGGACTCCCATGCGTCACATGTCCGGGCTATTGTTTCAACCTTACCTGTATACAGGCATATCGTGAACGAAACAGAGTTAGTACATACTTGTCTGTAGTATGAGTATAGGCTACTTTCATATATTTGTCAAGGTTGACCATAACATTTTGGAGGGATTCAGGATAGCCGGTTAGAACCGGGAACGTGCCCTGATCCAGGCGATTAGAAAGATCTGAGCATAGCTTCAGGGGAAACTACGCAGGGAAAAGCCCTACCTGACACTGCCTGACCAGCGCAGCGTGAGATGTCAATTTCAGCGTATTAGGAAGGCAAAAATCTACACATTGAAAGTACACATAACTACTCGCCGGACAGCTTGCAGGTGGTGATCTTTTAACCCGATCGCAACCCAGGCGTCCCTGACCGCTATTGACATGAAGACAAGCGTGTGCTATGTTACGAAATAACAGGTAGGCCTTAAAACAAAGCAGATACTCTACAGGTAAACCATAAACTAGCAGGGTGCATGCGCACGCTGTGGCACGAGCCTCACACGGATCTCTCCGCTCGTACCGCAGCTCGCCTGACCCCAATCAAGAGGAGCGCCCGATGTGTCACCACTTTACGCTACTTGCCCATCAAACCGATCAACGCTTTATTGCCCGCTGCGAACATGGAATGATTCATCTGAACTGGGATCAGATAACCATGCGCCTCGCGCCGATCGATCTGTTACGGATAGGCAATGTGCTGGATCAGCTTGATGCGGATATGGATCAGCGTCTCTTTCGGGCCGGGCCGGTTTGTCTGGTCCGGGACGAGCGGGGGTATGTGCAGGTCTGGATCGGGAGTAGTTGCCTCTATTTGACTCCTGTGGATTTCATGCAGGTTGCGGATATGGTACGCATCGTCATTGCGCACTACTCCCGCATACCGCCCGAAAACAGAAGGGAAGATTCGCAACCATTCGACGTTTATCGTACCTACCAGGTAGCTCCGGCACGCGCAACCTTTCTGTTGAACTGACGGACTGTTTCCGGCCGGCGGTATTCCGGGCTCCGGCTCTGTTTCTCTGCCAGATCGGGGCATAGCAACGATAGATGTTGACACATCGGCATCGAGCAGACGATCCTACGGTTTCAACCGCATGAGTTTGCGCGTCTGGCAGCGTTATGCCGGCGAACAATTGAGGTTCTGGGGCCGGCACAGGGTATGGGTATGCCCTCCCAGGTGTAGGCTTTTTATGGTAGGGACGCGCTTCTGCGCGTCCGCAGCCCGTCGCAATGCGGAAAATACTGCACTGGAGCGGCAGCCGCTCCCACTGACCGCATTCCAATGCGATCCGGCGAAAAAGTCTACACTTGAGAGATGGGTATGCCCCCACTACCCCATGTCTCGCGCAACTAATCAAGGAGTATATGCTATGGCTAAAACGCAAGAGCAGCGTCTGCTGGCGATGGACGGACGTGGTTGGGCCATCCTGCGCCTGGAAGATGGGAATATTTTGCTTGATCTCGGCGCGGTATGTCTCATCTGTACTCATGCTGATTTTGTTGGGCTGACGAACCTGCTGGCTGCCGGATTATCACCCTATAACCTGGGTGACATCATCGCCTACGCCGGCCCGCGCCGGGTCTTCTTTGCGTGTAAACAGCATGTGCTGGTCCTGCTCTTTGACCAGACGATCCTGTGCCTGTTTCCGGCTCAACTGCCGATCCTGGTGGCGATGTGCCGCAAGGCCGTGACAACGTTGGGACCAGTTGAAGTGCAGGAACGGTCATCGCATGCGACTTTATTAAACTAACTGAATTCGACAGAGCGCATAAATTATCGTATGAAAGTACTGCCGAATAAACATGCGTCAATAGTCGAAAGAAGATGGTTTATGTCCGTGTTTTCCCGTCTACTCATCGCCGGCATAACTGCTGCCCTGTTTCTCCTGGTGATGTATGCATGCATGGATACGTCTGCACCCACCGCGGGCGCAGACGTATCATCAATCGCCGTCGTGCTATTCCATCCGACACTCCGTTAGTTCCCCGCCAGCATTGCGGCAACATCAGTGGCAACACTGTCAATCGGTTTAATATCGAACGTCCTGACCAGGAAGTCGGCCACGTTTGGCGACAGGAATGCGGGCAGAGTTGGTCCCAACCGAATGCCTTTGACGCCGAGCGACAGCAGCGACAGTAGCACCAGGACGGCCTTCTGCTCGTACCAGGCGATATCATACGAAATGGGCAGGTCGTTGACGCTCTCCGCCCCCACCGCTTCCGTCAGCGCCAGCGCCACCTTGACCAGCGAGTAGCAGTCGTTGCACTGCCCGGCATCCAGCACGCGCGGCAGTCCGCCCAGGGTGCCCAGGTTTAGCTTGTTGTAGCGGTATTTGGCACAGCCGGCCGTCAGAATGATCGTGTCCTCGGGGAGCGCCTGCGCCACCTCGGTGTAGTAGCCGCGCTCCTTGTGCCGCCCATCGCAGCCGGCCATCACCACAAAGCGCCGCAGTGCGCCAGTTTCGATAGCCGCCAGCACCTGATCGGCGGCACCGAGCACGGTCTGGTGCGCAAACCCCACGGTAATCTGCCCCTGTTCCAGTTCCACCGGCGGCGGGCAGGTGCGCGCACGTTCGATCAGGCGGCTGAAGTCTTTCGGCTGTCCCGGCCGGCGTTCGGCAATGTGCGGAATGCCTTCCCAGCCAACCATCCCCGTGGTGAAGATGCGGTCAGCATAGTCGGCACGCGGCTGCTGAATACAGTTGGTCGTCATCAGGATGGGACCGTTGAAGGCCGCAAACTGACGCTGCTGCTCCCACCAGGCACCGCCATAGTTGCCCACCAGATGCGGATACTGCTTGAAGACCGGGTAGGCATGCGCCGGCAGCATCTCGCCGTGGGTGTAGACATTGATGCCCGTTCCGGCGGTCTGCTCCAGCAGTTCATACAGATCGAGCAGATCATGGCCGCTCACCAGGATGCCCGGTCGGGTCGGATCAACCCCCAGATTGACCTGCGTTGGTTCGGGATGCCCGAAGCGGCTGGTATTGGCCGTATCCAGCAGGGTCATTGCGGTCACGCCCTGCTCGCCACAGCGCAGTGCCGGCGCGACCAACTCGTCAACCGTGGCCGCATCATTCAGGGTCGCCAGCAAACCTTCCTGCAAAAAAGCCGGCAGATCAGGGTTGTGGTGGCCGAGCAGATCGGCATGATCGCAGTAGGCCGCCAGCCCCTTCAACCCGTAGGTCAACAGTTCGCGCAGGGACTGAATATCCGGATTGGGATGCGGGTTGGCGCGCAGACCCACGGCCGCACCGGCGGCGGCATACTGCTCAGTAGTACCTTCCGCCGCGCAGGTTGCCGGTGCCGGCGCATCTATCTGGACGGGGAGTTGCGCCCGCAACTGATCGCGGTGGGCAAAGGCGGCGCGAATAAGCTGCGTAAGCCGCTCCGGGGCAAAGTTGACATTGGTGAGCGTGGCGAACAGCGCCTGGGCCACAAACCGATCAACCGACGCATCCACGATCCCCTGCGCCCGCGCGCGGACGGCATAGAACGACAGCCCCTTGAGCGCATAGAGCAGGTAATCCTGAAGCGCGGCGACCGTCGCGTCTTTGCCGCAGATGCCGCGAATATCACAGCCGTTGTTGTGACTGGTTTCCTGGCACTGGTTGCAGAACATACTCATATTGCTGTTTCCTCCTGAACTGGCTTCGTGATGGGTTCTACGGAACAGCATAGCAGCCACGGGGCCGGCTGTCGTTGCGCCGGCGCAAAGAGGCTTGCGAAGAGGCGACGTGAAAGGGTGATGGGGTGATGGGGTGATGGGGTGAAGAGGTTTGGAACACGAATGGCACGAAAACTGGCGAACGACACGAAAATCGGTGCAGCGACCCGATCAGCAGCAGCCGTTGCGCGCTGTTCGCGGTCCAGATTGCTCCTCATACCAGTTTGCCATCAAAATAGCAATGAGCTGAAACTGACGCAACGGGCGCAGGGGCAGCACATTCCCGTTCAGAACCTCTGCGTTCTCGGTGTCCTCTGTGGCTATGACAACAAATCGGTATCAATCGGCGGGCAGATCTTCGGCGATGGTGCGTAGCGCCTGCCGGGAGCGGATCACGACCCGCTCGCGGCCGCTCGCCACGATGCCCTGCTTCTCCCAACTGCTCAACGTGCGGCTCACCGTGTAGAGCGTGGTGCCGGTCATCTCGGCGACATCCTGGCGCGACAGGGGCAGATCGATGCGCACGCCGTCGGCAGCCTGCTGTCCGGCCTGCTCACCCAGCCGCAACAGCGCCCGCGCAATGCGCCGCTCAACCCGCTCAGTCGCCAGCTCGCGGTACTGGTTCTGCAACTGCACAAAGCGCCCGGCGACCATGCGCAGCGCCCGCAGTCCCAGCAGCGGGTAGCGCTCCAGCAAATCCAGCAGGGGCGCGCGGTCCCAGGCCAGCGCCACGCAGTCGGTGACAGCCTGCAGGGTCAGCGGATACTCCGCCTGCTCGATAGCGGCCAGGATGCCCACCTCCTGGCCGGGAACGATAAACCCCAGAATGATCTGGTGTCCGTCGGGAGTCACCTGGCTGAGGCGTGCCTGCCCCTCCGTCAGCACGGAGAAGGTGGTGGCGGGTTCATCCTGATGAAAGAAGAAGGCCTCCCGCGTCACATGCTGCACCCGCCCGGCCTGCGCGATGTCCGCAAGTGCGGCGGCATCAAGCCCCTGAAAAAAGCGTATGTTGGACAGATTATCCGCGTGTGTCATAGGGAGGTATGATATACCACACCGCCAGGCGGCGCAATGGTGCAACACGGGCAAACCGCCGGGAAAGCGGCTATCAACCGATACGCTGCGCCTGCAGCAACCGCTCAACATATTTGGCGATAATATCAACCTCCAGGTTGACCGGCGCGCCCACCGCCTGCCCGCCCATAATCACCGCCTGTTGCGTATGGGCAATCAGCGCAATGGTGAAGCTGGTCGCATCGATCCCCGTCACAGTCAGGCTGACGCCGTCAACCGCGATATAGCCCTTCTCAACAATGTAGGGCAGGAGTTGTTCCGGGGGGCGGATCGTCACATAGCGCGAATCGGCGGCGGGCCGGATGTCTACAATTTTGCCCACGCCGTCAATGTGGCCCTGCACATAGTGGCCGTCCATGCGTCCGCCGGAGACCAGCGACCGCTCCAGGTTGACCGGGTCGCCCGGTTGCACCCGGCCCAGGTTGGTCCGTTGCAGCGTTTCCGGGCTAAGCCCAACGGTGAAGCGGTCCTGATCCAGCGCGGTGACGGTCAGGCAGGCTCCGTTGACGGCAATACTATCTCCGATGCGGGTACCCTGCTGCACTTTGCGGCAACCAAGAGTCAGGAAGTTATCGCGCTCCTGCCGGTTCGCCGCAACCAGCACCTGGCCTATCTCTTCAACAATGCCGGTAAACATGGTCTATTCCTCTCGATCCAGGACTACAACGAGGTTTCGTTTCACCGCAGAGACACAGCGATGCCCCATAGCAACATGCACTGCCCGGCATGTGCTGTGTCCCCGGCTTACACAAGAAACGTGCATGCTCGTTGTAGTAGTAGTAGCGTAATTCTGTCGTGTGTGCCCTGCCGGTGGGTTGGTGTAAGGGTAGGATAGCATAATTTGGGGGGAAGAGGAAAAAACAAACTCATCTTCGCTCATTTTCGGAACGACTTCATAACATTCCCCCACCAGCGGGTCCAAAACGGCCTCTTGTGAGAGACTGTCTGAAACGGGTTGGTCATGGGGCGACGGCCCCGGCGCGGGAGTCCCGGCGTCAGCCGGTGTGTGGCCGGAACCGGCGGACGCCGGGACGCCTGGGGCGCTGTCCGGTATCGCAGGGCACACCAGTGCCGTGGGACCGACGCACATCATCTTTTCAGACAGTCTCTGAGACATCTCACCCGACATGGTGACCAAAATTTAAGAATTCTATTTAGTGCCCACAAAAAATAAGCGAACGGGACGTTAATACGTCCAACCAGCACCTTCCCCACAACTCTCTCTTTCCCTGTACGTACTCCACGGAACACTCAGTTAAAGCATTCCCCGCGACAACACAGCAAACCCCGAACAACCCGACGTGTGTTGCTCCCTGCTGCGTTCTCTGCGTCTACGGTGAAACGAAATTTCGTTGTAGAGGTATGAGCTACCTGGCCCCGGATGTGCAAACAGAAGAGCAACCCCTGTAACACTACCGGGGGCGGGCGAGTCTATTCATAACGAGTTTTGCAAATGAGGAGCTTATGCAGCCTGACTTTGGCCGCGATATCTGTGGCGACCTGGCGAATGCCGGGGCGCGTGAGTGGTTGGTGACCAACGGGATTGGCGGCTTTGCCTGCGGAACGGTTGCCGGGATGCTGACTCGGCGCTATCATGGCTTGCTGGTGGCCGCGCTTGATCCCCCGCTGGGGCGCACGCTGCTGCTGAGCAAGCTGGACGAGCAACTCGGCTACGCCGGACAGAGCTACCCGCTCTTTACCAATGCCTGGGCCGCCGACACGGTTGAGCCGTATGGCCTGCAGCACCTGGAGCGCTTCCACCTGGAGGGCAGCACGTCGGTCTGGAGCTTTGCCTGCGCCGATGCCCTGCTGGAGAAGCGCGTCTGGATGCATCCCGACGCCAACACGACCTACGTCCGCTACCACCTGCGCCGCGCCACCCGGCCTGTCACCCTCGAGTTGCAGGCGCTGGTCAACTACCGCGACTATCATGGCAACACCCACGCGGACGACTGGCAGATGCAGGTGACGCCGGTTGCGCATGGCTTGCAGATCCGCGCTTTTGCCGACGCGGTGCCGTTTTACCTCTTGAGCGACCGGGCCGCGATGACGCCGCAGCACACCTGGTACCGCGATTTTTTCCTCAGCAGTGAAGCCTACCGTGGCATGGAGGCCTACGACGATCAGCTCTATGCCGCCCACCTGCGCGCCACGCTGCACCCCGATGAGGCGCTGACGCTGGTTGCCGGCACTGACGCCGCGCCCAACCTGGATGGCACAGCCGCCTATGCTGTCCGTCAGGCATACGAGCAGGAAGTGATCGAGCGTGCGGGTGACACGCTGCCGCCGGATGTCCGGCACCTGCTGCTGTCCGCCGACCAGTTCATCGTGCGTCGTCCGCTGCCCGACAACCCCGACGGGCGCTCGGTCATTGCGGGCTATCCCTGGTTTGGCGACTGGGGCCGCGACACGATGATTAGCCTGCCCGGGCTGACGCTGGCGACCGGGCGGCTAGAGATTGCCGCGCAGATCCTGCGGACCTTTGCCTGCTTTGTGGACCAGGGGATGCTGCCCAACCGCTTCCCCGATATCGGCACAACGCCGGAGTACAACACGGTTGATGCCACGCTCTGGTATTTTGAGGCACTGCGCGCCTATCACGCGGCCACGGACGATGACCACTTGCTGCGCGACCTCTTCCCGGTCCTGCGCGAGATTATTGACTGGCATCAACGGGGGACGCGCTACCAGATCAAGGTTGACCCGGCGGACGGGTTGCTCTACGCGGGGGAACCGGGTGTGCAACTGACATGGATGGATATCAAGATTGGCGACTGGGTAGTGACGCCGCGCACCGGCAAGGCCGTTGAGATTAACGCGCTCTGGTACAATGCGCTACGGGTGATGGCCGGGTTTGCTGACCGCCTGGGGGAACCGGCCACCGCCTACACCACCGCCGCCGATCAGGTCAGCGCCGGTTTTGCCCGCTTCTGGAATGCAGCGGCGGACTACTGCTATGATGTGATCGACGGCCCCACCGGGGCGGACGCCACCCTGCGGCCCAATCAACTGCTGGCCGTGGCGCTACCCCACACGCCGCTGACGGAAATGCAGCAGCGCGCCGTGGTGGATATCTGCGCGCGGCACCTGCTGACTTCGCATGGGCTGCGCAGCCTGGCTCCCGCCGATCCGGCCTACATCGGGCGGTATGGCGGCGACTCCCGCCGGCGGGACAGCGCCTACCACCAGGGCACGGTCTGGGCCTGGCTGATCGGTCCCTTTGTGGCGGCACATTTGCGGGTCTACCGGGATCGGGCGCTGGCGCAGAGCTATCTGCGACCACTGTTGCTGCACCTCACCGGCCATGGCGTCGGCTCGATCAGCGAGATCTTTGATGGGGATGCGCCGTTTGTGCCGCGCGGCTGTATTGCGCAGGCATGGAGCGTGGCCGAGGTGCTGCGCGCCTGGCAACTCACAACTGATACTGATTTATTGTCATAGCCACAGAGCACACCGAGGACACAGAGCTGGTGAACGGGAATGAACGGCCCTACACGTATGGCACCGATTCCGGCCCATTACTGGCAAGGGGTATGAGGATTGAGTAACACGCGTTACGCGGTGGGCGTTCAAACTGCACGTTTGATTCAGATGACACGCATTACGCGGTGGGCGTTTGGACCACGAACAACACGACATGAGCGAAACCCGCAAACCTGCCAATGCTACCATGCATCATGCATCAGGCGATCCCAGGTTTGGCGGGAGATTCGCCTCCGGCAGGGCGGAAGAAACTGGTTCTGTTTCGCAAAAATTTGCACAAAGTGTAAATTTTTGCGAAACAGAAAAAAGAGTACCATGCTGCCGCAGGCGATTCTGCCATTTATCTGGTCAAACACCCAATTTGTGTACCCACCACGTAGCTTATGTGAATAAGCCAATTAAGGAGACGGAACATATGGCAAAACAGTATGATGCAATTGTGATCGGTGCTGGTCAGGCCGGGGGTCCGCTCTCAACGGCGCTGGCTCGCGCGGGTCGCAAAACCGCAATTATCGAGCGGGAACATGTCGGCGGCACCTGCGTGAACGAGGGCTGTACCCCGACCAAGACCATGGTTGCCGGCGCGCGGGTGGCCTACCTGGCCCGCCGGGGCGCGGACTATGGCGTCAACACCGGCCCGATCACGGTCAATATGGCACAGGTGCGGCAGCGCAAGCGCGACATTGTCACCAGCTTTCGCAACGGCAGCCAGAGCAAGATTGAGGGCGTCGATGGTGTCGATCTGCTGTCGGGTGAGGCCAGTTTTACCGGCCCAAAAGCGCTGCAGGTGCGACTCAACGACGGCACGACGCAGCAACTGACTGCCGACAACATCTTTATCAATGTGGGCGCGCGCCCCAACAGCCCGCCGATCAAAGGGCTGGAGCGGGTGTCCTACCTCGACTCGACCTCAATTATGGAACTGGACAGGGTGCCGGAGCATCTGCTGATCCTGGGGGGCGGCTATATCGGACTGGAGTTTGGGCAGATGTTTCGGCGCTTTGGCAGTCAGGTGACAATTGTGCAGCGTAGCGGCCAGTTGCTGACCCGCGAAGATCCGGATGTGGCGGAAGAAATTGCCAACATCCTGCGCGAGGATGGGATCGAGGTGCTGCTGGAGACGAATGCGGTTCAGGTGGAGCAGAATGCCGCGGGCGGGATTGACTTCACCCTGCACGGTCCCGAGGGCGAGTATACGCTGAGCGGCTCGCATCTGCTGATCTCCATTGGGCGGCAACCCAACACCGACCTGCTCAACCTGGAGGCCGCCAGCGTCCAGACCGACAGGCGCGGGCTGATTCAGGTGAACGAGCGACTGGAGACAAATGTCCCCGGCATCTATGCGCTGGGTGATGTCAAGGGCGGCCCGGCGTTTACGCATATTTCCTACGACGATTTTCGCATCATTCGCACTAACCTGCTTGAGGGCGGCGATGCTACCATCACCAACCGGCTGGTGCCCTACACCGTGTTTATCGACCCGCAGTTGGGCCGGGTGGGATTGAGCGAAGCCGAGGCCCGGCAGCAGGGGCGCAACATTCGCGTCGCCCGCATGCCGATGGCCTATGTTGCGCGCGCCCTGGAGGTAGACGAGCCACGCGGCCTGATGAAGGCGGTGGTTGATGCGGACACGGAGCAGATCCTGGGCTGTGCTATTCTTGGCCTGGAAGGAGGCGAGATCGCCGGCCTGGTCCAGGTTGCAATGATGGGCAAACTGCCCTACACTGCCCTGCGCGACGGCATCTTCTCCCACCCAACCCTCGCCGAGTCAATGAACAGCCTGTTCGCGTCCTGGGTGGAGTAGGGTGCAATGCACCAGGTAATCCTGGTTTGTTTTTATAGCCACAGAGTACACCGAGGACGCAGCGATGATACACGGGAACGTGCCGCCGCTGCGCCCATCGTGCTCATTCCGGTAAGCTTCCGCTACTGATAGCGTGCCAATGCGATCCGGCGAACCCGTCACACCTGAAAGGCCACACAATTGCTATGATTGAAGACGTTGATCGGCTGCGCGAACTGATCCAGATGCTGCATGCCCGCATCCGTGCAGCGGTAGTGGCCGCCTGCGAACAGAGCGCGGTCGAAGAGTTGGCCCATATCGCCGCCGAGGATGCCACGGGCGATACCATCTACGCGGTTGATCGGGTGAGCGAGGAGCTGCTGATTGACTTCTTCGCGCAGGAGGTTGCGCCGCGCTGGCCGCTGGTCCTGATCGCCGAGGGGCTGCCGGAGGGGAAGGTGGTACTACCTGCGCACATCTCTGCCGATGCTGCCGCCATCCGCGTGATTGTGGACCCGATTGACGGCACGCGGGGATTGATGTACCAGAAGCGCAGCGCATGGATCTTGACCGGCGTTGCGCCCAACCGGGGCGCGACAACCGGTCTGCGCGATATCGAACTGGCAATCCAGACCGAGATCCCGCTGGTCAAGCAGCACCTGAGCGATACGCTCTGGGCCACAGCGGATCAGCCCACGCAGGCCGCGCGCTACAACCGGGTAACAGGCGAAACCGCGCCGATCCACCTGCATGCCTCACGCGCGACAAGTATTGCCCACGGTTTTGCGATGATCAGCCGCTTCTTCCCCGGCGCGCGGGACGAACTCGCCGCCATTGATGAGGCAATCATCCGGGAGGTGCTGGGGCCACCGCAGCGGGGCAAGGCGCACTGCTTCGAGGATCAGTATATCTGCACCGGCGGTCAACTGTATGAACTGATCGCCGGGCATGACCGCTTCGTGGCGGATCTGCGCCCGCTCCTCGACAACTGGCTGGCGCAGCGGGGCGAGGCGCTGGGGATCTGCTGCCACCCCTACGACCTGGCGACCATGCTCGTTGCGGAGCAGGCCGGGGTACTGATTACCGACGAACGCGGGCAGCCGCTTGACGCGCCGCTGACCACCGAGGCCGATGTGGGCTGGATCGGCTATGCCAACGCCGCCATCCGCGCGCAGATCGAGCCGGTCCTGCTGAAGGAGTTGTATGGACGGGGGTTGATTAGGGGTTAGGGTTTAAGGATTAAACTGATTAGTTTCGTTTATTGGGTAGTCCTCCAACGCGAGTGATACGCTCAGATACTATGACAGAGAGGCGTTATAATGATGGGCAAAATACCAGATCGCGCCAATCTGATTGTCGATTTTCTTCGAGAACGACAACATCTTGCACACCAGACGGCTGATCCGTTGGCGCAAGGTGTTATTCAGTCGCTCACTATGGCTCGTCTGACCGCTATCCTTGCCGACTGGCCGATGGCGCTTCGACGGCAGCACACCGGCATAGGCATCCCAAAAATCGCTAGAACAGACGGCACATTGGCGATAGACCGGGGGCAACGAATCCCACAATTGACGGGCCGGCACTTCATCGCGTGCCCCGACTGCCACCCCGACAATTTCATAGAGGTTGCCTTTTACCACCGCCGGAAGAAGAGCAATAGGATTGTAGCAAAGCTGAATAACAGACGACGGACCATGGTTTTTCCCTGGCAAAGTTATATGCGAACATAACGTAGCAGCGGTAGTGCTACCGCTGCTACGTTATGTTCGCTATTGGTTATGCTCTTCAGGCCGTTACGACTCCGCTTCGGGCTCAGTCACGGGCGGCGAAGTCGGCTCAGGTTCCGGCGTGGTGGTTGGCTCAGATGCCGGTGCTGCCTGCACCCCTTGCAGATCCTCGGTCAGATCCTCGGCCGGAATGGTCAGCATTGGAAGAATGCCCGAGTCGCCCGCTGTGAGACGCGGCAACACACCATCCCACTTCTCGATAAAGCGCAGTTGGAGCAGCGCCGGTGAAATCACCTCGCGCTGGAGGCGCAACGCCTCGGCCTCGGCCTGCGCCTCTACGAGCCGGGCATCAGCATCGGCTTCGGCTCGCGCGACACGCTGCTCGGCCTCAAACCGCACCCGCTCCAGTTGACGCTGGGCCCGCAACGCCTCCTGCTCAGCGACCTGCTTGGATTCAATTGCCCGCGCAAACTCTTCGCTAAAGCTGAACTCCGTGATTGACAGATCCTCAACCCGGATACCGCGCGGTTCAAGCCGCTCCCGCAGCACGTCCCGAATCGTCTCCGAAACTTGCGGACGCAGGGTAATCAGTTGTTCAGCATTAAACTGCGCCGTGGCGGCCTTCACCGACTCCTGGATGGCCGGGTCGATAATCTTCGACTCATACTCGATACCAATGGTACGCACTAGTTGATCAACTTCGTCTGAAAAAAGACTATAGTTCAATACCACTTGGGTTGTAACCGTCTGCAAATCTTTTGATGCGGCGGAAGAGTCCGACACATAGCGCTGCGTCCGCACATCAATCATCGTCACATCGGTAATAAACGGTGTGCGGAAGTGCAGACCCTCGCCGAATGTATCGGTAATCTCACCAAAGCGCTTAACAACACCGCGCTCGCCGGCTTGAACCACCGTGTACGAATTAATCAAAGCAATGAGGACCATCAAGCCAATAATACCAACTGCTACCAGCGTACCGATAGCACCACCCCGTATATCAATATTTGAGTTTAGCTTATTGCCTGGCCCTCTGCCAACACCACGATCTGACATTTCTGCTCCTTCGCTATTTTGTATCTGTAAAAGCTATAGATGTATTATACCTCATCACACTATAATCGACGCAAAATTGTTGATAACTGTTGCACGACGGCTGCGCGCCGAATGCCGGCATACGGTTGCCGATTCCCCCAGAATGGTCAGCAACGGACTGTAGCGGGAAAGTTGATGCTGCCAACAAAGTAGCGCCGGAGGCATCTGCCTCCGGCGCTGGTTGCGGGAACCCTAACCGGTTTCGTTAGGAGATCACTTCTACTTACACTTATTGCTGTTACCGTTCCCATTGTCCTGGTGATACTCACCCCCACTCAAAGCACACTGCACCTGATCATAGACTTGTTCGGTCCGGTCGCCGACCAGGGTCAGTGCGCCAATCGCAACTACAGCAATAAGAACAAGTATTAGGGCGTACTCAACCAATCCCTGCCCGACGGACCATCGCCGAAACCCATGTCCCCGGAGCAAAGCTGTCGTGTGTGCGCAGAGCCACCGGCCCAGGCATATAAGTTGTTGCCGAACCAGCACGGCCTGACCCGTGAGCAGAGCGCACAGATGCTGCCAGAAGAGGTAAAGTCTGAGATGGTTTTGCATAAATGTCACCTCCTTTCGCGCCTGATAAAACGTTGTATTAAGTTACTCATGATATCACTAAGGGTTCATAAAAGAATAACTTCACCATCCTTAATGTTCTAAAGTATCGGGAGATCGTGGATGGATCGTATAGTTCCACTGAGGACAGACGTCGTGAAATTGAATAGTG
>JGI12109J20283_10185262_pt1 | contig 49205 bp, 48 predicted proteins | sample ElkSlonscriptome_12_FD_20283 | JGI IMG/M metagenome (IMG submission 20283)
CACCCGTTCGACCCGACCTTTGATGAGGGTGCACTTCTCGACCGCTGCCTTGATGGTCTTGGGGGGGATGCCCACTGCGCGGGCGAAGGTCGCCGCCGCGAGTATGTTGTAGATGTTGAATGTGCCCACAAGCGGCGAGTGTATGGACATTCCCTCGAACGTGAGCAGTACCCCGCGTTCGTTTTCTGCATGTGGCTCCGCTTGCTTCAAGGAGTAGGGGAGTTTTTTGATGTCGTCGGGCGCCTCCATAAAGAGCGCGCCATGCTCGTCGTCTTTATTCGAGATGATGAGCTTGCCTTTCTTGGGCGAGTGGATGAGTGCGTCGCGCAAGCGAAGCTTTGCGTCGCGGTAGTTCTCGAAGGATCCGTGGCTCTCGATGTGCTCGGGAGAGAGATTGGTAAAAACGAATGCGTCCATCTCGATATGTGTGTGGCGGTTGAGCTTTGCGCCCTCACTCGTCATCTCGATCACTGCAAACCCGCAGTCTTCGTCGACCGCACGCCGGAGAAATCGCTGCATGAAGAATCGCCCCGGCATGCTCATTTTGTAGAGGTTTGGTTCACTTTCGTCCGCGACCTTGAAGCGAATGGTGTTGCTGAGTGCTGTAGTGTGGCTCGCCTCCTCGAGAATAGCGGAGATGAGTTCAGTGACGCTGCTCTTGCCCTTGGTGCCGGTCACACCGACGACGTATATCTTTCGCGAGGGGTTGCGGTACTTGATGGCACCGAGTGTGGCAAGGAGGGCGTGGTAGCGCGGCTGTAGCGCAGTATAGAGACGCTTGGGGATGAGTGCGCGTGCTGTACGGAGTAGGGTATTCATACACATTTAGCTTCGTGAGAGTGTGCGGAGTGCGGTTTTGATACGCTCACTCTGGTCAGTTACGTTTTCGGGTAGTGCTCGCACCGCATCGCGAACATCACTTGCACGATAGCCCAACGCTTCGAGTGCTGCAAATACATCATCATCGTCGTGATGGGTGTCGTGAGAGGAGTCGATCGAGAGCGTGGTGACTTTCTCGCGGAGCTCGAGGACAATCTTTTCAGCGCTCTTTTTTCCAACACCACTTACCTTGGTGAGGTAGCCCACATCGCCGTGTGCTATGGCGCTCACGAGCTTCTCTATGCTCTCGAGTGCAAGGATGCCGAGCGCGCTGCGTGGCCCGATGCCGCTGATGCCGATGAGGAGCACGAAAAGCTCTAACTCCTCAGGATGTTCAAAGCCAAAGAGCTCCATGGCATCTTCACGCACAGCAAGGTGCGTGTGGAGAGAGAACTCGCGTTTGCTGCGTGCATGGTCGAGCGTACGGGGCATGCAGTGTACGCGGTAGCCGACCCCATGTACATCGAGTACGAGGTGGTTCTCGCTGACGTAGAGCACGGAGCCGGAAAGGTGGGATATCATACATGCATCATAGCGTATGGGGGGAGGGTATGCGAATGTGGAGCGTGTTGCTGTGCATGTGAGTAATGCTCTTGTGCCTGTTTCGTGCGCATGCGAGGTGGTGCTAGTGCGTGTTCGGATCACATTCCCTATAGTACGATTAATCGTACTATAGGGAATGTGATCGAAATGGGTGGTTTCGGTTGGGCTTGCCCGCACACATACAAATCGCACGCACGGCTATGCCGTGCGTGCGCAAAGCACACAGGCGATTTGTATGTGTGCGGGCTTGCGTTCCGTGCATAATATGGTATCTTCTAGCGACAACGAATATTTAACGACGATATGGCAATCACACGTTCAGCAAAAAAGACCAATCGAGCAGACCAGCGCAAGCAGGTCTTTAATGTGCGCCGCAAACGCGAGTTGCGCGATGCGGTAAAAGAGGTTACCAAGACTGCTGCAACGGACACAAAGAAAGCAGCAGAGCTTCTTCCTGCAGCATACAAGGCGATTGACAAGGCGGCGAAGCGCGGTGTCATCAAAGCAAACACTGCAGCACGCAAGAAATCACGTATGGCAAAAATGGTTGCAACGGCAGGAGACAAGAAGTAGTACTATTCATCTGAGTTCCACAAACGTAAAGGCGCCTGTGTGGCGCCTTTACGTTTGTGGAACTCATGGCTGTTCAATACACGTGCAGTGTGTGGTGAATGATCACATCCTGTTCGCCAAAAACAAACTGGCCTTGTACTGAGGCGCCCTGGAGTATGTACGGCAGCCAATGAATGTCGTCCGGCCACATCGCGTCGTAGGGGATCGTGTCGAGGGAGAACCACTGTGGTCGCATTTCTTCACTTTCTTGTGGCGTGCCACGAAACGCAGAGGCAGCGAAGAGTCGTACTTCAAGGCGTTCGTCCGGTGCGCTCGATCCTTCCTCGTAGTCGAAGTGGAGGAAACCGCGCTCGACGAGATTGAGTGGTGTAATACCTGCCTCCTCTTCGAGCTCTCGTACGGCACATGTAGTAGCGTCCTCACCGTCATGAACCTTGCCACCAAACCCGTTCCATCGCCCGGCACCAAAGCCGCGCTTCTTCATCCCCAACAAGACCTCGTCGTCGTTGTGTACGATACAGAGTGTGAGTAACAGGCGCTTGTCTTTGGTGTTGGTCATGTAGCAATGGTACCAGCAACGCGTTGCTGTGGTAAAGTGATCCCAGATTTACAGATACAGACGAGGGTTTTGTAATGTCCGACCTTAGACAGATCATCACCATATCCGGCGCACCAGCAAGCGGCAAGTCGACGCTCGAAGCAGGACTTGTTTGGTGTTTTGAAGGCGGTAAGGTGCGCACCATAACGACACGGTCCCCGCGACCTGGAGAGAGTGCACGGGCGTACGAGTTTTGTGCACCCGAAGAACTCAATGTCCGCGAGGACTTGCTGTGGCGCGTGGAAGTACATAACGGTGTCTACGCTGTAGCTGCGTCCGGGTTTATTGAAGCGGCGCGCGAGACCGGAGGGACAGCGTTGCTGGCTGTTACCCCGGCTGGTCACAATCTGGCCACTTCTCATTTTGGGAGTGGTGGCGTGCGTTTCGTTCGCATGCACCTCACGTACCCAGGTGAGTCCGTGTTGCGTGATCGCCTTCTGTGTCGTGGCGACGATCTGGAGCAGATTGCACGCCGACTACAAGATGCGCATACGTTCGAGAAAGAGGTTATGTCGATAGAAGACGTGCATCACATCGCGCCACACAACAGGTATGTGATGCTTGCGCGTGCATTATCGATCATCAGAGTCTCTTAGACACACACCCCGCTAGGCGGGGTGTACGGTTTTCTACGTATCAGTATTGTGGTATTGCGATAATGTGCAGGTATGTTTTTGTGCGTGGCTGTATGGTCTCGAAATAGGTAACCGTGAAGCCGGCATTCTGGAGGAGTTCCTCAAGCTCCTCCTTTGCGTAGAGCGCAAACAGACGTGGGAGGCAAACACCGAAGCTCTCGCGGTAGAGCTCTCCGTCACCCTCAATCATTCCTATCGCGAACACGCCGTCTGGTGTGAGGACACGCCGTGTTTCCGCAAGTGCGTGAGGCATTTCTGTTTTGTGGATGTGGAGGAGTGAGGTGTAGGCCCATACGCCGCCGAAGGAATGGTCAGGAAAGGGGAGTGAAAGGAGGTCGCCCTCTGCCGCCATAAGACCTCGCGTCTTGCACATGTTCACCATCTCGCGTGACGCATCAAGGCAGGTGACGTCACATCCGCGCTGCTTGAGGAGGAGTCCGTCTCGCCCCGGGCCACTTCCGAGATTGAGCACCTGTATGTTCGGCAGCGCGTCGACGAACCGGTCGAGCATGTGCGTGGGAAAGTCTTTCCAGAAACCGGTGGTTTCCTGGTCGTACTCACGCGCGAGTTTGTTGTACGTGTAGATTGTTCGTTTGTCCATCGCCGCACTATATCACACACAACACACACTCGCGTGTGCGGATTACTCCGAAAACAGCTCCCGGATATCCTCCCACGTGAGTTTTTGGAGAAGGTCGCCTGTCTCGGAGACGACCGCATCAAAGACACTACGTTTTTTGCGTTTTAAGGCCTGCATCTTATCCTCGATGGTGCCACGGGTAAGGAGGCGGTAGACGTTTACCGAGCGTGTCTGCCCGATGCGGTGCGCGCGGTCGATTGCCTGTTGCTCAACGCTCGGGTTCCACCATGGGTCAAATACGACCACCGTGTCCGCAGCGGTGAGGTTGAGGCCGGTGCCGCCTGCTTTCATGCTAATGAGAAACGCGGTCACGTCTGGGTCGGTATTGAAACGCGTAATGACTTCCTGACGTTTGCGTGTTTTCCCTGAGAGGTATGTGTAACCGATGCCTGCGTTGTTGAGTGCGTGGGCGAGAATGTCGAGCATACCGGTGAACTGGCTGAATACGAGTACCTTGCGATCACCCTGACGCACCTCCTCGATGAGCTCGATGCAGGCGTCGAGCTTTGTCGATTCATGCAGATCTGGGTCATCCTTGGTGAGGAGTGCGGGGTGGTTGCACACTTGCCGCAGTTTGGTGAGTCCGGCTAGAATGTGGATCTGTGAGCCCTTGAACCCTTTCTCTTCGACCGCTTGGTTGACCGTGCCGCGTACGTCGACTAGTACTTGCTGATAGAGGACGTTCTGTGCGTCGGAGAGCACACATTCGCGTGTTTGCTCAACCTTGGGTGGCAAGTCCTTCAAGACCTCGTTTTTTGTGCGGCGTAGCATGAAGGGCTCTACCTTGCGACGCAAATGCTCGAGTGCATCGGTGTCGCCCGCATCCATGATTGGCTTCTGGAAGCGCTCGTTGAAGTGGTCGTGTCGCCCGAGGAAGCCCGGCATGAGGTAGTCGTAGATCGACCAGAGCTCGAAGACATGGTTCTCGAGTGGGGTGCCGGTAAGGGCAAGGCGGTAGTCTGCGGGTATCTCTTTCACACGCTGTGCCATCTTGGTCATATGGTTCTTGATGTACTGCGCCTCATCGAGGACTGCGTAGTTGTAGTGACGGCCTGGTGCACAGAGAATGTCGGCGTCACGCTTCAGTGTGTTGTAGCTTACGACAACAATGTCGTGCTCGGTGAGCGTGGGAAGAAGTGCTTTGCGTTCGTTTGGGCTGCCATCGTACACCAGGACTTTGAGACGTGGGAAGAAGCTCAGGGATTCGTGCTGCCAGTTGTAGAGTAGCGACTTGGGGCATACGACCAAGGACGGCACCCCTGTTTTTTTAGTCATCGCGAGCACCGTGAGTGTCTGGAGTGTCTTCCCGAGCCCCATGTCGTCAGCGAGGATACCGGCGAAGCGGTACGAGCGAAGGAAGTGAAGCCACTTAATACCTTCCAGTTGGTACGGACGGGCGACGTCCTTGATGTGTTTAGGAATGCGAACCGCTTTTAGCGGTTTACCGGATTCAACCCGCTCCATAAAGTCTTGAAGGCTCTTTGTCTGTGCGGCGTTATAGTGTGGCGAACTCGTCATGACGTAGGAGAGCTCGGGTGCGTGATGGAGATTCCCCTCGAAGCCACCATCTTTTCCCGCGCGAAAGGTTCTGAGAAGTCGAACTAGGCGCTCCAGTTCCTCGCGGTTCTCTACTTCGACCAGGGTGCCGTCCTTTTTCCGCCAGTACGTTTCACCACTGTCTATAAAGGTGTGAAGCTCGTCCAAGCTGACGCGGTCTCCCGCACAGTACAGGTCGACGTCGAAATGGAGCCAGTCATTTTCGGTGTCGATGTCTGAACTAAAGTCTGCAGTGAAAGTTGCTTGTTCTTCGGGAAGTGTGTCACCGTCGTAGAGTATTTCGTATCCCTTTTGACCTGCAAATGAGTTGAGCTTCGGCCACGTGTCTTGAAGAAATCGTTCCACCTGACTCTTACCACGCCGGAAACATTTGAGTGTTTTTGTGAAGCCGAGCATGTCGTGATGTTTCTCTAGTTCTTTATACAGCGCGATTTCGGTTCTGTCGTCGAGTAGTGCAAGGTGGAGTTCCTCATCAATCTCGGTGAGCGCATACTCGTTGTGTGCCGTCGAGGTGATGCGGTGCTTATAGCGCGTACGTCCGCTGTAGCTGCGATGAATGCTTTCGCTGAGGTCGCTTCGCCACGCACCATAGTTTGCGCACGGTCGCACACGGAGCGTGTGTTCAGTCATATCTAGTGCAATCACAAAAAGTCGAGTCGGTTTGGTGTCGTACACTGTGAGCGCGCGGAGAATGTCTTGCCCGTCGAGTTCGATGGCCGGTATGGACGCGGTGTCGAGGTCTCGCAAGTATCGAATCGTGTCGTACCGAAGATCAGTTCCTACGGCGATAAACTCGGCGTCGACATGGTTGGCGTCATAGAGTGGTGCCATGCCGTCGATCGTCGTGGCGAGCGGTTGGCCTACGAGGTGAATGCGTAGCTGGGTGTCTGTTTCGTGGAGGACAGAGTCTGTGAATGCCGTATAGCGCGAACGTGCGGCATGTGCGTGAGGTTTGCGTTCATTGGTGAGTGTGAGAAAGAGTGAGTGGTGGGTGATTCTGTGTGTGTCGACCGTACTCTCGATCGCGTGGTGTACGATGGACAGTTTGAGTGGGGGTGGGTCAGCGTCAAGCATGATAGGGCGAGACCGTTCATAGTGACCCTCTCTGACACGTATGTTGAACGTCGTTCGTGCGAGGGCGAGAAAGAAGGTTGTCGGATCAATGCCATACTCACTGAAGCTCGAGGCGTACGGATGCCCGCCAGCGATGTGTAGTGACTCAAGGACTACTCGCTCGTCATCAGTTAGGATATGTGTATTGAGTAGGTCATGTGCTTGTGTGTTGGTGTACTCACTGGTGTGGGGGTGTAGTGTGGGCATGTACTCGCGCGTGCTGTGTAGGACTACTTGGTACTCGCTCGCGTCAAATGGTGTGCGCTGCTGCGTTACCTCGTTCGTATCTGCGTTGTGGAGTGTGTGAGAGAAGTGGTCATGTTCGGAAGGGTGTGTAGTGGCTTGCCGAACCTCGCTTGCTTCTTGTGATTGAATGTAGGTGAGCGCGAGTGCGACACCGTGTTTGCATGCAGCACTGTACGGGCAGTCACACTCGATATCCCAAAAACCGCCGTCTTCAGGGTAGTAGGTTGCTTCGACGTGGTATAGTTCGGTGCCACGCACAGAGCCCACGACGGTACAAGACCCGTCGGGTTCGTCGGTTGCATTCCACGTGCGGACGTTCCGGTGCTTGTAGTACTCAAGTCCGCGTACATAGATGGTGCTTCCGACTGAGTCACGCAATGCAGTGTGCATTGCCTTGGTGTCACGGTCGGTCTGCATGTCCTGTTGGAGTGTGCATGTAGAGTACTAATAGTGTGCACGTAACGCAAGTGCGCGCGTCGTGTTGTAGGGTAGGATATCGACGGTATGCCACGCGGGTTATTCGTGGCACATCTCAAAGCTCAAGTACTTACCTCGGGGTAGCGAACTGTGCGTTTATCACTTTGCTTGTTGTACAACAAATGACACGGTGCCACCTTTGTCAGTTCTTATGCGTCCTTGTGCTCCCGGCAGGAATCGAACCTGCATCGGCGGCTCCGCAAGCCGCTGTTCTATCCATTAAACTACGGGAGCAATAGAAAATTCGACCACATGGTCGATTGCTACTATACCAGCATTTTTGTATGCACGCTAGTTTGTACGCACGCAAGCTAAAAACCCAGCCAGTGCATGATGCGGTGAGAGAATGGCTCGACGTGCTCGTCTTCGTCCAGGAGGATCGAGAGGCGGTCGTGTATGTCATCAGCATCAACACCATCGAGCGGGATAATGATGAGAGGGGAGAAGAAGTGCTTCGGGTTAACAATAAGGTTGGGTATTTCGTGTGGGTGCCGCTCATCTATTGAGAATGACTCAAGCATACTGTACGGGTGGAGTTTGTTGTCGATGCGGATACCGCGTTGTGTTATTGCGAAGTGTACAATGTTTGGCTCTCGTGCGGCGTAGATTGCGAGAACAAAGGCCGCAATGAGGATGAGTATTGCAAAGAGCACATTGTTGAAAAGGAGTGCAGCGACACAGCCGGACACGGCCACAAGTCCAAGTGCCCAATACCACTCTGGTGCTTTCTCGGTGTGCACGTACTCATATGCATCCCACTCAATCGGGGGGCGTGCTCGTGCTTGCTCTTCCGGATAGAACTCCTCATCCATACCAGTATCATAGACCTCTATACATACCCTGCGCTAGTAGTTCATCCACAGCACTAAGAACCTGTCTACAATCTCGTGGCACCCCTCCAGAATATCCTTATTTTTGTGCGAAAAACAAGTCGGAGCATGATGCATATCGAGATATGGAGAGTGCGAGACGCAGTTTTGCAGCCAAAAGTAAGGGTGTTCTGGAGAGGGGGAAGATTGTAGACAGGTTCTAATCACGGGTTGTGTGTTTTGGGGTGGGGTGTATGATTGCTCATACGTCGTTGCACTAATACGAAACAAACATGCAATCAATCACAAAAGCGGTGGTGGCAGTTGCAGGTTCTGGTACCCGGCTGCTTCCGGCCACAAAAAGTCAGCCGAAGGAAATGCTGCCCATTATTGATAAACCGATCATCCAGTACCTCGTAGAGGAGCTTGTGGAGGCAGGAATCCAGGATATTATCATGGTTACGCGGTGGGATAAGAAGCCACTTGAAGACCACTTTGATCGCTCGTTCGAGCTTGAGCGAAGTTTGGAGAAGACGGGAAAGAAAGAGCGGCTTGAAGAGGTGCAGCGAATCTCAAAAATGGCGAACTTTATCTATGTCCGCCAGAAGGGGCCGTACGGCAATGGCACACCGCTACTCTCTGCCGCAACCTTGATAGGTGACGAGCCGTTTGTGTATGCGTTTGGAGATGATTTGGTGAAATCAAAAGTCTCGTTCACCAAGCAACTTGTTGATACGTACAGGCGTGAACGTGCGCCAATGATTGGTGTGCAGGAAGTTTCCGAAGACGAGGTGGAAAAGTATGGCATTGTAAAATATCGTGATGGCACGCAGGAGCTTGAAGACATTGTTGAGAAGCCTGCACGCGAAGAAGCACCGAGTCGACACGCCGACTTTGGTCGCATGATCTTGAATCGCGAGATTGTTGACATGCTTGCGCGTACAGAAAAGGGGAAGGGGAATGAACTCTGGATCATTGATGCGATCAAGAACTTCATAGAGCAGGGTGGACGATTCTTGGCGAAAGAGGTGGAGGATGGAGCATGGATTACGACCGGTGACCCGGAAAACTACCTCCGTGCGACACTCGCCTACGCAGCAGATCGGCCGGAGCTTGTCAATGTGCTTCGAGAGTACTGTAAGGAAGGCACATAAGTAGACACATTTATCACCTCGTCATCGAGTGCTGCGCGGCAATCGATGTACATACGTAGCGCTTTTGCTTGCTTACGTTAGGCGCATGTAAATCAAACAGAGTCGCCGAGAGTTTACGCTCCCGGCTCCTTGTTTTGCGGAGGCGGAGGGATTCGGTCACTCTCATGGATATGTTGTTTCGTTCCACTCACAACATATCTCATTCGCTCGACCCCCACTCGCGCCGCCGAACCTCGTTTCACTCGGCTCGGGCTTCGCCGGCGCTCGGTTCGAATCCCTCCACCACCTCGCAAAAACATAGTCGCCGAGAGTTTACGCTCCCGGCTCCTTGTTTTGCGGAGGCGGAGGGATTCGGTCACTCTCATGGATATGTTGTTTCGTTCCACTCACAACATATCTCATTCGCTCGACCCCCACTCGCGCCGCCGAACCTCGTTTCACTCGGCTCGGGCTTCGCCGGCGCTCGGTTCGAATCCCTCCACCACCTCGCAAAAACATAGTCGCCGAGAGTTTACGCTCCCGGCTCCTTGTTTTGCGGAGGCGGAGGGATTCGAACCCCCGGTGCCTTGCGACACAACGGTTTTCAAGACCGCCGCTTTCGACCACTCAGCCACGCCTCCGTATATAACTCCTATTGTACACCTCCGGAACACGCGAGGTACATCTGAGTATCATTTATAAGCAAGATCAGCTACTCGACCTTCGGTCTCGCAGGATCTTCCTAAACTCAGCCACGCCTCCGTATATAACTCCTATTGTACACCTCCGGAACACGCGAGGTACATCTGAGTATCATTTATAAGCAAGATCAGCTACTCGACCTTCGGTCTCGCAGGATCTTCCTAAACTCAGCCACGCCTCCGTATATAACTCCTATTGTACACCTCCGGAACACGTGAGGTACCTTCGAACATCGTTCATATCATCACGTGAAAACAATCGTGGCAGAACCCCGGATTGCTTCTCTGCCCGAACGCCCCTTCGTCGCACAGGGGAATCGCTTGCAATGACGAACGCGTTGCAGTCACACCTCGCGTATGGCTTCTATGTATACCATATCTATTCCCCCTTGTCCTCAGTGTGTTGTGTTGCAGGTTCACGTCCGTCACTTTGTTTCGCGATGAGAAATATGTAGATGATTGCAAGGATGCCGAGGGTGTTTAGGACAAGGATCGAAAGGAACCACCAAATGTCACTGCGTCGAGCTGCGAGCCACAGTGCCCACGCAGTCCAGGGTAAACTCCAGAGCACGACCATGAGTAGGGTCGATAGGCTCATGCCCGCTAACGCTGAATCTAGACTGGCATCCATGCCTACTATGCTACCATCTACTCTCACGAAGTGCTATGCTGCAGGGTGATGAGCAAGGTAATGGGGATTGATTATGGTGAGCGGCGCGTAGGGGTCGCTTTGTCTGATGATGGACACACATTTGCGTTCCCCCACACGGTGTACGAGAATAATGACACACTCATTCGTTCCATTCGCTCGGTGGTCGAGAAAGAGAGTGTCGGCACCATTGTTGTTGGTGAGGCAGAGAATCCGGTGGGAGGTGAGAACACTATCCAACGTCGCACTATGATATTTGCCGAAGCGCTCCGCGTAGCAACTCCGTGTAATGTTGCCACCTGGAGCGAGGCGTACTCAAGTGCTGAAGCACGACGGGCACTCGAAGAGCGTGTCCGGACACGCAAGGATAAACACGTTCCGGTTGATTCCGCGGCAGCCGCCATCATCCTGCAGAGATACCTCGATGCACACAAAACCCAGGAGTAGTACGCATTATTCTTAATGTCCATTTACACATGATTGAGATTGATGATTTTGCAAAAGTAGAAATGAAGATCGGAAAGATCCTAAACGTTGAGCGTGTGCCGAACACCGATAAACTGCTTCAACTCACCGTTGACTTTGGGGAAGAGCACCCGCGGACAGTTGTGTCTGGCATCGCGCTGTACTTCGAAGACGAGCAGGTGCTTGTCGGTGTCTCGTGCCCGTTTGTTACGAACCTCGAACCCCGTACGATCCGGGGGCTCACGAGTGAAGCTATGATCCTTGCGGTGCATACCGATGATGGCAGTTTCTCTGTGCTCGAACCAACACAGGCAGACATTCCCGCAGGGACTCGATTGAACTGATAGTTTTCGGCACATGCACCGCGCTGGCTATGTGGCGTGCTGTCAAACAGTTTGCTCTGTCTCCACACCTTAAGTGTTTGTTCACTGAGGTGTGTGTCGTCCCTCTATCCACTATCGGCTGCGCAGTGTGCACTGCAAGGGGCGCGATTCACGGTATACTTGAGTGTGTATGGTTCCTGGTTCTCGCTATAACACCGATAACCTGTTTGTGCGTGCGTTTCCAGCACCCACGTATCTGACGACACCTGCAGTGGGTATCGATATTTCTGATTACGCTATCAAGCATATTAAGATTGGTCGCAAGCATCCGCACTTTCACCTTGAGTCGCACGGTCGTATCGATCTGCCTCTCGGCGTAGTGGAGCGCGGCGAGATCGCTGAGCCTGAAACAGTGAGTAAATTGCTGCAGCGCATTCGGAGTGAGTACTCGTACGACTATGTTCATATGGCGCTCCCTGAAGAACGTGCCTACCTATTTCAGATGGACGTACCGGTTGGCACACGTTCGGAAGTCGAACAGGTAATTGAGTTTCATCTAAAAGAAAACGTGCCGCTCGGTGCCAATGAGGCGTATTTTGACTACAACGTACTTGAGCAGCATCACAACAAATGCCGCATCAATGTTTCGGTATATCCTGCTGCAATCGTTGATCAATACGTGGCAGTGGTTGAGGCTGCCGGCCTCAACCTGCTTTCGATCGAGATCGAAGGGCAAGCAACCGCACGCGCCCTTCTCTCTCACACGCACCTCGAGCCAACACTGATTGTCGATGTTGGTCGTACGCAGGCAAGTGTGTCCATGTCGACTAATGGTGAAGTAACGTTCACTGCAAGTTTGGAAACCGGTGGTGACATTTTTACCCGAGCGATTGCACGTTCACTCGACTTATCTTTTCAAGAGGCAGAGAAACTTAAGCGTGATCATGGCTTCCGGGACACTGAAGAAAGTGCGATGGTGTACGATGCGATACGTCCTGCAATTGTGGAGCTCAAAGAGGCAATCAACAAACACTTCATGTATTGGCAGATGCATGCAACTTCGACAGGTATTGAAGAAGGCGATGTGTCTCGTGTGATACTAGTGGGTGGCAATGCTAATATGATTGGATTGCCGGAGTATCTTGAGGCAGCGCTCGAGGTGCCGGTAGTAGTGGGAAACGTATGGACAAATATCTTTTCCTTCAATGGATACTTGCCGGATATGCACCACAATGAATCGCTTGAGTTTGCGACTGCTGCAGGACTTGCATTGCGTAGTTTACTTCGATCGAGCACATGAGTACACCACTTCATAATTTGTTGCCACCTCCACAGCGGCGTGCGCTTCATCGCTCGTATCGCCTGCGCCTGCTTGGTGTCGCACTCGCGGCGAGCACTGCTGTACTGTGTATTGGTGTTGGGATGCTGGTGCCGAGTTTCGTGTCCCTGCACGGTGCGCTTGAATCAATACAGGAGCAACGTGTGTCCAAGCAGTCGGTTGCTGAACAGCAGGCAGACTTTGAAGAGGATCTGGAAGAACTCAGAACCCTTTTGTCGCGGTTGGAGGTGTACGATCACACCACGCACACCATGGATCTTATAGATACGGTGCTTATGCTTCGTCCGGACGGTGTTCGCGTGAGTGGCGTTGCCTACAGTCAGGAGTCGCAGCAGATGCGAGTGTACGGGAATGCCGTTTCAAGAACTGAACTTGTTGCATACCGAAGTGCATTTCAAAACGATGCGGTGTTTGATTCGGTAGAGCTACCGCCTGATAGCTATGTAAATGAGGATCTTGCATTTGTGATGACGCTCGGCATAGACAAGGAGCATGTTGATTCGTTGTATGACTAAAACACACACAGAGTATCTTGTTGTTGGGGTTTGGGCACTCATGTTGTTGGTGTTGGCAGGTGTGTTCGCGTACTTGCATTCACGTATCGCAGCTATGGAACTGGAACTCACTGTTGATCGGTCACAGCTTGCGAAATTACAGGCGCTTGAGGAAACACAGGAAGAACGAGCACTGCTCTTACGACGCACGGAGACGGGGCGGGCGGAACTCGAACAGTACCTCCTTCCGGTAGATGACCCGAGCCCCGTGATCGGCCTCATTGAGGAGATGGCTATGGATACGGGGGTGACCGTCGACTTTCATGATCTGCAGGCAGACACCGTGTCAGGGCCTGTGACCGGGGATGATGCACAGGTTGCTGCATATCCTTCAATGCGTGTGGTGCTTTCGGTGGCAGGGTCTTGGAGTTCGGTGTACACATTCCTTCGAGCGCTTGAGTATGTGCCGTTTGCTGCACGTATTGACTCCACGACGTTTGAGTACGCGGATGGTGATGAGAATGGGTGGTACTGGAAGGGGCAAGTGCAGATGCATGTGGGGGTTATGTAAGGTATGAAGGTATGAAAGAAAAACTATCGCAAGTAATACATCGAATGCGAGCTGCCATTAGTGGCGGGGCACCCCACACTGATGCTGTTGCGCCACTCCGTGACTGGTTGTGGACACTCGCCATAGCGGCACTGCTCGCGCTTGCGTTCTGTGTGTACGGAGTGTACGAGTATATGCGAGTGCAGGGTGCCGTAGCGCAAGAGTCTGATGTACCTGCTCGTCAAACAGAAGTCGATTTTGATGAGGTGCAGGGACGCGTAGAGTATTTTCGGGATCAGCAAGCGGCGTTTGAGCAGGTGCGACAAACAGTATTTGTTGCACCAGACACTGGAATCGGTGTATCTGCAGCGCGTGACGCAACTACGATGACTGAAGAGGGTGGTATTGAAGCAGCTACCACGACAGTACCGAGTGAGAATGCAACGTCGTCCGAGACGGAGTATGAGGAGTAGGTCGGCGCATGCTTTTCTCATTGGACTCGCTTTGTGGTATACATACAGTGTTGTTTCCCTCGGTAGCTCAATGGATAGAGCAGGGGTGTGAGAACGTGCCCAAGCACGTTCGCAAGACTCACAGAGGTACTTTGCGAGGAACGAAGCAAAGTATCCTGTGAGTGGACAGCCGCTGTAAGCGGATAAGCCCTATATACAGCCTTAGAACACCCCACCTTTTCTCATTGGACTCGCTTTGTGGTATACATACAGTGTTGTTTCCCTCGGTAGCTCAATGGATAGAGCAGGGGTGTGAGAACGTGCCCAAGCACGTTCGCAAGACTCACAGAGGTACTTTGCGAGGAACGAAGCAAAGTATCCTGTGAGTGGACAGCCGCTGTAAGCGGATAAGCCCTATATACAGCCTTAGAACACCCCACCTTTTCTCATTGGACTCGCTTTGTGGTATACATACAGTGTTGTTTCCCTCGGTAGCTCAATGGATAGAGCAGGGGTGTTCTAAGCCCTTGATGTAGGTTCGATTCCTACCCGGGGGACAAGTCATGTTTGTTCAAAACGGAAGCGACCCACCAAGTGGTGGGTCGTTACTGATTAGCGGAAGCGGTACTGTCTGGGGATAGTACTCCCGCTGTTAATACTGGTGCGTACTTCATCGGCAACAATCTGCGCCTCTGCTTCACGTGCGAAGATCTGAGGCACCGAAACATGTTCCCCACATGTCGAACACCGCACCTTCTCGCGCGCTCGCAGTGTTTGTACCGTGTCTCGGATACCAGGATCGGAAGAGCTGAGATGTAGACGCACTACATACCCACGACACTTGAGTACTGCGCCGCGACATTCTGGGCAGTGTTGTGCAACGAAGGGGCAGGACACCTCTACTGCGGTTGTGAGCATTTGCGTCTCCAGTGCTCAAAAAGAAACTGGAGCGTACTATACAAGTACTTACGTATTATGTCAACTATTGCTCTGGCTCTTTGAGATGCTCTGCAAGTTTTATCGCGATCGCTCGTACATACTCTGGTCCAACCAGCCCCGTCTCTTCTGCGATTGCGGCACACCGATCTTCGTCAAAATATCGTATTCCACGGTCGTGATCCATCATTTCCCGTAGCACCTGCTGTACTGCAGGGTGCTCATCGTCGATGTACTTGTCGATAAGACTTTTTGGTTTTCCACCTTGGGGGCTGATATTCCCACCGAGGAGAACCTCTGCTTTTTCATCAATTGATAGATGTTCGCCTCTGTCAGCGCTGCGCTCAGCATGTGAGGCGTACTCTCGTGGCGCAGTGCTTCTGCCTTCTGCATATGGACTTACACCAAAGCTTCGTTCATTCATGGGAGTGGTTCATTATGTATTAATTGCATACATGTCTTGCAGATGTGTGTCACTTGTGGTGCACGCTGAGGGACTTGAACCCCCGACATCCTCGGTGTAAACGAGGCGCTCTACCAACTGAGCTAAGCGTGCGTATTTGTTTGTATTGTACTACATTCCGGGGGTTCAAGGGACTTGACCGCCTACGGCGGCTGTACACCTTGTGGCCCTTTTGTTTCGCTCGTGCCTCGCTCACAAAACGCCTCACAAGGTCTTGCGAAGCAGCTTCAGCTGCTTCTCACCCCTCCACCTCGGTGTAAACCTCGGCAGCTCTACCTGCCTGATGCTCCCGCGTGCGTATTTGTTTGTATTGTACTACATTCCGGGGGTTCAAGGGACTTGACCGCCTACGGCGGCTGTACACCTTGTGGCCCTTTTGTTTCGCTCGTGCCTCGCTCACAAAACGCCTCACAAGGTCTTGCGAAGCAGCTTCAGCTGCTTCTCACCCCTCCACCTCGGTGTGACGGTATAGTGCCATGTATTGCAAACATGAGCAACCCACATATGGTCGTCGCTGGATTTCATGGTACAGTACTATCTACTATGCAACACGACACTCAGCGACTACATTGCGTTATCTCAGGCCGTGTGCAGGCTGTCGCATTTCGCGACTTTGTGCGTAACTTGGCGATGGAGATGAATCTGGTCGGTTTTGTTGCAAACCTGCCTGACGGCTCCGTTGAGGTGGTCGCGCAGGGAGAGTACAAAGTGTTAAAGGTTTTTTTGCAACATTTGGCGACCGGGCCATCGGGTGCAATGGTGACTGGCCTTTATGATGAATGGGAAAAGGATCCAGACGACACATTTACCGATTTTCAGCAGTTATAGGGCATGATGACGCAAGCACAACGTGCAGTAGATGCTGTCGTGCCAACCTGTGTCGGCTGCATTATGGACGGCAATCGGCGTTGGGCGAAAGCACACGACCAGGACGTGCGAGGGGGGCATGCAGCAGGGTATGAGACCCTAAAACAGGTTGTTAGCTGGTGCAAAGATATGGGAGTGCGCCACCTTGTCGTGTACGCGTTCTCGACCGAGAACTGGAATCGTGGAGAGCGTGAGGTGGGGTGTTTGCTTGATCTGATGCGCACTGTACTTCGTACGCAACTTGAGGAATTGCGAAGTCATGATGTAGCAGTGCACGTAGTTGGTGATATCGCTCGCTTCCCCGAAGATCTTCAAAGCGAGATTGCGCACTTGCACGAGACAAATCCCACTGAAGCCAGGTATCATCTATGGGCATGCACGAGTTATGGAGGCCGTGCAGAGTTGGTTGCAGCAGCGCAGCGCCTGGTGGAGGACGGCGTTACTGACGTGACGGAGGACTCATTCTCCGAAGCGCTCTGGACTGCCGACATGCCCGACCCCGACCTCATAATTCGAACCGGTGGGCAGCAGCGTCTCTCAAACTTTCTTCCTTGGCAGTCGACGTACAGCGAATTATTTTTTCTCGATGTACTGTGGCCCGACCTTGATCGTACGACATGGAACAATGTGCTTCATGAGTTCGCTCAACGGAAACGCAATTATGGCAGGTAACAAAGAAGAGCACCATCTTGGTGTGTATGCAGCGCAACTCGACACAGCGCTGCAACGCGTGCTTGATGATGCGGGTAGTGGGCGACCGTACGATATGCTCCGGTATTTTTTTGGGTATACGGACGTATCAGGCAACAAAGCTGCGTTGCAAGCAGGGAAGCGCATTCGCCCTAACCTACTACTCTATATAGCGGAGCTCTACGGCAGATCAACAGCCGTTGAGGGTTCTGTGATGCAGGCTGCGGTCGCGGTAGAGTTGTTCCACAACTTTACTCTCATTCATGATGATATCGAAGACCATGATGAAGTGCGCAGGGGTCGCCCGACGTTATGGAGGGTGTGGGGTGAAGAACAGGCCATAAATGCTGGTGATGCGTTAGCGTTTCTTGTGGGAGATGTGTTGCTTGATCTTGCTTCACAGGGTGTGTGTGGAACACATGTCGCGCAGTATCTCAATAGTCACTTCCGTATGGTTGCTGAGGGTCAGCACGATGACCTCCTGCTTGCAGCACTGCCGCTTTCCGATAGTGCGGTCACGATTGAGCGATATCGCGAGATGATTCGCAAGAAGAGTGCGGTATTGATCGGTGCTGCCGCAGGGGCGGGGAGCATGATTGCAGGGGGTGAGGATGTTGATGTCCACGCATGTTACAAATACGGCGAGGCGCTCGGTATGGCCTACCAGGTCGCGGATGATGTACAGTCACTCTGGGGCGTAGAAGCTGAGACAGGGAAGCGTCGGTATGGTGACTTGTACGAACGCAAAAAGACGTTCCCTGTCGTGAGCGGAGTTGCGGCTGGTGTACAGGAGGTGGTCAAGTATTATGAGGGTGACGGTACTCTGTCTAACGAGTATGCGGCAGACTTAGTAGCTGAGCTTGCCGCACGCGGCGCGTACTCGACGTCAGTCGAGGAGTGTCGCGCATACTGTGCGCAGTCGCGTAGCGCTGCTATGGGACTCGCAGTACCCACAACTGCACAGCACACACTCGCCTCGCTCGTTGACGCGCTCGTGCGGATCCCCGAGGTAGGCTGGCGACGTCGGTAGCGACATCACAAGATGATGGTGCTTCTAAAAAATGGTACTACGATTGATTATAGTACCCCCCCCTGCATAAAGCATAAATTCTCCTCACTCAGCGGTGTGTGAGGTATACTGCCTGCTCGCGTTCTCTGGTTTGCGTGTTTCTCTACCTGCACTCGCTATGGTACGCTCACAACATGGTTATTCCAGTAGTGTATGAAGATGAGTCACTGCTTGTTGTGAACAAGTCCCCAGGTGTGTCAGTACATGAGGATGGGCACACGAACGGTCCGTTCCTGACTGACTGGGTGCGTGACACACGCCCTGAAATGGTTGGTGTCGGCGAGACAATGCGGTTGCAGAATGGAACGATCATTGATCGGCCTGGGGTAGTACACCGACTCGATAGGGACACGAGCGGAGTGTTGGTCCTCGCGAAGACCCAGGCAGCACACGAGTGCCTCAAGAGTCAGTTCAAGGGTCGTGAGGTCGAGAAAGAGTACCGCGCACTCGTGTGGGGTGAGCTCAAAGAGTCGCATGGCACGATCGACCGACCGATCGGCCGGTCACGTAAGGATTTTCGACTGTGGTCGTGCGGGAAAGATGCTGGTGGTACCTTGCGACCGGCCACGACACGTTGGACACTGCTTGCAGTCGGGCAAGGTGTTTCGTATGTGTCGGTTGAGCCGAAGACCGGGCGTACGCATCAGATCCGCGTCCACATGAAGGCGATCGGGCACCCGGTCGTATGCGATACGCGCTATGCGCCAAAGCGAGGTTGTGCGCTTGGTATGGAACGTCTCGCGCTCCACGCATATACGCTCACACTCACGCATCCAAACGGTACACGAATGACGTTTGAGGCACCGGAGCCAGCGGATATCGTTACAACGACGCGTATAGTGACGGAAAGGCACCCCGAGTGAGGGGTGCCCGTGTTTGGTGTCACGTGGATTGGTTGGGTAGGGTCTCAGTAAGTGCTAATCCAAGGGCTTCAACCATAGTGGAACCGGCACGTATAGTGCACATAGTACCTGTGAACCAGACCATGCTCACATAGGAGCCATCTTCTCGCGGTGTTACGCTAAACTCCGGGGTATGGCTAAACCGCTGTTTGAGGACCTTCCGTGCGGACGGCAAGAGCTGTTCGTAGGTACACGGCACTCGGCCGTTTCGTTGGTTTCGGTAGGCGCACACACCTCTTTGTTCCAACTCATGTGCCAGGTTTGCGCTAAGGCGTAGTGAAGGGGGCATATTGACTCTCCTTTGTGAAGTCCATCGTGGAGCGTACTCGCACGTCAACAGAATGCAAGCGCATGCCGTGCCACATCGCTAGTCGCGTTTGACGTCGCGCACGCTTTCTGGTAGTGTATGGCGCACTAACCAGAAACGAACATGGCAGGAAAAGAAGTCATCACACCGGTAAATACTGAAGCACGAAAAGGGCTTGGCATCCAGCCGGGCGACATGGTGCGCGTTACCCAGAAGATCCAGGAAAAAGGAAAGACACGCATGCAGGTCTTTGAGGGTCTTGTACTTACGACCAAGCACGGCAGCGAGGCGGGAGCTTCGTTTACCGTTCGTAAGGTTGCAAGTGGTGTTGGTGTGGAGAAGACGTTTCCACTCTTTAGTCCCATGATCGATAAAATCGAGATTGTAAAGCGCACCAAGGTGCGTCAGAGCAAGCTCTACTATATCCGAGAGAAGGCTGCAAAGGTTATCCGTCGCTCAATGCGTAACGCTGTGCTCATGGGTCGCACCATTGAGTCTGATACTGAGGAGAAGGAGCGACTTGCGCGTGAGGCAGAGGAGGCCCAGAAACAGGCAGAGGAAGAAGAGAAGCGTGCACAAGAGGAGGCAGAGAAGAAGGCGGCAGCCGAGGCTGCGGCACAGGAGGAGGCGTCATCGGATACAACCCAAGAAGATGCAACTGAAGAGGCGGCCGACGAAGCACCGACCACCACAGAAGAGGGTTCGACAGATGAGACAGAGCAGCCCAAAGACGAAACTGAAACTAAAGAAGAGGATACGGCAGAGACTGAGCCCGAGAAGAAAGAAGAAGAACCCAAGAAAGACTAATATTGAAACAACCCGCCACCAGGCGGGTTGTTTGGTGGACAAACATCCGCGGAAGCGGTATCATCCTTGCAAGTTGCGCGGGTGGTGGAATTGGTAGACACGCTACCTTGAGGTGGTAGTGGCCGCAAGGCTGTGCAGGTTCAACTCCTGTCCCGCGCACATAAACAACAAAGACCCCGTCCGGGGTCTTTGTTGTTTATGTGCCTGAGGTGCGCTATGCTTCGGACTCTTCTTTTTGCAGCTGTGCGCTTGCTGAGCCCTTGTTCGCGCAGAGTGCCCACGCGCCACCGCCATATGCCATGATGTACATGAGTCCGCCAATGACCGCGAGGTTCTTCAAGAAGTTGGTGAGCTCACCTTCGCCGACGTGGAACATGAGCGTGGCAAGAGCAACGTAAGCCGCTAACAGGCCGGCTGCTCGTGAAGCCTTGAAACCCAGCAAGAGCGCGAGGCCGCCGCCAAGCTTCAAGGCAAGGCCCACAACGCCCATAAGCATGACGGGGAGCAGGTTAAAGAGGCCGATCGTGTACTCGGTGTCCGCGAGCCATGCTACTTTGCCATTGAAGTTGAGTAAGAAGTCAATGCCACTGACCACAAAGATGAGCGAGATCAGGATGCGGGCGACGCCCGCAAGTTTTGCGCCGCATGTGCTACAGAAGCAGCCACCTCCCGCTCCTTTGCCACAGGGGCACGTTCGTAAATTATTCATACCGGTTAATGTGTTAGAAAAGTAATGTGTGCGTGTGCACGTACTCAAGTATACCAGGGTAGGGGAATGAGTGTTGAAGTATGTGCAAAATTGTGCCACAATACGCGTCACTACAGAGCGTAGGGCATGGTGCCTATGGTGTAATGGTTAGCACCAGGGTTTGTGGAGCCCTTAGTCCCGGTTCGAATCCGGGTAGGCACCCCAGATACGAAAACGACCCCCAGTCCGGGGTCGTTTTCGTGTCTCTAGTGCGCGCCTACGCGGATTCGAACCCATCGGAGATCCGGGGGCGGCGGAACGCCCCCGTGCAGGAATACCGTAAACCGTGGGTTTTACGAGCGCAGTGACCGAAGAGAGCGAGCAGTGAGCGTTCCGGGTAGGCACCCAAGCGTCCAACGATAAGAGAGCATCGCAAGAAGTGCTGTTTTCGTTGTCGGCTCGTTTGTATCGATTAATCGATACAAGCAGAGTGTATGGACAGTGTTGTGGTGTGCACGCTATCATTTTGCCATGGGGCAGGGCGAAGGTACCACACACATTGTTGCCGGGGCTCGCTACCGCCACTACAAAGGTGGGATGTATGAGGTAGTGGGCGTCGCACGGCACTCTGAGACCGAGGAGGTGTTGGTCGTGTATCGCGCGCTTTATGGAGATCGCGGGCTCTGGGTGCGACCGAAAAAGATGTTTTGCGAGCAGGTACAAAAAAACGGCATGAGCGTGCCGCGCTTTACTCGTATGGAATCCGGAGAGTGAGTGTGCTACGTAGCGGAGAAGTGAAGCACCATTGCCGCCATGAGCGAGAAGCCAATGAGTGCGGTTATTATGTTGGTCGCAATTATGTGCTTCATGGTAACTCTGTGGTACACTGTTTCAGACGTAGTGAAGTGACCTCTCTTACATGCTTGACAAGCAAATACGTGTATAGCCTAATATTTTGTGTATGGCACCAGAAGAGCACAGTAGTAGTGACAATCGAGAGGGTGTCTGGACGGTTGAGGGTGAGGATCATGAAGACACTAAGCACCAGGCACATACGCATGCGCGCCCTCGCATTGTTTGGGGCATTGTTGCTGTTGTGCTGGTGGCGAGTGCTATCTTGGTAGGGGCGAAATGGGGTGACGAAATCAAAGAGGCCTGTTTTGGAGAAGAGGGTGCGTGTACGCTTGACATCGATACAGTACCTGAGAGCGGCACGACGTTTGAAGACCCGGAGGGTTTTGGTACCATGTAAGCTATAGGATGGCGTCTCGATGTCGATACAGGTAGTAGAAGTAATGAAGTAAATAAAATGTGATATGTCAGAAAACACAGATAGCACGAATACCAGCAACCCGTTCTTGGTACCGGCTGCCATAGTCCTTGCCGGGGTTTTGGTGGCTGGTGCCATTCTTTTTACACAAGGCGGCACTGCGCAAGTGGGGGCTGGTCCGGTCTCAAAGACACTTGAGGCACAAATCTTACCCGTGACTGAAGATGATCACGTCTTGGGGTCACGAGATGCAGACGTATTTCTGGTCGAGTACTCGGACTACCGATGTGGGTACTGTGGCGTGTTCCACGACACGGTTAAGCAGATACTGGATAGTTATGAAGGTAGGGTTGCGTGGGTGTACCGGCACACACCGTACCAACCGGGAGGCATGGAAGCTGCGGTTGCGAGCGAGTGTATTGCGGAGCTTGCCGGGGAGGATGCGTTCTGGGAGTACACCGAACGTGCGCTTGCAAATCAGCAGGCACTCAATACCGAGTGGCATCGTGCGACGGCAGTGGAGCTCGGTGCGGATGGTGATGCGTTTGACGAGTGCGTCACGTCAGGTAGGTATGATGAGCTCATTGCGGAACATACAATGAACTCACAAGAGCTTGGTGGCCAAGGTACACCATATAATGTACTGCTTACTCGTGAGGGTGGTATGGTCAAGTTTGCCGGCGCGCAGCCGATTGAACGCGTCACGCTTTTGGTTGAGCGCGCGCTGAAGTCGCTTGAGTAGCTTGCCTCCTATGCGTAGAGTACTCATTTCTGTCGGTGTCGTAGTGGCACTTGTTGGAGTACTGTTTCTTGTCTTTGCCGGACGTGATCGGGCACAGGATGAGGGTATAGGTGCAGATGCGCACATCCCGGCTAAGGCGCCGGGTTTTGTGCTGCCTGATGAGCGTGGCGGTGAGGTTGCCCTTGAGTCACTCGAAGCGGAGTTACGCATCGTGCATTTTTGGGCAAGCTGGAGTCCGTACACTGAAGAAGGTCTGCGTGCGCTCGTGCAGCTCAAAGAGGAGTATGGCGACCGTATTGCGGTAGTGGCGCTCAATCGAGACACGGTGCCTGCGGAAGGAAAAGCGTACCTCGATCAGATTGGAGTTGGAGATACGCTGCTTTTTGCGTACGATGCAGAGGATACGTACTATCGCGAGGTTGGTGGGTATAACATGCCCGAGACGGTATTTGTGTTGCCTGATGATACGATACATCGGCACGTACATGCACCGATGACCTTCGAGGAAATGCGCGCCATAGTGGTGGCCATGCTCGGTACATCGTAGTGTATGCTGCGCACACGTCTTGTGTGTAGTCAGTAAATGGTACAATGACCTACAACCTAACATGGAACCCCTCTCAATAACATTTATCGGCTCGGTGTTTTTAGCTGGTGTATTAATGTTTCTTGCACCGTGTACACTTCCATTGTTGCCTGCCTACCTTGGGTACATGAGCGGGGTAACGCGTGCGGAAATGGAAGGGCAGCGCCCGGCGGTACGGAGGCGGCATGTTGTGAAGCATGCGCTCTTTTTTGTGGTAGGTTTCTCGGTGGTATTCATTCTGTTCGGGTCACTTGTAGGGTTTGCAGGTACGGTGCTTGCCCCGATGCGTGCGATTCTTGAGGTTGTGGGTGGTGTACTCATTCTTGTGTTTGGTTTGTTCATGCTCGGCGTCCTTAACCTTCCATTTCTTGTGCGCGAGCGTCGGGTGAAGGTGCCGGCATTCTTCACGCTTGGCACACCACTTTCTTCGCTTGCGCTCGGCGCTGCGTTTGCGGTTGGATGGACGCCCTGTATCGGTCCTATCTACGGCACGGTACTTTTTTACGTAAGTGGTACCGAAACAGTCTTCGCGGGCGCGTTTCTGCTCTTCGTTTTTTCGCTTGGGTTTTCCATCCCGTTCCTACTTGTTGCTGCGGGGCTCGGCACTGCCACAAAAGTAATCGACCGTGCAGGGCCGGTGTTGCGCTTCGTGTCGTTGTTGGGTGGGGCGGTACTTGTACTGCTCGGCCTGTCGCTCATTCTCGGTGATACCGCGCTCACGGAGTGGTTCTTCCGTTTGTTTGATTCGCCCGCTCTAGAAGAGGCGCTCCTCCCATACCTATAGTTTCCACTCGCCTGGTGGTATACTGTGCGCGTTACTATTAATGTGCTCTAAATACTTATGGGGTCAACTGAGAACAATGCTGGTGATACGCGGGGAACGTGTTGCGGCACATCGATTTGGCACAGTTCGCGAGTGCAGGGAGCGACCACGCTGGTCCTTATTCTGCTCGCTGCGTTCCTGTTCGCGCAGACGATTAATAGCCTGAAGGCATACAAGTATGTTGGTGGTGATATTCACCCGTCAAGCGTGATCAATGTGAGTGGTACCGGGGAGGAGTTTGTGCGTCCCGATACTGCAGAGTTTACGTTCACGGTGTATGAGGAAGCAGACACTGCAGGCGAGGTGCAGGATATGGTTGCAGAGAAAGCAGACACTATTGTAACCGCACTCAAGGATCGTGGCGTTGAAGAGCGAGATATTCGCGTGCGAACATATGCGCTCAACATTAAGTACGAGAATACACCGGCAACGTGTCCGACGTGGGAACGATGTGATCAAGAGCGTGTGCGTTCCGGATACAGCCTCAGGCAGGTTGTTGAGGTGAAGGCGCGCGACCTCTCCGGTGCAAGTGAGCTTATCGCTCTTGCAACAGACAACGGTGCGAGCGAAGTCGGTTCGCTGCAGTTTACAATCGGTGAGCCGGAAACACACCAGGCAAATGCACGCGCGCAGGCGATCGAAGATGCACAGGAGAAAGCAGAGGAGCTCGCAAATGACCTCGGTGTCACCTTGGTACGCGTGGTCGGCTTCAACGAGAATATGCCATACCAGACGAGTGCACGCATGTACTCTATGGATACTGCAGAGGGGCTCGGAGGAGGCGATGGCCGCGCACCGGTTCTGCCTTCGGGCGAGAACCACATCGTGTCCAATGTGCACATTCAGTACGAGATACGGTAGGGAGCAATAGGAATGCGATACACAACACAGCGGGCACCCGCTGTGTTGTGTATATGGAGATTGCCTGTTACTGCGAGCGTGCTAGTATGGTCACTCCATCAACTTGATTGAAAGGAGGAAAGCATTCATGTCGCAGCAACAGTGCAAGACTGGCGCACAGCAACGAACAGAGCGCGCAGCACAACGCAGTACCCCCACAGGTCGCTACGCGCGACTGGAGCAGCGGCGTAACGCGGCACGGCAGCGAGGACATGGCCCGATGAGACGGCAGACACGAGGATAAGGTCTCGTAGCGAGACAAAACAGCCCGGACACTCATGTCCGGGCAAACTCTTTGCAGGCACGCAGTGCCTCCCGATCGACGCTCTGTTCGTGCGACATGGTGACGTGTTGTACTTACTTCTTGAAGGTAGGGAACAAAACATTGACAAACAACACACGTATGATATTTGTACGTCAGGCATTTCTACAGCAACCAGCGCGTTGGAGGTATACATGCGCAATCGAGTCACGGTGGTACTCGGCACCATGCCGGACAAGCATGGGTCAATCTACGGCGATTACCAGGAACGCATTGAGCGGGCCGTAGAGGAGGTGGTGCTACACCCAAACGATCGAAACGTCATCGTGCTCACGGGTGGTCATACGGTTGTCGGAGTCGACTCAGAAGCTGTGTGTGGCGAGGTGTACTTGTGGGAGCGTTTGCGTGAGCGTGGGCTCGACACTTGCACTACCGTGCTTTTGGAGCAACGCTCACCACTGAGCTCGAAAAACATTTCGTATGTGCACGAACGCCTGCGGCGTCACGAGCGTCTCTGGCCCGACCATCTGCTTATCGTTGCGCGCAAGGAGTATCGCTCGTATGCAGACGTCATTGCATCGTGGCTGGACTGGGGTGAAGGTTGTGTGGTGACCATCACCGGTGTCTCGGGAAGCTACCGGGCACGCGAGGTGCTGCTGTACCGTTACGTGCTTACGCCGGCAGTGGCCTTATGTGGCCCCCAAATTGGACATTTCCTGCTGTCGCTCGTCGCAATGGTGCGGGGCAGGTCGTAAACAGCGCGAGCGGACTCATGAGAGTCCGCTCTTGTTTTGTGTAAGGACGTTTGGCTTGACAACACCGCTCAATACCGTACTATAGCACTATAACCAGCCCCGCGGGGCGGTTTTTTAAGAACAAGCAACAAGTACAGGCAAGGAGTGCGGCGGCTATGTTTTTCTTGCTCTAGCAGATATAATTGCACTACCATGAACAAACTCATCAACTACCTGAGAGATACGCGCGGAGAGCTTAGGCACGTAAGCTGGCCGACGCAGCGTCAGACAGCAATCTACACGCTTCTCGTCATTGGAATCTCGCTTGTAACCGCGCTCTATATCGGTGCACTCGACTTCTTGTTCACCCGCGGACTCGGCTTTCTTTTGAGTTAATTTAACCTCGCAGTACAAATCACTATGAACGACCGAACACAAGCCCCTGAGGCAACAACTGAGCGTGCATGGTACGCGATCCATACGTACGCAGGCTATGAAAAGGCGGTGCAGCGCAACCTGAAGCAGCGCATTGAGAGTATGGGCATGGAAGACAAAATATTTGATGTCGTTGTGCCAACAGAAAAGAAGATTAAGATCAAGGGGGGCAAGCGCGTTGAGGAGGAAGAGAAGATCTACCCGGGGTACTTGCTCGTCAACATGATTGTCGACGAAAACAGCTGGTACGTTGTGCGCAATACGCCGCGTGTGACGGGCTTCGTCGGTAGTGGTGTGCAGCCGGTGTCGCTTGAGCAGGAGGAGATTGATGGTCTCTTCAAACGCATGCAGTCCGATACGGTCAAGCACAAGATCGACCTTGGAGTCGACGATGCGGTCGTCGTAACTGATGGGCCGTTCAAGGAGCTTGAGGGCAAGGTCGGTGAGGTTGACGAGGAGCGTGGCAAGGTCAAAGTGCTCGTGCCGATGTTCGGTCGCGAAACGCCGGTCGAGCTCGATTTCTTGCAGGTTCGGCGAATTTGATGTAGTATCCTTCCACTATGGCAAAGAAAGTAGTAAAGCAGGTAAAGCTCCAGATTCCCGCAGGGAAGGCAAACCCCGCACCTCCGGTCGGCCCCGCGCTTGGTCAGGCAGGTATTAATATCGGTGAGTTCGTGACGAAGTTCAACGATGCGACCAAAGAGATGATGGGCGACATTGTCCCGGTTGTTATCTCGGTGTACGACGATCGTAGCTACGATTTCATCTGTAAAAAACCACCTGCAAGCCGCATGATTCTGAAGAAGCTCGGCAAGGACAAAGGTTCAGGTAAGAATCTTGTTTCGAAGGCAGGCACTCTCACGATGGATCAGGTGCGAGAAATCGCGCAGGACAAGCTTGAAGACCTCAACACTGACGATGTGGAACAGGCATCACGCATTATAGCCGGGACGGCTCGTAGTATCGGAGTCGAGGTTAAGTAGGGCGCATCACAATCCTACAACAAACACAAACGCACCTTGACGTCAAGGTGCGTTTGTGGTAGTATGAGTACGTGTGCTCATGCACGACGACACGATGCTCTTTACGGCATCGTTTTGTTGTTTAGAGCTATATACCTACTACCATGACGCAATCATCTATGTGTACAGTTTCAGTGGTGATACCTGCGCTCAACGAAGAGCAGGCTATTGCTGCTGTGCTTTCGCTTGTACCGGAAGACGTACTTGCTGCGCGAGGTTTTGCGGTTGAGAAGGTGGTTGTGGACAATGGATCGACAGATCGGACAGCTGCGATCGCGCGCGAGCATGGTGCGGTTGTGGTGCAAGAGTCGAGGCGTGGGTATGGGAACGCGTACCAGGCCGGATTTTCTCATGCAACCGGAGATATTATTGTGACCGGCGATGCTGATATGACGTATCCGTTCGATGAACTACCTGCGCTGCTAGATACGTTCGTGCGCCGCGATATAGACTTTATGACGACAGACCGTCTGAGTATGTTGCGGCCAGGTGTCATGTCTCCAATGAATCAGTTTGGGAATTGGGTACTTACTAAAACCATGCGGGTGCTGTTTGGTTGGCCGTTTCGCGATTCGCAATCTGGTATGTGGATATTCCGCCGTACTATCTGGCCGGCAGTGGGTGCAACACATGAAGGCATGGCGTTTTCTCAGGAACTCAAGCTTGAAGCGTATCTCAAAGGGTATCGCTGTACCGAGGAGCCTGTGACCTACCGCGCGCGGGTGGGGAAAGTTAAGCTCAATGCGTTTCGGGACGGGTACGTGAACATGATGCATCTTTTCCGGCGCTTCCTGGTAGTACTGCGCACCCATACACCTCGTATCTATCGTATCACCACCGAAGGGCAGGGGGCGTAAGCCCCCCACGTTGCGTATGGCACCTCTCCCACGCATCCTCATAGTCGCGCACTACTATCCGCCACACGTCGGTGGTATTGAGGCGGTTGCAGAGCACCAGGCACAGTCTCTCGCAAAGGAGGGGCATCAGACGACCGTTGTCACGAGTGCGTTAGGTGACGTTGCCGGCACGCAGGTGGACGCGCGCGGTGTGCGTGTTGTGCGTGTTCGTGCGTGGAGTCCGCTCGAGCGTTTCGGTGTGCCGTATCCACTATTTTCCCCAGCACTCCTCATGCGATTGGTTGCACAGGTGCGGCGTGCAGACGTGGTGCACATTCATGATGTGTTCTACCTAAGCTCACTCTGTGCCTACCTGATCGCACGTCTGTATCGGCGACCGGTTGTGGTGACACAGCACGTTGCGCTCGTTGCACATGGCAGCAGGGTGGTTGTGGCGCTTGAGCGCGCGGTGTACGCCCTCTGGGGGCGACGAATACTGCGCGGTGCCGAGCGTGTGGTGACATATCAACGTGGCGTGCGATCATTCGTCCTTGCGCAGCGGGTTGATCCAACCCGTGTTGTGTCTACTCATAACGGCATAGACCTTGCGACGTTCGCGCCGATCGACGAAGCTGAACGGCGTGCACGGCGCCATGCGCTCGGACTGCCTGAGGATCGTGCTCTTGTGCTCTACGTTGGGCGGTTTGTGGACAAAAAAGGGTACCAGATACTTTTTGATGCACGTGACCCAGCCTACGACCTTGTGTTTGTGGGGGCCGAGGATGTGCCAGCGGCATTTCACAATGCGCCGCACGTACACGTGCTTGGGCAACGTACCCCTGAGGAAATTGCGTACCTGATGCCCGCCATGGATATGTTCGCGGCGCCGAGTGTCGGAGAAACGTGGATGCTCTCCTTGCAGGAAGCAATGGCATCCGGGCTTGCTATTCTAACAACAAACGAGCCGGGGTACGAGGAGTATGCGCTCGATACTGAGCTGTTCGTGCGGACTGAACGTACCGCATCGTCCGTGCGTGCCACACTCGTCGCCATTGCGGCGGATGTGGAGCGCATGCGTGCTATGGGTGCGTATGCACGTGCAGTTGTCGAAAAACACTTCAATCGTGACGAGTATATAGACGCTATGCGGGAGCTCTATCAATCACTTTCGTTCGGCCCTGCTGCGGCATCGGTCGTTGTCACCACTAGCTGGGACGATGGTCATGTGCTCGACCTGCGCCTTGCAGACATGCTTGTGCAGCACGGCATCAAAGGTACGTTCTATGTAGCGCCACGCGATCGAGAGTTGTGCGAGCAAGATCGCCTAACGGATGAACAGGTTCGAGTGCTCGATGAGCAGTTCGAGATAGGGGCACACACTATGAGTCACCGGCACCTCACCGCACTCAAACCTGAGGACGCGTGGCGAGAGGTTGTAGAGAGTAAGGCACACCTTGAGCGTGTTGTGGGACATTCGGTGACGAGCTTCTGTTACCCGGCAGGTAAACACAAAAAACGTCATGCGCAGATGGCGCGCGATGCAGGTTTTGCGCTCGCGCGCACCGTGCGGCGTTTCGTGTGCCGAGCACCAAAGGATCCGTTCGAGATGCATACGAGTGTGCATACATATGACCACTGGCTCGACATATGGGGTGTGCTGGTGCTGGCGCGGTTCAACTTGAAACGATTTTTCCCACTGTATCGCCATTGGGATCGGCAGGCGATCGCACTGTTTGATCGTGTGCATGAACAGGGTGGTGTGTTTCATCTTTGGGGGCACAGTTGGGAGGTGGACGAACATGACGACTGGCAACGGCTCGAACGCGTACTTGCGCACATTGGTGGGCATAGAGACGTCGTGTATGCTGAGAACAAAGATGTCGTATGAGCACAGCACAAACGATACTGATCGCTGCTCCATACTATCCGCCGCATACGGGCGGGCTTGAACGCTATGCACACGAGGTCGCACAAGCGTGCGTGAAAGAAGGAACGTACCGCATTGTCGTCCTTACGACCGGCGAGGAGCAGGTGGAGACAACTGAGACATTTGAGGGAGTCGAGGTACGGCGGCTTCCTGTTGACTTTCGCGTTTCGAATACGCCGCTCTCGTTGCGATGGGTTGGTATGGTGCGTCGTATATTGCGGGAGGTGCGGCCTGATTTGGTTCATATACATGCGGCGCTCCCCGGGTTGCAGGATATCGTTGTGATGGCGCTCGACATACGCGTGCCCCTCATTGTGACGCAGCATGGGGGCAGTTTGGCGAAAGGTGCACTCGTTATGGATGTGATTGCGTGGATCTATGAGCATACGTTCCTACGCATCCTTTTTGCACGTGCACGATATATCGGCTGTTCGTCCGATTTCGTGCGCACCAGCTACGTGTCACAGCACCTACACAAGGCTGAGACGCTCACTCCCGGGGTGGATAGTGAGCGCTTCTTCCCGACTGATCGTGTGGACGGGACAACGGAGTGCATGTTGCTTGCAATCGGCGGGCTCAAGAGCGGGGAAGAGCACAAGCGGTTGGGTCAGGTCATCGACACGCTTGCGCAATTGCGCAGCGAGGGGCTTGATGTGCAGCTTACCGTGGTGGGAGACGGGGATCTGACATACCTGTACAAGCGTCAGGCGGCGCAGGTGCAGTGTCAGGATGCGGTTCACTTTGTCGGACGCCTTGACCACGACGCGCTCGCGACAGTGATGCGTGAGAGCGACGTGTTCGTGTTGCCGAGTACAAATGACAGTTTCCCTACGGTCATACTTGAAGCGATGGCATCAGGACTGCCGGTTGTGTCGACACATGTGGGGAGTATTGGTGATATGGTGGTGCATGGAGAGACGGGGTATCTTGTTGCACCGCGCGACACGGTTGCGTTCACACAGCACGTGCGCATGCTCGTGGCTGATGCTTCGGTACGGCGGGCGTACGGTGCTGCGGGACGCGTGCGTGTTGAAGGGACGTTCTCGTGGCGTGAGCGCGCTGCGTCCTACCTGCGTCGCTACGCGCAGTACACCGGGAACGCATCGGCTATTGTGCATGTTGCAGGGTTTTACCCACCACACCTGGGCGGCATGGAGGTGGTGGCACAGGAGCTTGCACGTGAGTCGGTGCGTCGCGGGTATGAGACGCAGGTGCTCACTTCTCGCGTTGGTGCCGGCGATGCGCCGCGCGCCGAGCGTGTAGCGGGATTGTCGGTACGTCGCCTGTGGGCGCTGTACCTGGCACATACACCGATTATGCCGGCACTCTTACTTCGCTTGCTTGTGCTCCCGAAACGCAGCATACTCCACGTGCATATTGGCCAGGCGCTTATTCCCGAAGTAGCGTTGCTTGCCGCCCGGCTGCGCCGCCTCCCGCTCGTGGCGCAGTTTCACCTGGATGTTGAACCGTCCGGTACGCTTGGTTTTCTGTTTCCGTACTACAAGCGCTACATACTCGCTCCTGTATTGCGCCGTGCCGATGCGGTACTTGTGTTCTCAGAGGAGCAGCGCACCCTTGTCGCCGAGCGCTACAGTGTGCGTACAGAGAAACTACATATTGTTCCCAATGGTGTGAGTGATGCGTACGACCCTGCCCACCATGTACCGCATGACGATGGGGTGATGGATGTCGTATTCGTTGGGCGACTTACGAACCAGAAGCGGGTTGATCGGCTTATCCGTGCGGTAGCTGCGTGTCGCTTTCCGATTCGTTGCACGATTGTCGGTGATGGGGAGTTGCGCTCGGAGCTTGAGGCGCTTGCACATGATCTTTGTCCCGAAAAGGTAGTCTTCGCCGGTGCTCAGACTCCCGGTGGGGTGCGGGCATACTACGCACAGAGTGATGTATTCGTGTTGCCGTCGGACAAAGAGGGCATGCCTCTTACCGTGCTTGAGGCTATGGCGGCGGGTTTGCCGGTTGTGGGGAGCGATGTGGTGGGTATTCGTGAGCTCGTCGGCGGGGTAGGGGTGCTCGTCGAGCAGCCGTCGGATGAGACGTTCGCTGCCGCACTCACTGAACTTCATTACGATCCGTCGCGCCGTGCGCAGCTCGCAGCACAGAGTGTTCGGTGTGCAGCCCGGTACCGCTGGCCGGCTGTAGCAGATCAGGTAGAGCGGGTGTACATGGCTGTCTCCGGCAGGTCTCAGGTGGGTGGTAGCTAGCCGTGTCTATGAAGCAGTTTTCCATATCGCAGCAGCAGGGTATCTACGCACTCCTCATAACGTGGTTTTTGCTCGTCGCATTTGCCATCACCGGCTACAATCCGCTTTGGCTCCAATGGTTTGTCGGCGCACCCTTCATGCTTGTGGTGCCGGGAGCGCTCGTACTCGTGCTCCTTCGTTTGCCGAAACTTGGGTTTGCTGCGCGCGCTGTGCTTGCTGTTGGGTTTTCGGTCTTGATTCTCATGCTGCTCGGCCTCTTTGGGAACACAGTGTTGCCGTGGTTTGGGGTAGATCGGCCACTCGATGCCATCCCTATGGCGTGGCTATTCTCGGTGCTCTTCCTCACACTGTTTGCACTTACGTGGTGGCAGGTACGTGGTGTGCGCGTCACCATGCCGCGATTCGTGATAGCCGATACTGCGCGTGATGCCGGCTTCATAGTCGCGCCCGTCGCCTTTGTATTCCTTGCCGTGTTTGGGGCACTGCGGCAGAACCTTGGTGAGGGAAATGGTATCACCATGTTCATGCTTGTGGCGATCGGTGTGTATAGTTTATTCCTCATGCGTGCTGCACCGCGTCTTGGAGCACACGTGGTGCCCATTGCGGTGTTTTGTATCGGGCTTGCATTGCTTCTCATGACCTCGTTACGTGGATGGTACGTGAGCGGGCACGACATACAGCGTGAGTTTTTTGTGTTTCAGCTCGCACAGGATGCAGGTCACTGGAGTGTGGCGGTGTATCGAGATGCCTACAATGCTTGCTTGTCTATTACCATACTTCCAACCCTGCTTGCGAACATACTCCACATTCCGAGCCCGTACGTATATAAAGTGCTCTACCAGCTCGTGTTCGCGGTCAGTGGTGTCATTGTGTATCTGTTCGCTCGCCGCTGGATGTCGGTTCAGCTCGCATTCCTTGGGTCATTCTTCTACCTTTCCTTTCCAACCTTCTTCCAAGATATGCCCTTTCTTGTGCGGCAGGAGATCGCATTCCTCTTTCTGGCACTTCTCGTATACACCCTGTTTCTCGATACGGCACCGCTCAAGCTGCGCCGCGTGCTCTTTGTACTGTTTGGCGGTGGTATCGTGCTCTCCCACTACTCGACCACGTACACGGTGCTTATCGTGCTTGCGCTCACGGTTGTTCTCAGTAGTCTGGTGCTGCACTTGGTACGTATTGAGCGTGTCCGCGCACTGTGTGCGCACACCGCACTCGTGTTACCCGGGGATAGTGTTGATGGGGAAGTGGTGCCGCGACGGATCACGGTCAAGATGGTGCTCGTGCTCATGCTTTTGAGTGCGCTCTGGACCTCGGTGCTGACCGATACTGACGGGCACCTCAAAAGTGTTGCGACAGAGGTTGTTGCAGCATTGCGTGGCGATGTGTCGGGTGAGACCCATTCGGTGGATGTACTCTCAATTTTTTCGTTCGGACGGGTGGAAGCTGAAACGACCCTTGAGGACTACTTGCGCGATGCGGTAGAGCCGCGCCGCGCTGCGGCACCGAGTGAGTACTACGCAACAACAACGTACGCGTCATTTCCGCACGTGACACTGGACACCTTTGAGTTGCCGGTAACGCCGGTGGGTGCATGGTCGATCGGGCCGATCGTTTTTACTGATGCAGCAACGTTCTTTGGGCAGCTCATCGCCAAAGTGGTGCAGATTGCTATTATTGTTGGTCTGGTATATGTTGTATTTCGACGGCGATTTGCTGAGCAGGTCGACCTTGAGCATGCACTGCTTGCTGGTAGCTCTGTCGCGTTTGTTGCGATGTGCATCGGGTTACCGCTTCTTTCGAAGGAGTATGGGGTATTCCGGGCGCTCCAACAGTCACTCATTGTTCTCGCACCATTCTCTGTGCTGGGGATGCTTGTGGTAGGGTGGTGGTTTGGTGGACTCGCAGAGCGCTGGACGCGTCTGGTGAGTGGTGGTGCGCTCGCTGCGGGCGACAGGATGCGCTACGCATACGGCACTGCGATGGTGCTGGGCACACTGTTCTTCTTATACAGTAGTGGGTTTGTAACGCAGCTCGTAGGTGGAAACCTGCCCGCAGTACATCTCAACAGCGTTGGCGATGACTACAAGCACTACGTGACTGAATCAAGCGAGCATCAGGCCATCCAGTGGTTGCTGTATGAGCGTGAACGTGTTCGTGCAGAGGAGGGGGTGTACCCGCTTATCCAGTCTGACCGCTTTGGTGCGAAGAAGTTGCGCGCGTACATGGCGGGTCCGGTCGGCGGGGATGTGTACCCGGGGCTCGTGCACAAGAGTGCGTACGTATTTGTGACGCCTGCGATACAATATAGCGGTACGGCATTTGTGGTGCATGATGGCACCACGATCAAGTACGCGTACCCGCTCGACTTTCTGTATCAGGAAAAAGAGCTCCTCTACACCAACGGCGACGTACTCATTTTTCGATAAACAGCATGAAGATCTTACGAATAACAAGTTTGGGGTATGAGAGCGGTGGTGCCGAGACCGGTATCGTGCTCACCAATGAAGTGTTGCGCGCACGCGGCCATGAGGTGCGGGTGATCGCGAGTGATGCGGGGCCGGCGGATGTGCGACGGTTTTCGGATGTTACGTACCGTGCGTGTTCGCATCACTCATTCTTGGGTAAGATATTTGTCCGGCTCTGGAACCCCGATGCATATCGGGTCGTGCGGCGCGAGATAAAGTCCTTTGCCCCCGATGTTATCCAGGTGCACACGACGTACGAAGCCTCGGCATCCGTACTGTTTGCGACCAGTGTTGTCCCTGCCATCTTCACCGTGCACGGGGCGGAAGACTATACACGCGGATTACTGGTGTGGGGGTTTCCGCAACGATTCTTTCGTGACCAGACCGCCATTCCATCAGCACGCAACCTCTCCTTACTCGGAATGTTGCATTACCTGTATCACGCACTCCTCTCCGTGCCGCTCTATCGCCGTGGCATGTGGCATGTCGATCGTGTGTTGGTGATGAGTACCTACATGCTCGAGCTCTTGCATCGAGAAGGTGTGGAAGCGACATGTATTCCGAATGCGACAAAACTCTTTCGACCGTCACCATTGCCTGAAGAGCGCACCACAGTGCTGTATGTCGGGAGACTTGAGTTTGCAAAAGGAGTGCACCATTTGCTCACTGCATTTCCGGAGGTGCGGAAGCATATACCAACCGCGCGACTTGTTGTGGCCGGTACCGGTTCGTATGAGCGAGAGTTGCGCACGCTCGCAACAGAGCTCGGGCTTGGCAGTGCGGTGCGATTTGTTGGGTATCGGACACGTGACGACCTCTACGCGCTCTACAAACAATCAACGTTGGTGGTTATGCCGAGTATCTGGCCGGAGCCTTTTGGGAAGGTTGGGGTGGAAGCGATGAGCGTGGGTCGACCGGTGGTTGCGACCGGTGTCGGTGGCATGAGTGAGTGGTTGCGGGATGGTGTGACCGGCTACCTGGTACCGCCCGGTGACCCGCATGTACTCGCGACCTCAGTGACCGCACTACTTAAAAACCGCACTGTGTGTGAATCAATGGCATTCGCTGCCGCGGGGCACGCTACACTATTCTCGATTGAGCAGTACACGACACGACTTGAAGCTCTCTACCAGGAGGCAATTGCGGAGCATCGCCGTCAGGTCATACGAACCACGTCCGCAGCGCCGAACTAGTGCGGTGCGTGGTGCACTGCATCAGTGTATGGTTGTGTGGTGTACAAACTCGCGCTGCATCGTGTCGGCGAGTGCATGGTACCAGCGCTCAAGGAGTACCGTATCCCGGTACAGTGGGCCGATAGGGCCACTTGGGTGGCTGTTTACGTCGACGAGGTAGAGCTTCTGATCGGTATTACTTCGCAAGGCGTCGAGTTCGCCATAGTCGAGCCCCATGGCGCGTGCAAAGGCGAGCACCTTTGTTTGCTCGTCGTCGTTCAATGCATCCTGTGTCTCCAGAAACTCTATATCAATCGTCTCGTCGAACATATCCTCCGTGCTCTTGTAGCGCTTTAGCACGAATGGAATTGCGTTGCCTATAATGGGTATACGAAGGTCGTACACACGCCCATCCCCGGTCGCAGTGTCGACATAGAGCTGGTACACGTACCCGTCCTCTCGCGCCGTGGGGCAGTCGATAAGTGTTCCGTCGTGTACCGCATTAGTGTCCGATTTTCGCACACAGCGCCCCTTGAATGTGGTGGGGTCGATGGACATGGTGTACCCGAAGATCTGCCCCATGACCTCGTCGACATGTCGCTTGCTGATGTCGAGGCAGGTGGCATTTAGAATGCGCATGTTGTGCGGTACTGGTGTGGCATCGAGCGACTGTCGCACGGTGGTGTCTTTGAAGTAGAAGGCGAGATCGGTCAGTTTACTCGGGTCGTTGTGGAGTTGCCAGCAGTTGCGCGGGGCTACCTTGTAGAGCACATGGTACCACCTGGGTAGCTCCGGGTAACACAGAACGCGCTTTGGAGTGCCGGTGTGGTTGAATAGGCAGCGAATGCGTGCGAGGTGCGCATCGCCCCATGCCTTCAGTGGCCAGATGACTCGTTCGTGCAGGACGTGACTTGTCCGCGCCGAGAGGCCGTCGAGCGTGAAAGGTTGCGGTGCCTTGCCTGCATGGTGGGGGCGCGCAAGGTACCATGTCTGGAGATGGTGGAGGAAGTGGCTGACGATGCTCGCAAGCACACTAGCCGATACGTATGCGATACCAACGCCGAGCAGGCCGTGCGGGAGCAGGAAGTATACAAGTACAAACATCGAAACTGCGTACACCGCGTTCCGGGCAATGAGGGAGAGGATGTTGTGGGTAAGGCGAAAGAGGGCACCGTACAGTGCAAAGGCGGTGACTGCAATACCGCCGAGGGTCATAACATACAGGAACGAAATGCCGCCACTTGCGTACTTACTACCGAAGAGTGCGAGAATGAGCTCGCCGAACACGATGAGCGTGAGCATGGCCGGTACGAGAAAGGCGGCGGTCGTACGCAGCGAGCTCTGTGCGAGTTGTGCGATGTGTCCCTCCTCGAACGAGCCTTCCGCAAAAAGCGAGCGCATGGTGCTTTGCGGGATGACGTAGAGGAGGCCGGCAATCATCATCACGATGTAGAAATGTGCCGCACTGTCAGGTCCAAGTTCGTTTGTGATGACCACCGGTAATACGGCAAGGGGGAGAAAGTTGCACACATCTGCGATGTAGTTGCCCGCACTGTATGACCATGATCGACGGAGAATAGTGGTATCCAACGAAAGCGAGGGTCGGTAGTTGAAGTGAGACACGAGCGCGAACAACGATAGCAAAAAACCGAGTGCTTGCGCTCCGGCCGCCGCGGCGAATATTCCAAGTGCACCATAGGGAACAAAGAGGAAGGGGAGTCCGACTTTCACGACACTGAACGCCGTGTCTATCCAGAAGGTGAACTTGGTCTTGCGATGAGCTAGGAAGATGGCGTCGGTATATATATTGAGTGATGAGAACACTGAGAACACAATAAACATGAGTATCGCAGTTGCGCTGTCTGCGATGAACGAGAGGTCGGGGCTAAGCAGGTCGACAAGCAATACGAAACCCGTGGAGAGGGTAAGGGCGGCAAGCGAAATTACCGAGAAGCCCGTATTGATGCTTTCGTTCTTATCCTCACTGTGTGCGAGGAAGCGTATGGTTGCAGTATCAAAACCGATCAATGACAGTGCTGCGATCATGTTCATGACCGATATGAGGGTCGCTGCAAGACCCACCTGCGCATCGTCGAAGAGGTGAGCGACGAGTAGCCAGAAAAAGAAGCCAAGCCCCGCCATGACTCCCGTTGCGAGCATCGGGTACAGTGAGTTTTGGAAGAGGCTGTTCCTGTAGAGCGTGAGCAATCGTTCTTTCATATTGTGTGAGGTGCGGCGTATCCAAGACGTGTATTCTTGTATGCGGGAGTTGCCGCATGGGTAGTAACGCACGATGCTGTGGATAAGTCAAACTTGCACTGCTATCTGTGTCGCGTATACTAGCACCTAGAAGCCGATAAATTCCATTTAGTATCTGCTTCAGTTCTTTCGGTCTGATCAGCCATAAATAGATCAGCGCACAAAAACAGAAACAACAGCATAGCGCATCCAAATTTAAAGCCTCGCACTAGCGGGGCTTTACCATATCTCTGACTCGTGTTCAGTAGGGTATAAGCATGTATACTGCACAAATATGCAAGATCGTTCGCCTCACAACCTAGACCTTCGCACACCGCCTGAAGAGGGTGGTGTGCCGGCACAACAGCACCCGGTATTGCAATCCGCATCAGAGCACCACCATCATGTGCGATTGGGTCGCTTGGTTTTCATGCTCATGGGGATGGCTTTTGTGGTCGGGCTTACGGTGTGGGGAGCTATTGAAGTATGGGTAGATCACTTGGCAATGGGAGATGTGCATGAAACTACACCACCACCACAAGTGCCGGCAGCAGACAATGGCGACGTTGTAAAAAATGATGGGGGTGCGGTCACTCGACCGGAAGAGGGCGACGCCGCAACACCGCCACCCACTGGCACTCAGGTCGACCACGACACGGGAGGGCAGGATGGTGGTGTTGGTGCGGATCTGGTTGATGGTGCACAGGGTGATGTGGGTGGCGGTACCTACACCCCGGACGACGAAGCCATACGAACACCGGATGAAGCAGGCAATGATCTCGCACGCCCGAATGAACCGGACCAAACACCGCCTCCGCCCGCAGTGGTAGATCGAACGCACGTGCTCGATACACGCTTAGGGATGGCAATGGGGGAGACGCTCTCGGTACTAAGTCAGACAGAGCTTGAGCGGCATCTTGATGATCTTGCGTCACTTGGGGTTGGCTGGATCCGTGTCGATCTTGCATGGAGCACCGTGCAGCCCCACAGCAAAGAGAGGTATCGGTGGGACGCGTTTGACCGGGTGGTGCGTGAGGCGCGTGCACGTGATATTGAGGTGCTCGCACTTATCACGTACACCCCGCAGTGGGCGCGTGCAGACACCTGTCGCTCGACAAAGAAGTGTGAGCCGGCCGACCCGCAGGCTTTTGCACAGTTTGCTGCCGAGGCGGTGCAGCGGTACGGCCCAATGGGGGTCGATACCTACGAGATTTGGAACGAGCCAAACATGCAGCTCTTCTGGGCTGCCGGTGCGAGCGGGAGCCGGTACACAGCACTTTTGAAAGCCGCGTACACAGCCATTAAGCAGGTTGACCCCAATGCGATGGTGATCTCCGGAGGCCTTGCCCCGGTTGCGACGCAGGGTGGCAACGTAAGTGCACGCGAGTTCGTGGAACAGATGTACGAGCACGGTGTGCAAGGGTACTTCGATGCGCTGGGGTACCACCCATACAGCTATCCGCTCGCACCACACTACTACAAGGCATCGAGTCCATGGTCGCAGATCGAAGAAACCGAGTGGAGTGTGCGGGGTATCATGCGTGAGAACGGCGATGGTACGGTGCCGATCTGGCTTACGGAGTACGGCGCACCGACCGGTGGCCCCGGCAGTGTCGCTGAGAGTAGTGAGCACGACTTTCCGGTACCGGATCATGTGACTGAGGCATATCAGCGCCATATCCTTGCTGATGCGATACAGGAGAACGCGCAGATCTCGCATACCGGTCCGTTGTTTTGGTACAGCTACAAAGACCTTGGAACGAGTCAGCATGACAAGGAGCTGCATTTCGGGATACTTCGTGCGGATGGCACGAAAAAACCCGCATACGAGTATCTTGAAAGTCGATAGTGTGCGGGGCTTGCGCTCGGTAGTGCTGCAGCCTGCAACAAACTCCCGACGCATGCGGCGACCTGTGTGCCCCGACAGTGTTGCACTGCTTTCCGTGCATGTAGCAGCTGCATGATCTGCTGTCGTGTGTCGGTGCATGGCTGCGTGCATCAGGGCTTGTTCATTTACGTATCTTTGTGGATGACGTACACTTACCGCACTATGCAATGCGTGATTATGGCTGCCGGGCAGGGGATGCGGTTGCGACCGTACACAGAAGACAGGCCGAAACCGCTCGTTGCGGTTGCCGGACGTCCGATCATTGCACACATCATCGACGCACTTCCCGCCATGGTGGACGAGCTGGTCGTGGTCGTGAAGTATCGAGGGGACATGCTGCGTGCGTTCCTGGGGAACGAGTACGCAGACCGGTCGGTGCGTATTGTGGAGCAGCGTACTCCGGATGGCACAGGTGGCGCACTCCTTGCGGCACGCGGTGAATTGCGCGAACGTTTTTTTGTGCTGCCGGCAGACGATCTTCACGACCCCACAGGCCTTTTGCGACTGGCGCAGGTACCGCTCGGCTTACTCGCGGTACGCAGTGAGCATCCTGAGCGGTTTGGGGTGCTTTCGCTCGCGCAGGATGGGTCTCTGGCGAGCATCGAAGAGAAACCGGATGTACCACCGACCAACCTGGTGAGTACAAGCGCGATGGTACTCGATACGCGCGTGTTCAACTACATACCGCCGCACCGCGATGAGTTGCGGCTAACAGACATGGTCACCGGCCTTGCGTGTGACACGCCGGTTGGAGTCGTTGAGCATACCGGTTGGTGCTCTATCGGGTACCCGGAGGATATTGGGGTTGCGGAGCGCTGGCTCAGTGATCGTGGGCGCTAGTTTGCACCCACGTGCGTGCGGTAGTATCGTTGCCTAGGGTAAGTAAGCGGTATGGAGTATGTTGTATGCGCACGGTAACAACTGGCACAAGCTACGGTGTATGTGTTGATCGCGGAGTGGTTATGTTCGACCACTTCACCAGTGCCGTGAAGTACTGGCTCAATGTTCGCCGGGTTCGGAACAGCCGGACGTTGCAAAGCTGTCCGAACCGCACAAGTGATGACTCGCCGGGTATCGTTGTTGCGCAGGGCGAGTGCTTTGGCTGCATGCTCACGCCGCGCGAGGTGCTGGGTATTATGAAATGGTGCGGCTATGGGGTTCGTACCGCGAACGCGGAGCTTGTGGTGCCACCGGCGGTCGACGAATATGAGATTCTTGACCTGACATGGATCTGCGCACTGCACCACTACGACCCGCCTATTCTGTTTCCGGAGTATGAGACTTGAAACGAGTGCGCCCCCATCATGGGGCGCATGTTGTGTATGTATAGAATGCGGTATACTGATGGGAACACATTACCAATACTCGTGTAGAACCCTGCGCGAGATGATCATCGACATGCGTATGCACATTACAGCACTACCACAAATTGGAAGAGCACTATTATTCGCAGTAGCAGCTTGTACGCTCGCGCTCACACTTGCGCTCCCAGCGCATGCCGCGCCGAGCTGTACATTTGATCGCGACCTGGATGTCGGCGACGAAGGCGATGATGTGTTGTGTCTACAGCAGTATCTAAACGAGTCCGGGTACACAGTGGCTCTTGAAGGCCCCGGGTCGATTGGCAATGAGACCGACCGCTTTGGTGGTTTGACCCGTGACGCACTCGCCGCATGGCAAGAGGCAAACAGCGTATATCCTGCGAGCGGGTACTTCGGCCCGCTCACACGTGCAGCGATTATGACCGAGGGAGCAGCAGAAGAGGGAGGAGAGACAGATAGTGTAGAAGATACACTAAGTAGCACCGGAACACAGCTCGACACCTCCTCAGACCTCAATCTCGCGCTCTCCGCACTCTCACCGGAGAATCGCACACAGGCTGAGGAGCTTCTCACACTGTTGAGTGCGCTTGGTGTCGCAGACGTGCCGGAGGGAACAGCGCTGAGTGCATCGGCTGCCACGCAAAAGCCGGTGTCCACGACTGCACCTGTTCGACACGAGAACGACGCTGCGGCGCTGATACTCAAAGCAATCAAGGTGATCAGAGACGCTGACGACGCGATTGAGGATAGTGAGGCGGATGCCGATGTACTCATTGGTGCGCGCGAAGATATTGGTGACGCACACGATGACCTGATGGAGGCGATGGAGGCGTACCTGCTTGGTGATAGTGCAGACGCGTACGATGCGGCTGACCACGCGTACGATAATGCGCTCGATGCCTACGAGGACGCGAGTGACAATGGTGAGAGTGCTGAGGCGGAGGATCGACTCAGTGAGCTTGAGGACGAGTTTGAAGAAGCGCTAGAAGATGTTGATGAGGCGGAGGATGACGGTGAGGACACCGACAAATCGGAATACTACCTCACAGAGGCCGGTGAGCTTCTGGAAGAAACTGAAGATCTTATTGATGATGAGGAATACGAAGAGGCGTTCGATCTGCTCGATGAGGTCGAAGAGCTCATTGATGATGCGTTGAGCGAGATCGGAGAAGGGGACGATGCGGATGATGAGGAGAAACGCGCAGCACGCCGCCTCGATGACGCCGATGAGGCGATTGACGATGCATACGATGCGGTTGAGGAGGCGATCGACGATAATGACGATGTCGACGAGGCGGAGGAGTTGTTGGATGAGGCAGAGATTGTGCTCGAAGAGGCAGAAGAAGCGTATGAGGATGGCGATTACGATGAGGCGATCGAGTTGTCAGATGAAGCTATTGACCTCGCAGAAGAAGCGGTGGACGCGCTGTAGGGACGTACGGCACATGTACGCAGAAAAACGACCAGTCCGTACCGACTGGTCGTTTTTTGCATGCCGGTACTTTTCGACGCATGACACCTTATCGGGGTTTTCCGTTGCGTGCACCTTTGTGGGTCTGTCGGATGTGCTCGTGCAGGGTTGTACGGTACGGCGGGCCGATCTGTGGTACCGGGGCACGGTCTGCCATATACGTTCCCGTGCTTGAAGCGAGTATGTACAGTAGCAAGGCCATCGCCATGCTCATGCCAAGTAGTGCGACCAGGCGCAGGAGGGTGACTGTATGTTCGCTTACCCTGAGGATGTACGCCTGTAGCTCCGGTAGCACGTACATGAGTATTTGCTCAGACGGTGACGTCGCGCACCTCGGAAAAGTGAGCTAGTGCCGGTGATGTTGCACGGCATGCATCATCAGGATGTCCATCTCGTAGTCCGGACGTGGCTGCTGTTTCGTTTGCATGTTCGTATACATCGTGCGCCTCACAGTGCTCAGTGTGTGTTTCCACTCCGCATGGTATCACGTTTTGCGAGAACATATATAAGACATGAGTGTCCGAATCAGTATTGGCGGCACAACCTATACGTATTCTCATGGACATACAGACAGCTGTTGACGTTAGAGACGTAGGGGTTTTCACACAGCGTTTGCACATTGTGGTGCGTGCGGTACGGGTGTACAAATGAAGATGCAAGTCTGGGAGGACTTGCACACCATCACGCGCTCCTGTAGCAGCGCATGCAAGACCGGCCGAGTAGTGTGGCACACCAACACGCACGCGACCGAGCCGGGATGAGCGGCGACAGTTTCCAGCTACTCGGGGCCTGAGCCTGACACATTGCACCACTTACTGTTAGATCTACGCTCAGACCCCGTAAGCTGAAAAGTATCGGGAACTACTTGGAAGTGGTTATCAGCTAAACGCCGAAACGGCCATTCGACGTATATGCACTACCGCGTGTTCAGCGTTCCGTCGCACTAGCGCCTCTGTAAAAGGCGTGTTTTTCGTGGCGTGTTCTTTGGCAGTACCAGCAACAGTAATTGTTCAAGACGCTCAAATTCGTCGTCATTGCGAGCGAAGCGAAGCAATCCAGGGTTTCCTTGAAAACAGTACGCATTGTTTTCATACCGTATTTCTTTGCAAAGACTTGCCATAACGACGACTGGGAGTTTTGAACGTTTACAAGGCACAACAGTATTATTGGTGTTTAGAAACTAACAATTACAATCATATGAATGTACGACGACTACTACTCTCCCTCGCAGTCCTGGTCTTTGCAGGCTCGGTCGTAGCGGGGGGCACCGGCGCGTTCTTCTCGGACGAGGAGACAAGCTCCGGCAACGTGTTTGCAGCAGGTGAGCTCGACCTTCAGGTCGACTCTGTGGCGCACATAAATGGGCTGGTGTGCTTTGGCGACCAGTGGGTACCGGATGATCAGGTTGAATGGGATGGTGATGCCGAGATGCTTGTCGAGGCAGCTGACGCTAACATTGGCCAAGCAATCATCGACTACAACGAGGACTTTCCGGCAAATGTACCGGCAGCAGGCGACCAGTGTGCAAGCACATGGACACTTACCGACCTGGGGCCGGGGCACACCTTCTTTAACTACGGCGACTTGAAGCCGGGCGATAGTGGTGAGAACACCATCTCGCTTCACGTGTTCGATAACGATGCGTACATGTGTGCAGCAATCCACGATGTCGCAAGCGACGACAACGGCTGTAACGAGCCTGAGACTGATGCTGAAGAGACTGCAAATGGCGGTGAAGGAACGGCTACCTGTGGCGACGGGGAAGGTGAGCTTGCACAAGAGCTGAACTTCTTTGTCTGGGAGGATGATGGCGACAACATCTATGAGACCAATGGTGATGATGGTGACATTCTTGTAAACGGTGATGATGGCACCGGTATCGAGGACGTGTACCCACTCTACACCCCGGGCACCGGCGTGTTTACAGGTGGTGAGACGCAGTACCTCGGCGTGTACTGGTGCTACGGTGAATTCACGATGCCTGGTGGTGTGCTCACGTGTGACGGCTCAAGCGCAACCAACCTTACCCAAAGCGACTCGCTTACGGCAGGCATCACGTTCTACGTAGAGCAGGCCCGAAGCAACGATGGCTTTGAGTGCCCGCGACTTGAGGAGTTTGAGGAGGAGCCAACAGCACCTACGCTTCCTGATGCGACTGTATCGTCTAGTGATGGTTGGTCTGATGTAGATACCGACACGTCGGATGGAGAGGGTGTTAATGACAAATGGGAGTGGCTTTCAAAACTTCGAAACAACACTGGAGGCTTTGAGCTGCAGGTTGGTGTGAGCGACTCAGATGCGTTGCTGCAAGACGAAGCGGACACAACCTGGGCGGCTGATACGTACTATCCGTTTACTCTGAGCTACGATGGCTCAAACACGGCCACGCTTACGGCAAATGGCGAGTCTGTTTCGTACCCGGTAGGCAATGGTACGTTCGATCGCCTCGGCATTAATGCAAAGGCGCCAGCAGCGCAGGGTGGAGATTCGGACGTAACGACCGAGATTGTTTCGCTGAGTCTTTCGACAGTCAATCCGCTCTCGATAGATACGGTGAGTGCGACTGGTGTAGGAAGCAATGATGTGAACAGTATCACAATTGAAACGCCGACTCTTAGTGATGCATGGGTCCTGACCGGCGAGTTTAAGTTTACGTCAGTCGGAGGTCTCTACACTTCAGATGAGTACCCAGCTGTTCAGTTCAGCATAGACTAGTCATCTCTAGCCGTTCTGAGCCCTACCTCGCGTAGGGCTCATCGGGTTGGAGATACAGTCACCAGCACTCTTTACTCGCCTTACTACTTAACAAACAAACAATTTTATGGATAGACGACGAATATTCAGCAGTCTCTCGCTCGTACTCGCACTCGGTGCGATCTACGTGGGTGCGACCGGCGCATTCTTTTCGGATACGTATGCTTCTGAGGACAATGTCTTCACGACCGAGGGTGTCAAAATAGACATGTCTGCTATCAGTCATACGTACAAAGGCACACCTGGCCCGGGTGAGGGAAGCAACCCGACCGGTTTTGTGTACGATGGTGACGGTACCTTTAATTTTGATGACCTCAAGCCGCTCGATTGGGGTACGCTTGGGTTCGATATTGAAAATACGCAAAATGAAGCATACCTCTGTGGATATATTGCCGGTACTGTGCCGACTGGCGCGGAAGATGTTGCACTGTACGACAATCTGCAGTTCTACAACGGTGGTACGCAGCTGACGTTCAACGACTGGTTTGACTTTGGTGTGCTCGCGGCTGGTGATACCGTAGACTACGATGTCGACTACTGCTTCGGTGATCCGAGTGTGAATTCGGGCGGTATTGTTGCATGTGGTGTGAATTCTGCCGTAAACTACAACGCTGCACAAGACGCAACGTTCTCCGCAGACTTCTACCTCTTCGCGATTCAGACGCGTAACAACGACGGGTTTACCTGCGATGCACTGACGTTCAACCCGGACACCACTACACCGCATGAGTTCGTGGACATCGACTTCAGTTACTTGCCAGACGCACCTGAGACCTTAGTTGGTGCATCTGCGTTCACATACGTAGCACCAGACTCAACGCAGTGTGCTCTGACGGTGGACGAGAATGTGTCACCTAATACACCGATTGAGTTCAGCACGTTAGCTGCTGCCGAAGTAGCTGCTAATGATGGAGATATCATCTGTGTGGACACTGGGACGTACGAAGAAAATGTAACCGTAGATGTACCGAACGTGACCATCCTTGGCCTCAATGACCCCACCACGAGTGACAAAGCTACTATCGACGGGCAAATCACCATTGATGTTGAGGGCGTAACTGTCAGCGGTCTTGAAGTCACCAATGAGGATGGATCGACTGGGTTGTTGGTACGAGATGTAGATAACACAGAAGTTCTAAACAATGTGTTCGTTAATATCGGTACTACTCTAACAAGTGGATCGGCCCAAGCGGTTTACTTCGTGGGAACCACTGGCACAGCTGGATCAAACGGCTTCACGGTAACCGGGAATAGAATCACCGGTGTTGGTAACCTTACGAAGGTTGGACCAGGTGGCTCAAAAGGCATCTACATTGGTGACTCAAATGACACCGGAGTTGTTACTGGGGTCGTAATCACCAACAACCATATCTCAAATGTGAGAACGTTGGTCTCTGACTTCGCTAGCGGTGGCCGTGGTTCACATGGGATCCTCTTTAACTACGGAGTCATCCCGGCATCCGGTAATCTACCCGGCGTAATAGATGGGGCCGTGATTTCTGGCAACACCATTACAGACATTGAAGGGTATTGGTCACGCGGGATTGGTTTGGAAACCGACACGCCGAACACATCAATCACCCGAAACAACATCTCTGAAATTGTAGATCACCTTACTGCAGCACCGGGAGATGCAAGTGATGGAGTGCATTTTGAGGGTAATACAAGCGGTAGCTCAGTTGTAATCAACGAAAACAACTTTGCAGACACCGTTGGGTTTGGTGTGTCCCTCAACGTGGTAGCGAAACAGCCTGCAATCACCGTCAACGCAGAAAACAACTGGTGGGGCGATACAGATCCTTCCGATGACATTCTTGAGAATGCAGGAACGATCGACTTCGATCCATTCGAACTCGCAGCATTCCCACTGAATTAATCACCTTAAGCCGTTTCGAGCCCTACCCAGGTAGGGCTCGACGGGCTGAAGGGGAACCAGCGCCTTATCGTTCATTTCATTCATCTTTATGAGACGTATCATTTCAAGCAGCATCACCATCATGGGCGCCCTTGCGCTCGTCGTGGGTGCATCGAGCGCGTTTTTCTCCGACGCGGAGCACGCGCGTGGCAACACCTTCGCTGCGGGCGTCATCGACCTCACGGTCGACAACGAGAGCTACTACAACGGCAACAAATGCGAGAACGTCGGTACGACAGAAGCGCCGGACTGGCAGTGGGTGGGGGAGAGCGTATACCCGGAGCCGGGTACGCCGTGCACCACGAGCTGGGAGCTCGATGACCTGAGTAACGGCCACCTCTTCTTCGACTTCACCGACGTGAAGCCGGACGATGAGGGCGAGGACACCATTTCGCTCCACGTCACAACCAATGACGCCTGGGCGTGCATGAATGTCGCACTCACGAGCGATGATGATGCAAGCAGTGCCGAGCCTGAGCTCAGTGCGGGCGACCAGGAGGATGATGAGGACAATGTGTGGGATGGTGAGCTTGCCGAGCACCTGGAGTTTGTTTGGTGGGCGGACGATGGCGACAATGTGCTCGAAGATGGCGAGGCATTGCTTTCAGACGGTGTAGAGACACTCTATGATCTTGCCACGAGCTCCGGTGTATTCTCCGTTGCGCTTGCAGACGCTGCCGACAATGTCTGGAGCGGGCAGGGCGGGGTGCCGCTTGATGCGGGGACGACGTACTACGTCGGTAAGGCGTGGTGCCTCGGCACCTTGAGCGAGGCGCGGCTTACGGACGACAGCGACGACGGGCCGCTCGTGCGCGGGACAGGTGTCGTGTGCGATGGTACCACCATCCCCGACGTGAACATGCTCCAGACCGACAGCGCGACGCTAGATGTCTCGTTCTTTACATTGCAGGCGCGGCACAACGACGACTACCGTTGTCCGGAGCCGGAGACACCACCACTTGCGTGTGAGATCACGCAAACGTACGCCGACGAGGTTGTGTATGTAGATCAGGGTCTGCGGAAGAACGGCACGGCGGTGCTTGCTGCGCGGAGTGACACGAGCAAAGCCCTCGGTGCACCGCAATCGACCGGGACGCCGTACGATGATACGAGTGACACGAGTATCGCAAACGGCTTCTTCTCCCTTGGTTTCCCGTCGACCGACCCTGATCGTGCTGCTGAGATCGTGCTCTCCTTCAATGACAACTACGTGGTGAATGCGACCGGTACCGATCTGAAGCTTTGGGAGGTGACCGGCGGCACGAGTTACCCGGATGAGCAGGTTGATGTGTATGTCGGCAATACGCCGACCGGCC
>JGI12109J20283_10944507_pt1 | contig 49070 bp, 53 predicted proteins | sample ElkSlonscriptome_12_FD_20283 | JGI IMG/M metagenome (IMG submission 20283)
TATATATGAACAAGGTGCTGCTGGCTTCATTTTGCTACCTTTCTATTTATTTCCTATTTCCTTACGTAGTAGGTAGTGAGCAACTTAGCCTATACAGAGCTGAATCTTTGCTAATTCCCCTCTTGTTTTTCTTAAAAAAACTGCCGGATCGCTACATCCTTATTGCCTTCGTTGTGCTCCTACTTTTGAATTTTTCAATGAACGACCTTTTTTTTAAAGGAATACTGATCTAAGGACTTAGGTGTACTAATTTTGAACCATGATCCTGCACCTATTGAAAAAGGAGTTTATTACTGAGTTTCGCTACAAGATCAGCTTAAACAGTATCTTCTTATATCTCACCTCTACGGTTTTCATCGTGTATTTGATCTTCAATCAATTGGAGGAATTGAAAAGTTGGGTGGCGATCTACTGGATCATATTGATCTTTGCCACCACCAACGCAAGCAGCAACAGTTTTCGCCACGAAAGTGGCCGTCAATTCTATTATTATTTTGGGTTGGTAAAGGCTGTGCCACTGATTTTATCCAAATTGATATTCAATGCCATTTTGATCGAAGTCATCGCCTTTCTCGCTTACGGATTGATCGCCTTATTGATTGGAAACCCCATTGAAAACGTTAGCCTTTTTTTGGTGGTCATTGCCCTAGGCAGTTTAGCCTTATCTTCTATTCTCACTCTAGTTGCTGCGATCGCGTCTAAAACCAGTCAAAATTCCAGTTTAACAGCTATTTTGGGATTTCCCATCTTACTTCCGGTTTTACTTACCGCCATCAAAGCAAGTTTACTAAGTGGTCTAGGGTTTGGTTGGGATGAATGCCAGACTTACCTTTTAAGTTTGGTGGCGATAAACGTGATCATTTTCGTACTTAGCTTGTTATTATTTCCGTACCTTTGGCGCAGCTAAACCAGCTTTTTATTTTTTAGCTAACGAACTCATTATCAATGAGAAACTGGTGGAAAATCCTGGCAATACTTTTACTTCTCTATACGGTGATCGGCGGTTTTTTTGTTGATGTTCCCAGACAAGTAATTCTCTACGAATCCATTCGCAATTTATATTTTCATGTGCCCATGTGGTTCAGCATGATCTTCTTATTCATGTTATCCGTCTATTACAGTGTCAAAACGCTGAATAAAGGAAAAATGAAAGAAGACCGGAAAGCCGTAGAATTAGTGAACGTGGGCATTGTGTTTGGCGTGCTCGGCACCCTAACCGGCAGTTTGTGGGCAAAATTTACCTGGGGAGCGTGGTGGACCAACGATGTAAAGTTAAATGGTGCGGCTATTTCCATGTTGATCTACTTCGCCTATTTGATCTTGAGAGGTTCGATTGAAGAAGAAGAGAAAAAAGCCCGAATATCTGCAGTCTATAATATTTTCGCCTTTGTATTACTAATCGTATTCATTGGTATTCTGCCCAGAATGACGGATTCTTTGCATCCGGGAAACGGCGGGAACCCTGGCTTCAATAATTACGATCTGGACAATAACATGAAGCTGGTGTTTTACCCGGCTGTTCTTGCCTGGATCTTATTGGGAATGTGGATCTTTAACCTCCGTTTCAGAATGAGGCAAATTCGCTCAAAACTGCACAGATGAAATATTTATTCACCCTTTTATGCACCGTATTTTCGTCCCTCCTCTTTGGTTCGGAAATCGAAATGGCCGATCAAATGCGAGCCGACGGAAAGATCTATGTAGTTGTAGGTGTTTTGGTGATCATTTTGATTGGTCTTTTGTTATATTTAGTGAGTATCGATCGGAAATTAAAGCGTTTAGAAAAGGAAGTCGAAGAAGAAGAAGAAGAATGAAGAAAACACATATACTAGGAATTATTGTAGTGGCCTTGGGCATCGGAGTGATCTTATCGATGATCACAGATGCGGCCACTTATGCCGATTTTAAAACCGCAGCCAAGGCCGAAGGTCAGCAGTTTCAGGTGGTGGGACAACTGAATAAGGATAAGCAGATCGCTTACGCTCCGCAAGCCAATGCCAACCGATTCTCCTTTTACATGGTGGATCAAGGCGGGACTGAAAGAAAGGTGGTGTTCAACGGGGCGAAACCTCAAGATTTTGAGCGATCAGAGCAAGTCGTAATCACCGGTAGTTTTAAGGGTGATGATTTTCATGCCGATAAGATCCTAATGAAATGCCCGTCGAAGTATCAGGACGGAAGCAATGATGGCCTCACCGAAATTCGCGCAGAACAATAGCATGGAATACGTAGGTGAAAAAATTTGGGCCGCCAACCTTGGTGAGCTTCTTGTGATCATATCGGTAGTTGCCGCATTACTTTCCTCAATTTTTTACATTCGGGGCGCATCACTAGAATTAAAGGACCTCAGTTGGAGAAAATGGGGCCGATTATTTTATCGTCTTCACTCCTTTGCATTGGTGGGCCTGATCGGCTTGCTTTTTTACTTGATCTACACCCATTCCTTCGATTTTTATTACGTCTGGAGGCACTCTTCCACCGAAATGCCCATGAAATATATCATCTCTTCTTTCTGGGAGGGACAAGAAGGAAGTACCATGCTCTGGGCGTTTTGGAATGTGATCCTCGGTAACATTCTCATCTTCACCACCAAGCAGTGGGAAGGTGCGGTGATGGCCATTTACGGTTCGGTGCAATTCTTCCTTTCAGCTATGTTGATCGGCATCTACGTGTTCGACCTTCAAATAGGAAGCAATCCTTTTCAACTGCTGAGAGAACATCCGGACATGATGAATTTGCCCTTTGTATCTAACCCTAACTACTTAGAGTTTGTGGAAGGGAACGGATTGAATCCGCTGCTTCAAAACTACTGGATGACCATTCATCCACCAACTGTTTTCTTCGGTTTTGCGACTACCATGGTGCCATTTGCCTATGCCATCGGCGGATTGTGGCAAAATCAAGAGCGAAGTTGGATCAAAGGAGCATTGCCATGGGCCTACTTTGGTATCGGCATCCTTGGTTTGGGTATCTTAATGGGTGGCGCTTGGGCATATGAAGCTTTAAGTTTCGGCGGTTTCTGGGCTTGGGATCCGGTAGAGAATTCCTCCTTGGTTCCCTGGCTTATTCTTGTGGGAGCGGCCCATCTGATGTTGATCAACCGCAGCAAGTCGCGATCCCTATTTTCTGCCTTTGCACTCAATATTTTCGCTTTTATCACGGTGGTGTATTCTACTTATCTGACCAAAAGTGGAATATTGGGAGAAACCTCTGTCCACTCGTTTGCCGATGGTTTACCAGGCCAGTTGATCATCTTTCTCTTGTTTTATTTGGCACTTTCTCTCTTCCTGCTTTTTTACCGTGGATACAAGTACCTTAAAAAGTCGGAAGATGATGCCTTTTGGTCGCGCGAATTTTGGATATTCCTCGGTTCTTTGGTTTTGGTAATCTCCGCTTTTCAGATTACCATCTCTACCTCTATTCCGGTGTTCAATGCCTTATTCGGCACCTCAATGGCTCCGCCGGCAGATCCGATTGCCCATTACAATTCGTGGCAATTACCCCTGGCTATATTGATTACCTTTTTGATCGCAGTTTCACAATTTTTAAAGTATAAAAAAACAGATCCTAAAAAGTTATTCAAGCAGTTGGCACCTTCCATAGTCGTCGCAATTTTGCTTACAGTAGTATTCACCATTCATCTGGATATTAAAGCCGTATTCTTGCAAGTGCTGCTCTTTACTGCGCTCTTTGCTACCCTCTCAAACTTGGATTACATTCTGAGAATCCTAAAAGGAAAAGTGAAAAAAGGAGGTGCAGCCATCGCCCACATGGGATTTGCTTTGGTCATTTTGGGGTCCCTGTTGTCAGCCGGCAATAAAAAGATCATTTCCAAGAACAACACGCCGGTCAACATCAACTTTGAAGACAATGAAAATGCCAACCAAGAGAACGTGATGATGATGAAGGGCGATACGGTCTTGATGGAGCCTTATTACGTGACTTACCAATCGAGACGATATGAAGATCCTTACGTCTATTACGACATGGATTACTTGAAGGTGAATTCGAAGGGGAGATACGAAAAGCAATTTTCCTTAAGTCCTTTTGTCCAGCTTAACCAACAAATGGGCAACGTGCCGGAACCCTCTACCGCTCATTTTTGGGATCGCGACATTTTTACCCACATCACCTACGCGGATCTGGAAAATCTCGACTCTGCCAGTCAAGATCGCTATGGCGAGGCAGACACCTTGAAATTGCAGATCGGAGATTCCATCTTCAGCAGCAATTCGGTTATTGTGATCGAGTCATTTGACCGAAACATTGACCTTGCCGGGATGTCGCTCAAAGAAGATGACATTGCCTTAGGATTGAACATTACTGCGAAAAACCTCAATGGGCAAAGCTATCAGGCGCGTCCGGTAATGGTAATCCGAGGTAACCGAGTCTTCGGCATTCCCGACGAAGTAGAAGCCTTTGGTTTGAAGTTCAACTTTAACGGAGTAGATCCTGAAAGTGAAAAACTCACTATCTTACTGAGTGAGAAGAATGCCAATGCAGGAGAATTCGTAATCATGCAGGCAATTGTTTTCCCGTACATCAACGTGCTATGGATCGGCTGTATCGTGATGGTATTAGGCAGTATCTTAGCGGTAGTGCAAAGAATCCGTACTTCTAAAACTTCAAGGATATGAACGTAAAGGATCACATACAAAGGGTGAGTCTGATCGGAGCAGGTAATGTAGGCCACAACTTTGGTTTGGCATTTAAACAGGCAGGCTACCTCATACACGAGATCTACTCCAGAACCCAGGAATCAGCTGTGCAGTTGAGCCAGCGATTAAACTGCAATTTTACCACCGACCTATCCCAACTAGACCCCGGAGCAGACTTATACATCATTGCCGTGAACGACGATGCACTCCCGGAAATAGTGGAAAGCTTTCCCTTTAAGGATAAACTATGCGTGCATACTTCAGGTGCTACAGCTTTAGACGTATTCGAAGGCAAGGATTTTACTGATTTTGGCATTTTCTACCCGGTGCAGTCCTTCTCCAAAGAAGACACGGAAAGCCTCGCCCCCATTCCCATTTGTGTAGAAGCAGAAAAAAAGGAAAATGAGGCTTTGTTGATGAGCTTTGGCAGGTCACTTAGTATGAAGGTATATCAGCTTGATTCCGAAAAGCGAAAGGCACTGCACGTGGCTGCGGTCTTTGCGAATAACTTTAGCAACCATATGTATGCCATTGCCGAAGAGCTACTGAGTGATTCGGAAATCAATTTTGATATTGTTCGTCCCTTGATCGAAACAACCGCTAGAAAGATTCATAATCGCATCCCTGCAGAGATCCAAACCGGACCTGCAATTCGAAACGATCAAAAGATCATTCAAAAACACCTGGAGCATTTGCAGACCTATCCAGCATATCAAGAGCTCTATGAATCCATAACCGCCAGCATCTTAAAAAAGCAAGGCAATGGATAATTTGCAAGCAAAACTGAAAAGCATTCGAACTTTTGTATTCGATGTGGATGGGGTGCTTACAGATGGCACCGTGATTACCATGCCTGATGGAGAACAGCTGCGTAGAATGAATATCAAAGACGGATATGCACTCCAACATGCGGTAAAGAAAGGCTACGAAATCGTGATCATCAGTGGTGGCACCTCCGAGAGTGTGCGTCTGCGATTGAACGGTTTGGGGATCAAAAATGTAAATCTGGCCTGCAAAAATAAAGTAGCGGTTTTTGAAAAATTGAAGGAGACGCACGGCTTGAGGGAAGAAGAGATCCTTTACATGGGTGATGATATTCCCGATTATCGATTAATGAAAAAAGTAGGATTTGCGGCTTGCCCTCAAGATGCTGCAAAGGAGATCAAGGAGATATCAAACTACATCTCGCCTTTTAAAGGTGGTGAAGGTTGTGTGCGTCAAATGATCGAACAGGTTTTAAAGTTAAGGGGTGATTGGTTTGATGAAGATAGTCATGAATGGTAAGTTGAAAACATCTGGACTAGTTTTCGTAGTGGCTACATTATTGGCCTGCAATCCGCTGGACTATAAAAAGCAAACCATCGGTGAAGTCGACTTCAATCAGTACCAAGAACTTTTGATGAGCGCTCAGTCCCAAAGCCAGATAAAAAAGGTCGATAGCTTCATTTTTAATGTCATAAAAGACAGCAGTATAGCGAGATACCTTCCACAAGTTTGGGCGGAAGACCGAGATGGAATAAAAGTCAATCTGGCAATGCTGATCGATAAACCATGCCTTTTAGTAATTACATCGCCATATGCCAAATGGAATACCATCAATATGGTTAGAGAAATTCCCAAAGCCTTGGAAGGTCTCAATGGCGATTATCGGGTGATTTGCTTGCTGCTAAAAGAAGACCCTCCTGCAGGAGCAGATATTCCTGAGAATTTTTACGATGTACAGATCGAACAATTGTCGGCCTTGTACCCCAACAGCTATACCATACGCCCTTACGAGGCAGAGAAAATCAATCTTTACGCCCTGCCGTCCCGATATTATTTCGAAAAAGATGGAAGGTTGACACACTTGAGCCATACCAGCATCACCTTCGACGATTTGCTTACTGAAATCCAGACTTACTTAGCAAGTTGAACTGGTGAACATTAAAGGCTTCATCCGGTTTCCACTGAAGTGAAGCAGCAGATCAATATTGTTTGGCTAAAACGCGACCTCAGAACCAGAGACCACGCGCCTCTCGAAGCTGCTTCCACCTCCTCGCTACCCTTTTTGGTCATTTACCTTTTTGAACCCACATTGATGAGTCATGCCGACACTGATCTAAGGCATTTGCGCTTCATCTATGCCTCGCTCAAAGAGATGCGATCAAAGCTTGAGCAGTTTCAAATACCACTGCTGATGATCGAATCAGAAGCTATAGAGGCCTTTAGAGAGCTAACGGAAAAATATGACGTAAGGCAATTATTTAGTCATCGGGAAAGCGGTGTAAAATTGAGCTGGGAGCGAGACAGATCAGTAGCCAAATTGCTAAAAAAACAAAATATTGAATGGCGAGAATTTCAGCAAAATGGCATTCAAAGAGGAATCTCTAATCGAAAGGGTTGGGATAAGGCATGGTATACTTATATGAGTAGGCCTTTGATCGAAAATCAATATCGGCTTCAAGAACCCATGCAACTGAACCCCGCTGGTCTTCGCTTAACTGACGAGCTAAAACAAAGCTTAGAAAAATACCCCAACAGCTACCAAAAGGCTGGAGAAGATCTGGCATGGCGCTATTTAAAAAGCTTTGGCAGTGAACGGATCAAAGATTACCGTAAGTTCATCTCCAAACCGGCCCAAAGTAGAAGGGCTTGCAGTCGCTTAAGCCCCTATCTCGCCTGGGGAAATCTCAGTATTCGGCAAGCTTATCAAGTGGTTGGGAGCGATGAATTTGCCCAAAGCAAGAAGTCTGCTCTTCGCGCTTTTAAAAGTCGGCTAAAGTGGCACTGTCATTTTATACAAAAATTCGAGCAGGAGGTCGACTATGAAGATCAATGCATCAACCGTGGTTATGAACTATTGGAACGGGAAAATGATCCCAAAAAGCTAAACAGCTGGAAGCAAGGCACCACAGGTTATCCGTTGGTGGATGCCTGCATGCGCGCTGCGCATGAAACCGGCTACCTGAACTTTCGCATGCGAGCCATGCTGGTGTCATTTCTCTGTCATCATCTCGACTGCGATTGGCGGATGGGCGTGAGTCATCTGGCTCGGCTTTGGTTGGATTATGAACCCGGTATTCATTACCCACAGTTTCAAATGCAAGCCGGAACTACCGGCATCAATACCATTCGCATTTATAATCCTGTGAAACAGTCTCAGGACCATGATCCAGAAGGTAATTTTATACGAAAATGGGTACCCGAATTGGAGGCCTGTCCCACCGAATTCATTCATCAACCCTGGGAAATGACCAGCATGGAGCAAGAATTATATGGCATTGAGATCGGAAAGGATTATCCCAAACCAATCGTTGATCTTGGAGAAAGTGGAAAAGCCGCCCGAAAAAAGATCTGGGGTCATCGATCGCATCCCGAAGTCAGGAAAGAAAAGTCAAGGATCTTAAAGACGCACACCCGCAACGATAAAATGAGGAAAAAGGAAGCTAGTTAATCAGTAACCCGCATTTAAGCGAATCTTAATCGAGGCTCCGTATCGAGAATTACCAATCGGAAAAAAGACCTGATTTGAGCATGCGAGATTAGGACAGTTGAATTAACACAATTCAAAATACCTTCCCCAATGATTTCTGCAACTGGGATTAAATTCCGCATTGCAACTAGGGCAGCGATCTCTTGAATTCAAGTATTGATTGATCGACATCTCGTGCTTACAAGACCCACACATTACCGCTTTCTCATCAAATTTATGCTTGGGCCATGTTTTAAGGTAATGACTGGCCTCTTCTTCGTGACAATCGTAGCAAGCAAAGTATTCTTCGCAACAATAAAACTTGATGGCGACGATGTCAAGCTTTGAATCCCAGTGCACACACCTTGTTTCCTGATCGTTCAATTGTCCTTTGATCTCGACCCTAGCGGAATCTCTTTTATTGTTCAAGGCAGCCATTTATACAATTCAATAGAGATATTTTTTAGTTTAACGGCAAATCATGAAAATGGTTTAATCTCAATGAAGGCATCCTCACTCCACCAGAGATCCGCTAAGGAATAGAAGGGTTGCTTCGGATATCTTAGACTGTACCCGCTGCGATTGATAGAAGTTTATGATATTCAAGAGGTTCAATTGAGCTTCTCTCAATTGGATCCCGTCGATCTGTCCTTGCCCGTATGCTTCAGCAGACCTTTCAAAGTTGCGTATTGCCGCTTCTCTATTTCGTTTCGCCAACTGCATGAGATCAATCGCATTATTGTACTCCTCAAAGGCATTCAAAAGGTTAGTTCTTAAGTCTAGCTTGGCTTGCTTTGATCGATTTTCTTCCGCATCCAACAATAACTCCTGATTCTGCTTATTGCGGCTCCGATTTCCGGCCTGATAAAGCGGAAAACGAATGCTAACGCCCGCTGCCGGGCCGTAATTTTGTTGAGTTTCAATAAAACCCGCTTCAGTGTTCTGGTAATTGAACTGATAGGCAGCCGATAGGTTGATCTGGGGAGCCCATCGGGATCTGGCGATCTTTAGTTCTAATTCCTGCTGTCTTACCACTGATTCGGAAAGCAAGTAATCCACATTCTTTTGAAAAGCCTTGGTTTCGATCTCTTCATAGACGATACCTTCTTCAAGGGTAAAATCAGTGGCAATGGCCAATTGAGTATCCGGCGGAAATGAAAGGGAGTTCATCAATTGACGATAAGCTTTTTTGTGGGCAAGTTCAGCGATCAGATAGCTTGAGCTATCGCTTCTCAGGTCCACTTCTGCATTCAATACATCGAGCTTCGTAAAAACACCCAACTGATATTGCTCTTCGGCTCTTTGATATCGCTGCAGTGAAATCTCCACTGCTCTTTCTTCCAAATTCAAGTTCTTCCTTTCGAGGAAGTAGCTTAAATAATTTTGCAAAAGCTCTAAAATTGAGCTCTCCATTTGAGCTCTGTAGCGCAAATTTTGCTGATAACTTCCTTCTCTTAGCTGACGAAGCACAAAGCGATTCGAATTACCACTGTATAAGGTATAATTTAAAGTCACTGCCGCATTGGCATTTCTGTTAGCAGCATTGTCTACATTGATCTCCGGTTGATTTGGAGAGAAAAAAGTGATGTTGGTAGAAGTCTGAGAGTACTCACCCCCTCCACTGAGCTCAACGGTGGGAAGTAAGCCAGCATTTCCGGGATTAGTGTTATTCTCGGCTACCTTTCGTTCAGCTTCGGCAATTTGAATACGGTAGTTCTTTTCCAAACCGATTCGGATCAGATCGCTAAGCTTCAAACTATCGAGCTCCTTGGCTTGAGCAAAGCTAAAAGAGAAAGCATGCATCAAAATAATGAAGCAAAATAGATGTCTTACTCGCTTATAAATCTTCATATTCCGTCTCCTTCTTTAAGCGTTGTACAGCCTTTTCTACTTCTTCTTTCTCTGGTCGTTGACCTTCCCAGAGCCATTTCAACATCACCTTGAGTCGATTGGTTGCTGCAAGGGTAATTGGCAAAAGCAACATCAAGAGCAGCGAACCAAGTAATAAGCCGTAAGCTACAGTAATGGCCATGGGGATCAAAAATTGAGCCTGGAAGCTCTCTTCGAAGATCAGCGGTCCTAAACCAGCGGTAGTGGTCACTGTGGTTAGGAAGATGGGGCGAAAACGAGAAATAGACGTAGACCGCAGAGCCTCATCGAATTTCTTTCCTTCTTGCAAGTAATTATTGAATGTAGCCACATATACCAAACCGTCGTTGATGATCACCCCAATTAAGGCAATGAAACCGAGAAAAGAAAGCACGCTCATTGGTGCGTCGTGAATGAAATGTCCCCAGGCCGCTCCCACTACTCCAAAAGGGATAATCAGCATCAGAGAAGCCGCCTGACTAACGGACCTGAAGGTGATCACCATCATGCTAAAGATCAAAATAAGGATGATCGGCCCTGCTTGTTTGACTGATCTACCCAGCTTGGCCGTGTCTCGCTGCTGTCCATCGAATTCGATCTTCAGATCCGGATACCGATTTTGGATTAAAGGCAATATATCAGCAGATACTTTAGCAATCATTTCAGTAGATGAAATATCAAAATTTGCCAGCTCACCTTGAAGATTGATCTGTCGCTTTCCGTCTAAATGATTGATAGCCAATAGGCCCTTTACCGATTTGATATTGGCGATCATATTCAGGGGAACTTTTTCCCCATTGGGAGCAAGTATGCGCATTTTCTCCAGATCCTGAAGTCGATCTCTATCCTCCATTGCATATCGAACCCACACCTTCACTTCATCATCACCTCTTTGCAATCGCTGGGCTTCAAAACCAAAAAAACCACTGCGGACTTGAGAAACCACCTCTCTGAGCGAAAATCCCAAAGCTCTACCGGTTTCATTGAGACTTAAATTCACTTCTGCCTGATCCGCCTGGTCGTTGGTGATCAAATCTTTCACCAGCCCGGTCTCAGAGACTTCCTTTTTAAAATCGGATACGGCAGCCCTCAACCGCCCGAAGTTCTCTCCTGAGAAACTTACGTTCAATGGCTTTCCAAATGGGGTGGCAGACTCAAAGCTCAATTTTTGGGTGCCGGGTATCGGACCAACAATTCTTCTCAGGTCTGTAGCCACCTCAAATGACCTGATGCTTCTTGATTCGGAGGCGATCAGATAAAAAGTAGCAGTCCCCACATTGCTTCCGGGCCCCAGCCTGACCTCCATATCTTTGATAATGGCCGTATCGAATTTGTCGATGTATTCCTGATTCAATTGTTTGGCAGCCGCTTCGATCTGGTTCATAGACTCCGCAGTGATGGACTCAGATGTGCCACTGGGATACTCAAGGGAAACCTGCACACTGGTCTGCTCGATATTGGGAAAGAAAGTAGTTCGGATGATCCCTTTTCCAATAGCACCAAAGGTGACGACTAGGATCGACAGTGCCAGCATAAAAGCAAAGAACTTTTGTCGCAAACAGAAATCGATGATTGGCGAAAAAACCACATCTCTAAATCGAAGCAAAGAGTTCTCGATCGCCAGTTTGATCTTATTCGGTTCTACATTTTCATTCAGATCCTTCACATGCGCAAGGTGAGCAGGAAGAAAAAGGAACACCTCAAAGATTGAAAAGCCCAAGGCACATATCACCACTGCAGCTACGTCGGAAAAGAACTCTCCCAGTCGCCCTTCGATGAAGAAGAAGAATGAAAAAGCAATACAGGTGGTGGTCAAGGCCGACATGACCGAAGGCATCACCTCCATGGTTCCTTCAATCACGGCTTTGAACTTGGGTTTTCCGGCCTCATAATGCTGAAAAATATTCTCTCCGATGACAATGCCATCATCTACCAGGATACCGATTACCAGTATCATTCCGAAGAGAGAAAGCACATTAATGGTGATCCCAAAATAAGACAGTAGGATAAACATTCCCAGGAAAGAAATCGGGATACCTGCCGCCACCCAAAATGCCAGTCGAATACGTAAGAACATCCCCAGTAGCACCAGCACCAAAACAGCACCTAGAATGCCATTTTTAGTAAGTAAACTGATCCTTTCCTTAAGGTTCACCGTGCCATCTTGAACCAGTACGGCTTCAATCCCTCGATTTTGAGAATTGAAGGTCTCTATATATTTCAATACGCTTTCTGCCGCTTCAAGTATATTTTCTTCATTCAGCGTATTCACCGTCACCAGAACCGCTTGCTTGCCATTAAAGTAAGCCAAATCGGTTGTCTCAGCCCAGTCTTCTCGAATCTCAGCAAGGTCGGCAAGGCGAACCACATTGCCGTCTTCACTACTTCTTACTACGATCTCCCCGATTTGCTTGGCGGAGTATTGCTTCTGATCGGCCCTGATGATCACTTCAATGCGATCTTTAATCCTACCACCGGTTGTTTGCAGATTCTCATTGGCAATGGCCAAAGCGATCTCTTGAAAGCTAATATTGTATGCGCGCAGCTGATTTTCGTCCACAGCTACCTCTATTTCCTCTTGAGAAAAGCCGGAAAGTTGGATCTTCGAAATATTTTCAAAGGTTCTCAATCCATCTTCAAAGGATTCGGCTCTGTCTTTTAAGACTGAAAGGGGGGCGTCTCCCCGAATAGCGATCTTGGCCGTAAAATTCTCATTTTCCCTCACAAACGTCACCAAGCGCTCCATTCCCTCGGGAAAATTGCTGATCTGATCCACTGCATTCTTCACATCCAATAAGACAATGTCAGCATTTTGATCACTGAATAGCTCGATCGTAATACTCGCACTATTTTCCTTCGATGTAGAGGTAATCCGATCTATCCCACTTACGCTCTTAAGGTTCTCCTCTATCTTCAAGACGATGCCCTCTTCTACTTCACGCGGGGATGCTCCGGGATAGACGGCCTCTACGACAATAAACTTCTCCTTCACGTTTGGGAAAAAGGATGAATTCATGCGCGATAAAGCCACCAAACCCAAGATCGTGATCAGCACGATCAGCAGGTTTACCAATAGCTCGTTCTTTACGAAAAACTTGACCAGAGATCTCATTGAGAATCGATTTCTATGATTTTGCTACCTTCAAAGGCAGCGTTATGTGGATCAATGATCAGTTTCTCACCCTCTTCGAGCCCTCTTATAACTGCATCGTTGGTGTTGGCTTCAATCACCTCAACTGTCTTTAGCTTTGCTTGATCCTTCTCGATCACAAAAAGTTGATTTTCAGATAATAGCGCCTGCGCCGGGATGCGCATGGCATTTTTATACTGCCCGCTAACAAACTCCCCCTCTAGATAGATTCCCGATCTCAATCTGGCATCCCTTACCGTAAAGTAAACCTTTACCAATTGAGTGGCCGGATCAACCTTTTGATTGATTCGATCTAGCGTTGCCTTCACTGAAGATGGCTTGCCATGTTGATGAAAGTTTACCGTATCCCCAATTTGGAGTTGTTCCAAGACGGAAAGATCCACACTGGCTTCCAATTCGAATCGTGCTGTGCTGATGAATTCACCGAGGGCTTGTCCAACCCTCACTAAGGCACCTTCATCGATGTAAGCAGCAGTGAGCGCCCCTTTAAAAGGTGCCTCCACTCGATACTTCCTAAGCCTGATCTCGACTTCTTTGATCTGATAATAACTTGCGTACACATCTCTCCCGGCCAGGAAAAGTTCAAATTGCGTATCATTCGTTTCAGGCAAGGAAGGCAACTCTTTCTTCAGATCAATGGATTGCAGAAAGTTTTGCCATTTGGTGGATTCATTCGGGTAATCCAATTTGATGTCTGCAATAATTGAGGCCAGTTGGCTTTTTAGCTGACTTTTTTGAGCAATTAAAGAAGCCTTAAGTTCACGATCGTCTATTTGCAGAAGTACTTCTGATCTCTCATATTGGATTCCACTTTTGAAGGACTTCGAACCCCATTGGGCTACACCCCCTACTTCTGCGAAAAGATCAATTCGTTCTGCCGCCACCAGCCTTCCGCTTAAGTTGTAAGTGCTGTTTACCTCACCGGCTTGATAACTTAGGGTATTCACAGCCGTTTGGTTGTTGCCCTTTGATTTGTCAATCTTAGGCTCAGATTCGGGCAATAACTTTGCAAGAACTATCGAAAAAGCAAAAATAAAAACGGCTGAAAGCGCGATGATCCACTTTCTTCTTTTCATCTCGGTTGGGTTGTAAATTCGGTAAAAAAACAGCTTTCACTGCTTTTAGTTTGATGAGCTTGCCTTTAGCAGATATCTAAACTACTTGAGAAGCCCGTTAACCGTTTGCTTGATGGATGCGGCCAATTCTTCGCTAACCGGCACTAAGGGCAATCGTAGATGATCGTCGCAGATTCCCATGGTTTTTAGAGCAGATTTAACTCCTCCGGGATTCCCCTCAGCAAAAAGCAAGCTGATGAAATCCATCAGTTTATAATGGATTTTTCTCGCCTCCTCTAGATTCCCGCTTTGGGTAAGCCCAATCATTTTTGAAAAATCACCCGGGAATACATTCGCTACTACAGAGATCACGCCAACTCCGCCGCATGCGGTGATCGGGAAAGTAAGACCGTCTTCTCCTGAAATGAGCATGAAATCATCCGCTTTTCGGTTAATGATCTGCATCACCTGATCCATATCTGCTGAAGCTTCTTTGATGCCAATGATATTCTCAAAGTCGTTCGCCAAACGCAGCGTCGTTCTTGCACTTATGTTCGAAGCAGTTCGGCCCGGTACATTGTATAGAATAAGTGGCAATTTAGAAGCTTTTGAAAGCGCCTGGTAATGGCTGTAAATGCCTTCTTGGGTAGGTTTATTATAGGACGGACTTGCAGAAAGGATGGCACTTATCCCATCCAGATCACGGCTGGTGATCTCTTGCACCACGGCCGAGGTATTGTTGCCGCCAATGCCCAGTACGATTGGTAGTCTCGACGCATTTACTTCTTTGATCTTATCGAGCACAATAGTTTTTTCGTCAGCACTCAGGGTAGCAGATTCCCCGGTAGTGCCTTGAACCACTAAATAATCTGCTCCATGATTGATCAGATGTTCAGTGAGCTTTTCCAAGGCTGCCTGATCCACATTTAAGTCTTTGTCGAAAGGAGTAACCATGGCAACTCCTACTCCGTGAAGTGATTTCATCTTTTTAATTCTTTTGGTTGATCATTCTCAAGTATACCTTACACTGCGTCTGCAGAGCGGCAATACTTTCTTCTTTCAGTTCCATCAATAGGTCACAACTCTCGTTTTTGTATCCTCTATTGGCCCCCACCTTGAGGGAGGCCTGCGAAAGACAACTGATCCATTGAATAGGTAAGCTTTCTTCAAGGTTAAAGTCGATCAGCATGTCAAATTTCTCCTCGATGGCATTTTTAAGTCGGTTGCTTTCCGGGATCCTGAGCCAATTCAACTCCTTGTTATCGAAATACAAATAATTCAACTCCTCGATTGGGGCGTACTCCCCTTCTTTGATCTTCTTCGTCAGGTACGCCAAGCTGGTCACTTTAATCCCTTCTTCTTTTAAAAACCTGCAAAATTCCCTGATCTCCTTTTCCCTTGCCGCTGTATCAAAGTTATATAAAACCAAGGCAGTCTTCGCGGTGTCTAAATTATAGACCTTTACTTTTCTTTTTAATTTTCCTTGCTTATGCTTTAGCATAAGTTTTTGAATCCACTTGATCATCACCAGCTTATTTTAGCACTAGTTTATCTACCATTCGTTTTCCCATTTTTTGATTGAGCTTTTCGATCAGTTTTGATCTTGCCAGACTTAGTTCTTGCCTTAAAGGCGCGGAATCAATGATCACAGTCAAAGTGCCTTCCCGGAAATAAAGGTCCTTACAATGTCTGGCAATCATCTGCCCGACAACCTCTTCCCAAACCTTGATCAACTTCACCTCATCCAACTTGGGTCCTAATCCGTAGGAGCGCAGCATTTTATCGATCAAGTCCTTTAAAGGTGCATCTTCAGCCATCTTGTGCTTTCACTTTTCCTTGACTAACTTCAAAAGATCGGTAGTCGGTTTTTAATTTGTCGAAAATATCGGGTAATCTATGCAAATGCGTATCACTGATAAATACTTGTCCAAACCAATCCTTTTGAACAATTTCCATCAATTTCGACACCCTCGACTCGTCTAATTTGTCGTAAATATCATCCAATAATAAAATGGGCGGAATTTGCTTCTCTTCTTTTAAGAATTCTGCCTGAGCAAGTTTCAGAGAGAGCAAAAAGGTTTTTTGTTGACCTTGAGAACCGAACTTCTTTAAACTTTTCCCCGCGAGACCAAAGTCGAGATCGTCTTTATGGACACCAGCAGAACTGTAAGTTAGCCGGCGATCCTTTTCTCTTCTATCGGCTAATAGACGACTAAAGTCTGTTTCATTCAACTGCGACTGGTACGTCAGTTCCACTTTCTCTTTCCGTTCACTTATGAAGTCGTAGTTTTTCTGAAAAAGAGGCAGAAAACTTGCAATAAATTCGGTTCGCGCTTCGTGAATCGGCTTGGCATGCTTGATTAGTTGTTCATCCCATAAAACCAGGCTTTCTTCGTCGAAAGAACGAATCTCCATAAACTTCTTCAGCAAACGGTTGCGTTGAGAAAGGGCGCGATTGTATTGAATTAGTTCATTCAAATACTTTCGATCGTACTGTGAAATGATCAGGTCCAAGAACTTTCTTCTTACCTCACTGCCCTCAGAGATCAATTGTGAGTCTGATGGGGAGATCATCACCACAGGGACCAGACCAATGTGATCAGCAAGCCTTTCATACTGCTTCTTGTTGCGTTTGAATTGCTTTTTTTGCCCCCTTTTCAGTCCGCAGTAGATCTTTTCCAATTCCTCCTTGCGATCGAATATTCCCTCGATCACAAAAAAGGACTCCTCATCTTTGATCAATTGAGAATCGGATGGATTAAAAAAGCTTTTACAGAAGGCCAGGTAAAAAATGGCATCCAGCAAATTGGTCTTTCCGCTACCATTTTCACCGAGAAAGCAATTGATATCGGATGAAAATTCCAAATTGGCTTCCTCATAATTCTTGAAATTTAATATAGACAGGTTTTTCAAGTGCATGAGGCCACAAAAGTAAGTAAAGGCAAGCTGTGAACATATTGCTTTAAAAAATTGACTACCGCTAAAAAAAGCTTATTTTTGGCCACTTCAAAATTGCGCCAGATGTCTAAGAAAAAGGACCAAAATGACGAATTGATCGTCGATGTGGAAGAGGTTTACAGCAAGACAGAAACCTTTATAGAAGAGAATAAGAATGTAGTTTCCATTGTGGTTGCGGTTATCGCATTGGCCATAGGTGGTTTTTTCGCTTATCAATCTTTTTATTTGAAGCCTTTACAGGTGGAAGCCCAAGAGGCCATGTTCATGGCTGAAAAGTATTTTGCTGAGGACTCTATGAACCTAGCGATCTATGGAGATGGCGCTTATGCGGGATTTTTAGAGATTAGCGAAGAATATAGCGGTACCAAAGCAGCAAACCTCTCAAATTACTATTTGGGAATTGCTTTTTTGAGAACCGGACAATACGAAGCGGCAATTGATGCCCTTGAAGATTTCGACACCGATGACGTGATGGTGGGCAACATTGCCAAAGGAGCCATCGGCGATGCATATCTGGAACTCGGTGATCTTAAAAAAGCAGCTTCGAACTATACCAAAGCGGCCAGAAGGTCGAAGAATGAATTCAGTACCCCACTTTATTTAATGAGAGCCGCTCAGGTCTATGAGATGATGAACGACTATGAGGAAGCTCTATCACTCTACAAAGAGATCAAGTCCGACTATCGTAAATCTCCCGAAGCAGCTGAAGTGGACAAATTAATTGCGCGCGCTGAGGCCTTCGTGCAATAAGCATGGCAAGCCATAATCTTTCTGAACACGATCCCTCCAAAGTTCCTTCTGCAAAAGGAATGTCGATCGCCATTCTGGTATCGGAATGGAATGCTGAAATCACAGAAGGTTTAAAAAAAGGAGCCGTTGATACTTTATTAAGGTATGGCCTAGACCCCGATCAACTCGCATTGCATTACGTTCCCGGAAGCTATGAATTGCCGATGGGCGCTCAGCTGGCGTTAGAATCAGACCCAAAAATCGATGCAGTGATCTGTTTGGGTTGTGTGATCCAGGGCGAAACTCGGCATTTCGACTTTGTTTGCGAGGCGGTTTCACAGGGCGTAAAGGAAGTGTCATTAAAGTACAACAAGCCGGTAATCTTCGGCGTACTTACTGACAATACCATCGAGCAAAGTCGTGCGAGGTCAGGCGGAAAGCTTGGCAATAAAGGAGATGAAGCTGCCATCACGGCCATAAAGATGGTCGCCTTGAAGAATGAACTCACGTCGAAATCTTAGCNTTTGAACGAGTCNAAAAGCGTAGAATTCGCAATTAAAGCTACATCTTCGTTTTCACCAAATCCCATCTTTTTACTTGCCATTCGGTAGTTACCGTGCTATAATGCGCCCCGTCTTCACCTTTCAGTTCGATCTGACAAAGAAGATAGACTTTGCCTTCTTTTTCAAGAGGCGCCAATACCTTAGTTTCCAGATCCTGGCTGCTCATGGAATATTCTGCGACTGCTGAAGCCTTAGCCTGGTAATGGTAGACCGCCGAGATCTTCTTCATAATAATGCGATACTTTTTAAATCCCAGGCGATGTAGAAGCCACAAGCCACTTGCATACTCTGCGGCGGTAGTCTGAGCGCAAGCGTGTAGGCCTTTGATATGGTTGAGATTCTTTTTACGGTAGGGAAGCAGCACACGGCATCGCTGATCATCGATTTCAAGAACCTCGAGCTTATGTGGTCGATTGAATGGGATCACTCTATGCAAGATGAAATTCAATCTCCAGCGAGAAAAAGCAGAGTTCGGGAAGGCTTTGATAAGTGCCGATAGGTCCATAGTCGAATACATATACTTAGGTATTTAAAGTTAGTGTTTCAAACTGAGATCAAGTGCTTTGTACCCCATTTTCATGCACTTAAGAGGCCATTTTCTGGTTTAACCATCTTCAAACTCCTACCTTTGTGCCCTCAATAAAAACAATGATTTATGGCCAAAGTAAAAAAAGGCGACAAAGTAAAAGTACATTATACAGGAAAGTTAACCGACGAGACAGTGTTCGACAGTTCCAGAGAAAGGGAACCTTTAGAATTTACTGTAGGTGCAGGACAAATGATCAAGGGATTTGACGCCGCAGTCGAAGGCATGGAAGTGGGCGATAGCAAAAAAGTGGAAATCCCTTCTGCTGAAGCATACGGAGAACGAAGCGATGAAGCCCTGATCGAAGTGGATAAAAATCAGCTGCCTGAAGGAATGAAAGCAGAAAAAGGTATGCAACTTGAGGCCACTTCTCAAGATGGCAATAAACAGGTCTTAGTCATCCATGAAGTGAAGGAAGAGAAAGTGGTGTTGGATGCAAATCATCCACTAGCCGGAAAAGAGTTGATCTTCGATATTGAGCTTGTAGAAGTCGCATGATCGAACCACATTTTACAATGAACCCCGTTGAAGGAAGATCCTGATTCGGGGTTTTTTATTTTGCGCTTGTTGACCCCAAGGCGCATATAAGTTCGCTGAACCATCTTATTGAGTCAGTAAGCTGAGCATAAAAGGCAGAGTAGAGCGAATTAAATAGCTATTTTTCTGATTCACGAGGTCGCTGCTTAAACCGACCTTCCTTCTTAAGTGCATTCACGACGATCCACTCCAGCTGTCCGTTGGTGCTTCGAAATTCATCAGCAGCCCATTTTTCTACCGCTTTAAGCACTTCTGGATCCAGACGTAAGGCAAATGCTTTCTTTTTAGCCATGGGGGCTCCTTATCGTTTTTTTTCGAGGAGCACTTTCATGCTTCCCTGATCCGAGGCAATCGAAATCGCTTTCCAACCTTCCAAACTCAAGGCATTCAAACGTTCTTCAAATTTTGATACAGACTCGAAAAAGCCCTTGTAAATGATCTTATACTTTTCCATGATTAATGATTCAAGGTTCCGGTATTGATCACTGGCGAGGCATCCTTATCGGCGCATAACACCGTCATCAAATTGCTCACCATAGCTGCTTTTTTGTCTTCGTCCAACTCGATCACTTCTCTTTTTTTCAATTGCTTGATCGCTTCCTCAACCATCCAAACTGCGCCTTCCACAATCTTCATCCTTGCGGCGACTATTGCAGTAGCTTGCTGTCTACGCAGCATCGCAGATGCTATTTCCGAGGCGTAGGCCAAATAACCAATTCTAGCCTCTAAAACCTCGATTCCTGCAATCTCTAATCTTTCGGAAACCTCTTTTTCCATGTTCTCATTCACCTCTTCCATTCCCGAACGCAAGGTTACCTCCTGTTCATCATCATCAAAATTATCATAGGCATACATTCCGGCAAGCTTTCGAACGGCGGCATCAGTTTGTACCCTCACAAAGTTCTCGTAGATGTCCACTTCAAAAGCGGCTTTGTATGTGTTCTTCACCCTCCACACCAAGATCACGCTAATGTTGATCGGATTACCCAATTTGTCATTTACTTTTAAGCGCTCCGAATCAAAGTTGCGCGCTCTTAAAGAAATGCTTTTTCGGACAAAAAACGGGTTGACCCAATAAAATCCATGCTGCTTTACCGTCCCTTTGTACTCTCCAAATAAGGTGAGTACCCTGGAACCATTTGGGTAGACAAAAAAGAAGCCGATGCAAAGAAATAAGAAGAGAATAATGGCTGCGATGAACCAGGGATTCTTAAACAATATGATACCCAATACACTTAGCGTTAGCCCTAAAAGGATTACCGTAAGCATGAGATAACCCGAACTGGGTTTGTGTTCTTTTTCGTGGTTTATACTTTTCATTTTAATATTATTTTGATATCACAATAATATGAAATAAATCATAAACCAGCAAATCGATACATTTGGCAAATGAGGGAATCCTTTAGTCAGGCGGAGATCCAATTAGCTCAGAATGCCAAGCTGATCGAACGAAAAAACGAGCTTTTGGAAAAGTGCTTTAATGTCTTTGCTTTACAAGGCAAAGTGTTGTATGCGGAATATGCCAAATCTTTTCCATCTTCCCCTTCACCTAAAGTAAATCGCGGCGAGCACCATCAAGGTTTTCCCTATCTGATGTTGGATTATCCCAGACTATTTAGCACCGATGACGTGTTTGCGTTTCGCACCCTCTTCTGGTGGGGAAATTTCATTTCATGCACCCTTCACTTGAAAGGAAGCCATCTTACTGAGTGTAAAAGTGATCTGCCGTTTCTCCTCGAGCAGATCAATAGTTCCGAGCTGAACTTCCGCTTTTCTGCCAGGGGTAATGAATGGGATCACAATCTCTTTGGAACACAATACCATACCATGGACGCCATCGACCTTAACGACAATTATGAATTTTTGAAGCTGTCGACCTCGCTTCCCATTGAAGAAATCAATAAATTGCCATCGTTCTTCAAACAAGCCCACGAAACTTTATTAGGCCCATTAAAATGAAAGATTTCCAGATCGATAAATTCAGGCATCAACTCAACCTCAACGTGCGCTTTATGGACGTGGATGCACTTCGTCACGTAAATAATGCCCGCTATCTCAATTTCCTGGAAGAAAGTAGGATCGCCTATTCACAAGAGATCTTGGGCTTGTTCAAAACCATCAACGACTTTAATGTGGTGGTCGCCAGAATTGAAATTGATTTCATACAACCTTTGGCTTTCCATGATCAAGTAAGGGTATACACCCGAGTTTCAAAATTGGGTAACAAAAGTTTTGAATTTGAGAGTTTGATCTGTGCCGTAAAAGACGACCAGCCTCGTCCGGCAGCGCACGCCTTGCAAACCATCGTCGGATTTGACCTGAACACCCAACGATCAATTTCTATCCCTGAAGATATCAAATCAAAGGTAGTTGATTACGAACCCGCCCTATAATTTGCTGCTTTGAAAAGAGTTTTTAACTTTAGGAGGTGAAATACCGATATCTCACATATCAAGAGTTCACCGTAGTTGAAGACGACTTCTCCAATTACCTTTATGATTGCGGATTAAGCCCTTTTGAATGGAGCTTGCTTCAAGATCAGTATTCAGATCAAGCCTGGTCGATGTTAGGCGAGTATAGCGACTTGATCTTTGACAGACTGGTCAAAAATGTGAAATATTTGGAATTTAGAAGTGAAAAAACACTTCGAGCCATTGAATGTCATCAAGACCACATGGTGTGCATCGGCGTGGAAATTCCCAATGGATCACCCCTCAATCTGACCGATATCGATTCCATGCAGTTTTTCGATCAACCTTCCGACCAGATGGCTTATCGTTGTTACGAAAGCACCCAGTCCTATCAAAGCGACCGTGACCATGAGATCTTTGAAATGATCGAGTCAGGAGGTTATGTAGTTGACGCCGCCGTATTCAATCAGTTGAAATTACTGCGTACCACCCTTCAAAATTGATCTTGCTTTCTCAATTCAACCAACTGTGAGTAAACGGTCGTCGAATTGGTTTTTAAAAGATCAGCCACCGCTTTCTCGATGGGCATGTGTGGAAAATGATGATCCCTTAAATAATGCAATAGCTTCAGCACCCTAAAAGGAGTAAACCATTGATAAAACCGTTTATTGAAGCTGGAGAGGTTATGCGATTGCGCAAGCATATCGTTCCAGGCCTTTTCCCATGCTTGGGCACCCATGAATTCGATCAACTCTGAAGGAATACGAGGTGTATTGGGATAGTTATCGTGCAATGAGTCCATCAATGCGGCCAACACTTTAAAGCTATCGCAGGAATAGGTGTAATTGAGATCTTTCCGCCGGATCAAATGATCTTTCACTGCCCTTCCGGTCCCGAACGGTACGCGTTCAGAAATTCGAGGGGAAGGATAGACGGCAGTCTTTTTGATTTCGTCGAGATCAGCTTTGATCAAATACTTTTGTAAAAAGTAAAAGTCCTCGCCCGCTTTGCGCTTACTCATCCCCCCTTCGGCTAAATATGCCTGAGCTTTAACGGCCATCGATGAACCTACTGTATACCGCCCAAAAGGTAATCCTGTATACTCAATCGCATGCTTATAATACCGAAGGTGCAATTCATAACACTGAATGGCGTGGTACACATCAGGGTCAAATCGATCACCCTCCAGCGGATGCTCGAAATAAATGCTGGCAGCTGACTTACTGTTAGGGTCAATGAAGTGTTCACCAATGATGAGAAGATAATTCCTGGCCACGGTGCAATCCGCATCCAGGCACACAATGATTCCATTCTCTTTTCGCTGTGCATAAAAGCGCCGTGCTGCTTCATCCATGCCCAGCTTTCTGGCCAGGCCCACGCCTGCGTGTTTGGGGTCCAAAGCGTTTTCCTCTAGCATATAAAGCTTATAAAAGGGCCTGTACAGTTTGTACCAACTATCGCATTCTGCTTTGGTTTTTTGGTTGATCGATTGTCCTTCTACATCCTCTGCGGCGGCATTAAAAAGCAAGATTACTTCTACGGTTCCTGCAGGCTGATGGCAGTCTGCCAGCGAAATCAAACAATCGATTAAGTGTGATTCCTTATGTACCGGAATAACAATGCGAATGAAACAATCGGATGCCGGCGCATCACGGATCAGGGGTGGTCGCAGGCTATGCCTTGCAAAATAAGGATGCACGCTTAGGGATAAAGTCTTTTCTTTACCCAGCCGTTGTCTTTAGGTTCATAGACGATGCGATCGTGCAAGCGGCTTTGTCGGCCTTGCCAGAATTCATAATGCGTAACTTCTGCAAGGTATCCGCCCCAAAAATCAGGGCGGGGCACTTCTTTTCCCTCAAACTTCTCTGTGTATTCCTTAACCCTTTTCTCAAGTGCTTCGCGGCTAGCAAGTGATTGACTTTGTTGAGACGCCCAGGCTCCTATCTGACTCTCTCTTGGTCGGGAGGCAAAGTATTCATCCGAACTCTTTTCGTCCAATTTCACGATTCGGGCTTTCATCCTGATTTGCCGGTCGAGATCTGCCCAGAAGAAGTTGATGGCCGCTGTAGGATTGTCGGCAATTTCTTGGGCCTTTTTGCTGCCGTAGTTGGTGAAGAACTGAATGCCTTCTGGGGAGAATTCTCTAATTAAGACCACCCTGCTATCGACTTCCCCCTTTGCATAGGTAGACAACACAAAAGCATTTGGATCCTTGATGCCTGACTGAAGGGCTTCTTCCAACCATTCTTGAAAAAGTTGGATGGGATTTTCCGGAGTCTGGTCTTCACTCAAGGTATCCCGGTCAAAATCCCTTCTAATATGCTTTACTTTCTCTCTGGTTTCTTTCATCTCCTGTACTTTAATTTCTAAAATTAAACATAGGCACTCAAGAATTGCTCGAAGAATGGCTGAGAATTTTAAAATCGGCATTGAGAAGCAGTCACTTCATTGAAAAAAGGGTCGTTTTGTTTAAGCTTCTTTCGATCACTTCAAACAAAGCCCCCTCTCAAGCCCTGATCATGCACTATTTAAGGTAAAAATTATGTTTCATTCATCAAGGATATTTATATTTATGGGCGTCTATGGAATTTGATCCTTTTAAATATCCGATCAATAAACTTAATCGTGTGGTTCCAAATAAAGGCCATGCCCTGATCTCTGAGCCATTTATGGAAGATCAGTACTTCAAACGTGCAGTGGTATATCTTGTGGAGCACAATGAAGAAGGAACCGTTGGTTTTATGTTGAATAAAAGTTTGGATGTATCACTCAACGAAGTCCTGGTTGATTTTCCACAGATGGATTGCCCGGTTTATCTTGGAGGTCCGGTACAACCTCAAAATCTATTTTATTTACACAACAAGGGAGAATTGCTCAACGACTCGGTAGAAATCGATCAAGGTGTCTATTGGAATGGAAATTTCGAACAATTGAAGGAAGCCATCAATCAAAAAATGATTACCAAAAATGACATCCGTTTTTTCTTGGGTTACTCCGGTTGGGATGCCCAACAATTAAAAGGCGAGCTGGAAGAGAACTCTTGGTTTGTGATGAACCTCCCTCAAAAATTGCTATTCTCGCAAACCGAGGATCTTTGGAAATCGATCTTGAAGGATTCCGGTTCAAGGATCTCTCCGATGGCGGAATTTCCTGAAAATCCCAGCTTGAATTAGAGCTCTTTATTGAGCAGTTCGATCAAACGCTTACTCAAATCATTAAAGTATCGTTTTTGGCGATATGAGCCAACCCAACGCACTCCAGAGATGGAGTCGGTCAGGAACACCTCATCTGCCGACATCAATTCTTCTGGTCGTAATTCCCTTTGCGAAAGCTGGTAATTTGAGCCTTGCAAAAGATTGATCACCTGAGCACGCATCACTCCAGCCAGACAGCCGGAAGCCAGTGTAGGAGTAATCACCTCCTTGCCAAGGCGCATGAACAGGTTGGCATGGGTGCCTTCTGCAACCTCGCCACGATGATTCAAAAGCAGCAATTCATCAAAACCCCTGCGATCACACTCCAACGCAGCTTGTATGTATAACTGAGAGCCGATGGTCTTCAGGCCGGTAAAAGGACTGGGATGCACCCTAAACTCGTCTGTCAATTCAATGCGCAACCCTTTTTGGTTCAAGGTATAGTCGGCATGATTCAAGTCTTCAGATTGAATAAGATAAGCGGCGCGGTTGGCCTTGGGAAGATATTTCCCCTCGGCCATGCGATAGACAGTCAACCTGAGCCTTGCCCCATCTTCATGATTATTTCTCCTGATCAGCTCAGTGATCGCCAAATTGATCTCTCTAAAAAGTTCAGGAGAGTATTCGATCCGAATCAAGTCGAGACTCTTCCTCAATCGTTCAAAATGAAGTTCTAGTAAGTGGATATGCTCCCCTTTTGCTCGCATGGTCTCAAAAACCCCATCCCCATATAAGAATGCCCGATTGGATTCAAAAGCCTGGTGGTCTTTTTTGAAAAATTCCCCCTGATGACATAAATACCCGCCTTTAGCCATAATCAAAAAGGAAGGAGGATTAGTATCTGATCTAAAAAGGCGGGAATTGATTTTGGAACCGCCAAAATGGTAAACGCCACTCCGTAAACAGCACCCCAGAAGTGGGCATCGTGATTGATGTAGTCACCTCCCCGCTTTCCCTGATAATAGGAATACAATAAATAAGCAATCGCCCAAATGATCCCGGGGAAACACAAAAAGGGCAGTCCGTAAAGGCAAAGTTCTGTTCCCGGTTGAAAGATCACCGAGGAAAATAAAACGGATGAAACTGCTCCCGAAGCGCCCACCGAATGATAGTTTGGGTTCTGTTTGTGTTTTCTAAAAGTAGGCAGCACGGCAAAAGCTACCCCACCCACATAAAGTAAAATAAAATAGAATATTCCCCTGGCTCCGGCATAGGCCTCGAAATAGGCCTGGGTCACATCGCCAAAGATAAACAGCACGAACATATTGACCAGCAAATGCACCCAGTCTGCATGTAAGAGCGAATGGGATAAGAATCTATGCCATTCTTTCTGTTGGTCCACTGCATAGGGTGCAAAGTCGAGTCGATAGAAAAGGTCTTGACGCTGAAAGGCCATGATCGAAACGATCACGGTAATGGCGATGATGATCAAGCTAATAGACATCGCTAGAAAAGCTCCATTTGCGATTCTTCATCTTCTTCGTTATGGTCTTGAAGCTTTTTTCCATCGCCACCCTCCTCGGTAGTCTGGTCTGTTTCTTTCTCATTGGAAGCATCCTTTTCGCTTTCGTTTTCATCCGTTTCACTTTCCTCCTCTGCAGCTTTGGCCTCCGGTAACTTTGCCTTTAAAAACTCCTCAAATTCCATATCTAAGAACTCTGCCGCCGATTCATCGCTTAGTCGGTCTACTGCTTTTACCTTATTGTAACTGAGCTTATTGCCCAGTGCCTTTAGTCCTTTGACAGAAATAAAATCCTTGAGGTTGATGATCTCATTGGGCTTCGATTCTTTTCCTCTTGGTTTCACAAAAGAAAGCTCGATCACGGTCAGAAGATCGGTGGAAGCCAATTCCAGATAGCTGTCTTCATGGTCGGAAATGAATAAGGTCTTGTTATCGGTGTCGTCGACCAAAAAGCGCTTTACATAGAAATCTTGTTTGTCCCCATCAAAATAGATAGCGGTGATGGGTTTCTCGGGATTCCATTTCTCAATACTGATCAGATCTTCATCAAAGTGGGTAGTTAAAGCTATACCGGTTAGTCGGTAGTGACCTGACTGCGTAATGGTAAGGATCTTTTCGTCTGATTTGAATGAACCCAGCAGGTCACCTCGATCTTCATAATTCAAGCGTTGTACCGTATCGTCGAACCAAACTTTTCTAGCCGAAAGTGTGGAGGTGCCTTCTTCTTTAAGTTTGATCTTACTTACCATGTGCTTCGTGAGGATATTCCCCTTTGCTGACCTTCCTTTTATGGCGAGTTCTGCGAAATCATGATCGAACTTTAACTTTTTCAATTTTGCTTTAGCACGCAAGAGTACGCTCACCACTTCTGCTTCACCATTAGGGTTAGCCGAGAAGTAAAGCACTTTAGAACCCTTATTCCCCGCACTCAGGTCGTACTCCTTATCTCTGGTGATCGAAGTCACCGCAAATCGCTTCATTAGGCTATGGCCTGACTTCCCATCCCGATAGATCATGTTGTAGATCGTTCGCTTGTCTCCTTTCTTCCACACGCCTACATGGATGATATTCTTCCCGACAAAAGACTTGGATTGAATCTTTTGCACCTGCATTACACCGTCCTCTCTGAAGATGATGATGTCGTCGATGTCAGAGCAATCGGCTACGAATTCTGCTTCGGTTCGTTTTAGCGCATGACCGATGAAGCCCTCTGCGCGGTTCACGTAAAGCTTGGTGTTGGCCACTGCCACTTTCGTCGCGTCGATGTTCTCAAACGACTTGATCTCTGTGCGCCTTTCTCTTCCTTTGCCGTGCTTCTCTTTGATCTTCTTGAAGTAGGCGATCGCAAAATCTACCAAATGGTCAAGGTCGTGCTTGATCTGTTCCAACTCCTCTTCAATCCGCTTGATCAGTTCATCAGCCTTAAACCCATCGAATTTTGAGATCCGTTTGATCTTGATCTCAGTCAAGCGCGTCACATCTTCGTCGGTCACCGCTCGCAGCAAATGCTTTACATGGGGCTTCAGACCCTTATGGATGGTGCTAATGATCTCATCCCAGGTCTCACACTCTTCAATGTCGCGGTAGATGCGGTTTTCAATAAATATCTTCTCTAAGGAGGCAAAATGCCACTGCTCCTCCAGCTCTCCTTTTCGAATTTCCAATTCTCTTTTTAGCAGATATTTGGTATGCTCCGTGCAAATTCGAAGGATCTCATTTACCGATAAAAATTTTGGTTTTTCATCTTCAATGACACATGAATTTGGCGAGATGGATACTTCACAATCGGTGAAAGCGTAGAGAGCATCGATGGTTTTATCGGGCGATACGTTGGAAGGAAGATGAACCAGGATCTCCACATTTTCTGCTGTATTGTCCTCGATCTTTTTGATCTTGATCTTTCCTTTGTCGTTGGCCTTCAAAATGGAATCGATCAAGTTGCTGGTGGTTGTACCGTATGGAATCTCATTAATGACCAAGGTTTTCTTATCAAGTTGAGCAACCCTTGCTCTCACCCTGATCCTTCCGCCTCTAATTCCCTCATTGTAGTTACTAAAATCAGCCGTACCACCAGTTAAGAAGTCAGGTAAAATATCGACTTTCTTACCTTTCAGGATCTTGATGGAAGCCTCGATCAATTCATTGAAATTGTGCGGTAAGATCTTGCAAGCCAAGCCCACCGCAATGCCTTCCACCCCTTGTGCAAGCAAAAGCGGAAATTTCATTGGTAGAGTAACGGGCTCCTTACCTCTTCCATCGTAGGAAGCCGCCCATTCAGTGGTCTTACTGTTAAAGGCCACATCCAAGGCGAATTTGGAGAGTCGGACTTCAATATATCGCGGAGCGGCTGCGCGATCTCCGGTAAGAATATTCCCCCAGTTTCCTTGGGTATCCAGCAGCAACTCTTTCTGACCGATCTGGACCATGGCATCGCCGATCGACGCATCACCATGAGGATGATATTTCATGGTGTTCCCGATCACGTTGGCCACTTTATGATAGCGACCATCGTCCATCTCCTTCAGCGAATGCAATATTCTACGCTGAACCGGCTTTAGACCATCTTTTACGTGAGGTACGGCTCTTTCCAGTATCACATAAGAGGCGTAATCCAAGAACCACTCATTGTACATCCCGGAAACCTGAATGACATTCTCCAGGCCGTTCACATTGTCGCCAGCATCACCCACAGAATTTTCCAGTGCTTCTTGAGTGGCTCCTTTCTCCTTGGAATCCTGCCCTTCCTCAGCTCCTTTCTCCTTGTCCTTATCTTGCTCGTTCTTTGCCATACGCATTTGATCAGGCGGCCGCCTCATCTACAATATCTTGTTCAATCTTTAAATTTTCTATGATGAATTCTTGCCGGTCGGGAGTGTTCTTTCCCATGTAGAATTTCAGCAGCTCATTGACCGATTCCTTGCCAATTACAACCGGCTCTAGCCTCATTTCTTCGCCGATAAAGTTCTTGAACTCATCCGGTGATATTTCACCCAATCCTTTGAAACGGGTAATCTCCGCTTTGCCCTTCAAAGCCTTCAGCGCATCCCTTCTTTCCTGCTCACTGTAGCAGTAGAAGGTCTGCTTCTTATCTCTTACCCTAAATAAAGGGGTAGAGAGGATGTACAAGTGGCCATTCTTCACCAGATCAGGAAAGAATTGAAGGAAAAAAGTGATCAAAAGCAGCCGGATGTGCATGCCGTCCACATCTGCATCAGTCGCTAAGACCACCTTATTGTAGCGCAGATCATCCAAACCATCCTCAATGTTCAAAGCCGCCTGTAAGAGGTTGAACTCTTCATTCTCATAAACGATCTTTTTGGTGAGCCCGTATGAATTCAAAGGCTTGCCCTTCAGGCTAAATACCGCCTGATAATTGACGTCCCTCACCTTGGTGATCGACCCTGATGCCGAATCTCCCTCGGTGATAAAGAGCGTAGACTCTTTGTTGTTGTCTTTTTTATCATTGTAATGCACTCGACAATCCCGCAGCTTCTTATTGTGCAAACTCACTTCCTTTGCACGTTTTCTGGCTAATTTTTTTATGCCGGCAAGATCCTTTCGCTCTCTTTCGGACTGTAAGATCTTCTTCTGCAAGGCCTCTGCAACGGCCGGGTTCTTATGAAAAAAATTGTCGAGATGCTTCTTTAAGAAATCCATCATGAATGCACGCATCGACGGACCTTCAGGGCCTACATCTGTAGAGCCAAGCTTGGTTTTGGTTTGGGATTCAAACACCGGCTCCATTACCTTCACTGCTACTGCAGCTACGATCGATGAGCGGATGTCCACTGCATCGTAATCCTTTTGGAAAAAGTCGCGAACGGTTTTCACATAGGCTTCTCTGAACGCTCCCTGATGGGTACCTCCCTGGGTGGTATGTTGTCCGTTGACAAAAGAATAATACTCTTCCCCGTATGAATTCGTGTGGGTAATGGCTACTTCAATATCTTCCCCCTCAAGATGAATGATCGGATATAAGGGATGATCCGACATGTTCTTCTCCAATAAATCATACAAGCCCTTTTCTGAGTGGAACTTCTCTCCATTGAAGTAAATGGATAGTCCGCGATTCAGATAAACGTAGTTCCAAAGCATACGCTCTACGTGCTGACTTCGGTACTGAAAGTTGAGGAAGATCTCTTCATCCGGCACGAATTCCACTAAGGTGCCTTTTCGCTTCGAGGACTTTTCTACTTTTTGGTCGTCGATCAACTCTCCTCTGCAGAAGGAAGCCGCTTTCACCTGTTCATCTCTAAAAGATTCAATGGTGAACTCAGTGGATAAGGCATTCACCGCCTTGGTTCCTACCCCATTCAAACCAACGGATTTCTTAAACGCCTTGGAATCGTATTTACCTCCGGTATTGATCTTTGAAACCACATCAACCACCTTGCCTAAAGGAACTCCCCTGCCATAATCCCTTACCTTCACTTTTCGGTCTTTGATGGTCACTTCTATGGTTCTTCCATTCCCCATCACGAACTCATCAATGGAGTTATCCAACACCTCCTTCAGGAGTACGTAAATCCCATCATCATAGGCTGAGCCATCTCCCAATTTGCCAATATACATACCCGGTCGCATCCGAATGTGCTCCTTCCAATCAAGCGAGCGTATATTGTCTTCCGTATATTGAACTTCTTCAGCCATAACTTTTGAATAGAACAACTAAAGTAATTAAAGAAAGAAACTGCAAATCCTGAACTCAAATGGAATTATCAACAGAGGTTTTAACAGCTTTAAAGGCTAATGCATTTTCGCGCACATTACATTATTTAGCTGATTATGTGCTGATTAACAAAAGGTAAAGATCGGTTCATCTCCATTTCGACAGACAAGTTGTATATTCGGCTATTGATTTCTTCCTTTTATGGCGATTTTTGGACTTTTACGGATTTTAAGGACCTAAATGATTTCAACGCTTTACGCATTCACGCCTTGATTAAATGATCACCCGCACATTCCACATATTAAGATCTTGCGTTCGCTGCGGAAGATACCTCAGTGTGTTGATCGCCTTGGTCTTGTTGTCGACCAGTGTTTTTGCTCAAGATAGACGGATTGTTGAATTCCGAATTAAATCAGCCTACCTAAACAACTTTGTAAAAAATGTAGAATGGCCCTTGGATGCGGTAGAAGACACCTTTAAGATCGCCATCCTGCAAGATCAAGATTTTGTGCGTGCGTTTAGCATGATCAAAGACCCCAAATCACATCACAATACACGTATTCCTAGAAAGGTAGAGCTGATAGATAATCTTGATAATGCCGCAGAGTATCAATTGATCTATGCGGATGCAAAATCTGGATATACGGCAGAGAACCTGAGTCGATCTATCAAGAATAAACCTATTCTACTGGTTACTGAGAACTATGAGTTTGGTTCTACCATGATCAACTTCATCATCATCAACAATAAGTTACAGTATGAAGTGAACGTATTGGAGATCGAATCAAACGACTTGGTGATCAACAATGCGGTGCTAGACCGAGCGGTAGATTCTGAAGATGAAGAAGAATTCCAGCGTGCCCTGAAGGAGTTGAGAAAGAAACTGAACCTCACGGAAGACAAGAATCAAGAACAAAGCCGCAGAATTCAGAAGCTTAACCGCATCATGGCCCTTAAGGAAGATACCTTGGAGCAAAAGGAGGCCTACCTTGATAGTATAAAAGCCGATGTATCGCGACAACAAAAATTAGCCGACGAACTCCGCGCTACGGTCGATTCCAATGCCGCAGAGATCTTAAAAAAAGAACGCGACCTCAGGGAAAATGACCTCAAGCTCACCCGACAAATGGTGGAGTTGGAAAAAGCGAAAAAGAACTTTAAAGAGATCCAGGACGACATGAGTAAAACCATGAGAGCCCTCGAAAATCAAAAGTTGTTTTTGATGATCTCAGTACTGGTTTCTCTCTTGATCGCAGTGCTCTTGATCGTGGCCTACCGATCATTCATTAAACAGCGAAAACAAGCAGCGATCATCAATCGCCAAAAAGAAGAGGCAGAGATCCAACGTGATGAGATCCAAACCCAGCACATCCAATTGGCGGAAAAGAACAAAGAGATCACTGATTCGATAACCTATGCCAAAAGGATCCAAGACGCCATGCTCCCCCCGATGGAACTCTTTCAGAGTCATTTGGAAAAAAGCTTCGTTTTTTACATGCCTAAAGATATTGTAGCGGGCGACTTTTATTGGATGGAAAGCGTAAATGAAAAGGTAATTTTCGCGGCAGCCGACTGTACGGGGCATGGGGTGCCCGGAGCTATCGTAAGCGTGATCTGTAGCAATGCGCTCAATCGCTCGGTAAGGGAATTCAAACTTGAAAAGCCTTCAGACATACTCGACAAAACGCTCGAGATCGTATTGGAGAAGTTCAGTTCATCAGATGACGAGGTGAAAGACGGGATGGACATCGCCCTTTGCTGTTGGGACCCCCGAACCAATGAGATTCAATACGCAGGCGCAAACAATCCGCTTTGGATCATTCGCAATGGAAAGCATAAAATTGAAGAATACAAAGCCGACAAGCAGCCGATAGGCAAGTATTTAAAACACGTGCCCTTCACAAACCACAAGACGACTTTAGAAGAGGGAGACAGTATTTATCTGTTCAGTGATGGTTTCGCCGATCAATTTGGCGGTGAAATGGGTAAGAAATTCCGATCCATTCATTTTAAAGAGTTGTTGATTTCAGTTCAATCCAAAGACATGAAGGCACAACGAAAGGCCATCGAAAAATCCTTCTTTGGTTGGAAAGGAAAACTTGACCAATTGGACGATGTCTGTGTGATCGGTTTTAGAGCCTAAAATTAATATTGAAAGCGATCAAGCTACATTCTAGCGCCCTTTTCAGCCTGCTTCTCGTAGCCCTCATTTCTGTCTTCATTGTTTATTTCTTCAACGGTACAGGGCAAGAAGCTGATAGCTATCACCACCATCTGATCGCCAAATATGCTTTTCAATATCCTACTCTATTCTTCGACCATTGGGGGAAGCCATTTTACACCCTTCTGAGCGCTCCCTTGGCACAATTTGGTTTTTATGGCAGTAAGTATTTTAACCTTCTCTGCAGTCTCACTGCCCTCTTTTTTACCTATCTGATCGCAAAAGCGCTGCAATTCAAGTCTGCCCACTTGGTAATTTGGATAGGCTTTTTGATTCCCTTGAACTTCCAAGTGAACTTTTCTGCCTTCACTGAGCCTTTGTTCGCTTGCCTACTGCTGATCTCCATTTATTTAATGAGCCGATCTCACGCTAGATCCAGCCTTCTCCTCATCTCCTTTTTGCCTATGGTCCGTTCTGAAGGCTTATTGATCATCGGTATCTTCGCGCTCTATTCACTGTGGAACAAAAAATATCGCCAACTTCCTTTATTGCTGGTTGGCCAAACAATTTTTAGCCTCGCTGCTTGGTTGATCTACAGTAAATCTCCCTTTTGGGTCATTAGAGAGATCCCTTACGCCAGCACAAGCAGTCCTTATGGACAAGGCGAGCTGTTCCATTTCCCGGAACAACTGTTTTACATCTGCGGACCGGTCTTTCTCGGTCTCTTTTTGCTGGGTTTGATCAGGACGCTATTTCAAGGCGCATCTCAAGATCGCTTCTTTTCGATCTTGATCGTGGGAAGCTTTTTGTCCTTCTTTATTTTCCATGCTGTGGCCTGGAAATTAGGCTGGTTCAATTCCATGGGGTTGAAACGCGTTTTTGGAGCGGTCACTCCTTTGATGGCTTTGATCATGCTGTATGGCATGAACCTTTTGGATGAGTGGAGCCAAAAACTGCAAAGGGCGAAATGGATAAAATTAGCGGTGGTCGCCACTGCAGCTGGCCTTTTATTCAGTCGCGGGCCGGCGGGAATAGACTGGTCACATGAAATGAATCTCAGTCCGTCGCAAAAATTGGCGGATAGGACGGGAACGTTTATTCTCAGTAAGCAGGTCCCGTTTGACCGTCTGATCTACGCCGATCGTTTTCTTCATCATTCACTTCATAATGACCCTTACGATCCGCTCAAAAGCAAACTGCTGAACTCACAAGCATTGGCCGATCTAAAGCAGAATGACCTGATCATCTGGGATAATTGGCATGCCCCTGTCGACTTTGGTATCACACAGCAAGCAGTTGAGCAACTGCCTCGTACCGTGAAGATCAAAGAATTCTCAGCGCACAGCAAGGGCCGTCAAGTGCGCTACGTGATCTATCAGGTAAATTGATGATCACACATTGAATTTAAAGTGCATTACGTCACCGTCTTTCACCACGTATTCTTTTCCCTCCATGCTCATCTTACCGGCTTCCTTCACCGCCTGTTCTGAACCGAACTCGATCCAATCGGCATATTTGATCACCTCTGCTTTGATGAACCCTTTTTCAAAATCCGTATGGATCACTCCGGCGGCTTGGGGCGCTTTCATCCCTTTGGTAATCGTCCATGCGCGCACCTCCTTCTTTCCCGCAGTGAAGTAGGTCTGCAAATTCAGCAGCGTGTAGGCTGCCTTGATCAATTTATTTACTCCCGGCTCATCCAGTCCCGCGTCTTCGAGGAACATCTTTCTTTCTTCGGCATCCTCAAGTTCTGCGATATCGGCTTCCAGTCCGGCGGCCACTTTAAGTACTTCGGCACCTTCATCTTTCACGGCTTCTTTTACCGCCTTCACGTGCTCATTGTCTTGCTCCAAGCCTGCCTCATCCACATTGCACAAATACAGTACAGGCTTGTCGGTAAGCAAGAACAAGTCTGCTACCTCTTCTTTATCTTCAGCTGGAAGCTCGATGGATCTGGCCGCTTTGCCATCTTCAAAATGAGCGCGATATTTTTCTAAGATCTCTTTAGACCTTTGTGCAAGTTTGTCGCCCGTTCGCGCTGCTCTGCCTACCTTCTCCATTTTCTTCTCAATTGCTTCAAGGTCCTTCAAGATCAATTCATAATCGATGGTTTCCTTATCTCGAACCGGATTCACTGAACCGTCTACGTGGACTACATTTCCGTCTTCAAAACATCTTAGCACATGGATAATGGCGTCGGTTTCCCTTATGTTTCCCAAGAATTTGTTGCCTAGACCTTCTCCTTTGCTGGCTCCTTTGACCAAACCGGCAATATCTACAATGTCTATGGTGGTGGGTTGCACATTCTCTGGGTCGATCAGATCGGCTAAAGCGTTTAACCGTTTGTCGGGTACGGTGATCACACCCACATTTGGCTCGATGGTGCAAAAAGGAAAATTGGCCGATTGAGCCTTGGCATTCGACAAACAATTGAACAAGGTCGATTTTCCGACATTGGGTAAACCTACGATACCACACTTTAATCCCATAACACTATTTTGGCCGCCAAAGTTATTCAATCTCCTGCCGAATCAACGGCAAAGCCTCTTATTAAATTTTATCAACATCCCACCTCCCTTCCTCCTAATTGGATTACTTTTGAAACCAAGACCAGCTACTTTATCATGCCCGAAATCAAAGAACTTCAACACATTGCCAGTCAAGTCAGAAGAGACATCGTACGAATGGTTCATGCCGTTTCCTCCGGTCACCCCGGAGGATCGCTAGGATGTGCCGACTTTTTTACTGCCCTGTATTTTGAAATTCTCGACCGCCGTCAAGACTTTGAAATAGACGGTCAAAATGAAGATATTTTCTTTCTATCCAACGGACACATTTCGCCGGTATGGTACAGCGTCTTGGCCAGAAGCGGATATTTTCCGATACAAGAACTGAATACCTTTAGAAAGATTGACAGCCGATTACAAGGGCACCCAACCACCCACGAAGGCCTTCCGGGAGTGAGAATTGCCAGCGGTTCTTTGGGCCAGGGATTATCTGCCGCTGCCGGTGCTGCCTTAGCCAAGAAACTAAATGGAGATAAGCAATTGGTTTATACTTTACATGGAGATGGCGAGCTACAAGAAGGACAAATTTGGGAAGCTGCTTTATTTGCGGCCCACCATCAGATCGACAATTTGATCGCTACGGTAGACTGGAACAATCGACAGATCGATGGTGATGTAGAAGACATCATGGGCCTTGGAGATCTGCAAGCAAAGTTTGAAGCCTTCGGCTGGAAAGTGATGCTGATGAACGGCAATCAAATGGAAGAAGTAGTTACCACTTTAAAGGCGGCTAAAAAAGAAACCAATCAGGGTAAGCCTGTGGTGATCTTAATGAAAACCGAAATGGGACAAGGGGTGGACTTCATGATGGGTACTCATAAATGGCACGGGGTAGCGCCTAACGACGAACAGAAAGACCTTGCCCTTTCTCAATTGGAAGAAACGCTGGGCGACTACTAAATGGAATGGTTATTGGTCTCTGCACATTAAATTCCCTAATTTCCGTTTCTATGAATACCTTCCGCACTTTTTTCATTCTCCTTCTCTTTGGGATCGGTTTGTCGTTCTCGCACGAGCTCAGTGCCCAATCTAGTCCGCAAAAAACACGCATTCTTTTTGTACTTGATGGGTCGCAAAGTATGTATGCCCGATGGGAGAACGGACAGAAAATGCAGGTGGCCACGCGTTTGCTTCGCAAATTGGTGGATAGCCTTAAAGGAGCCCAGAATGTGGAGGTAGCCCTCAGAGCCTATGGTCATCAGTATAACGTAACCGCCACCGGCAGAAATTGTAAAGACACCAAATTGGAAGTTCCTTTTGGGCCTTCGAATCACGAGAAGATCAAAGAACGCCTGCAAACCATCCGTCCGAAAGGCACCACATTGATCGCCTACTCACTAGAACAGGCAGCCAACGATTTCCCTGACTGTTCCAACTGCCGAAATGTGATCATTTTGATCACAGATGGAATTGAAGAATGCGACGGTGACCCCTGTGCGGTATCCCTAGCTCTTCAAAAAAGAGGCGTAATCCTAAAGCCTTTCGTAATCGGACTCGGACTAGATCCTTCTGTGATGGACGCCTTTAAATGCGTAGGTAGTTTTTACGACGCCAAAGATGAAAAAACCTTCAAGCAGGTAATGGGTATCGTGATATCACAGGCCTTGAACAACACCTCTGCTCAGGTAAATTTATTAGATGAATTGGACCGCCCCACCGAAACTGATGTACCCATGACCTTCTACGATCATTTCAGTGGACAAGTCCGTTACAACTTCGTGCACACCATGAATAGCCGGGGAATCCCGGATACCATCCCAATCGATCCATTGGGCACCTATGACCTGGTGGTGCATACCATCCCTTCGGTAAGCAAACGCGATATAGAGATCATTCCCGGAAAGCACAATGTGATCGCCTTGGATGCACCTCAAGGCGATCTAGAACTTAAAATGGGGGGCTATAACGAATACAAAGACCTCAAGGCGCTGGTCAGAAAAGCCGGCAGCAAGGAAATCCTGGTGGTCCAGAATTTCGACGAAACCCAAAGGTATTTAACCGGAACCTACGACCTCGAGATACTCACTCTACCCCGAACCCATGTGAAGGCCGTAAATGTAGCTCAAAGCAGGACCACCAACGTAGAGATCCCCCAAGCAGGAATAGTCACTGTGAGTACTCCTACCAAAGGCATTGGCAGCATCTTCTTGGAGGATGGCGACAAGTTAGAATGGGTTTGTAATTTGAACAATTTAAACAGCAGGATAACTGTAGCGCTTCAACCCGGTTACTACAGAGTTGTTTTCAGACCTTTAAATGCCAAGCAAAGCATTTATACCAAAGAACAATCCTTTAAGATCACCTCCGGTCAAAATACTCAAGTTAAACTATAACGCACCATGCCCAAATACAGCTTCACTGAAATGAAAGACACCCGTTCGGGATTCGGAGACGGCCTACTAGAAGCCGGAAAGCGCAATCCCGACATTGTAGCCCTTTGTGCAGACCTCACAGGCTCGCTAAAGATGAATGGCTTTCAAGAAGCTTTTCCAGATCGATTCTTTCAAGCTGGAATTGCAGAAGCAAACATGATGGGAGTGGCAGCTGGTTTGACCATTGGCGGTAAGATCCCCTTTACCGGAACTTTCGCTAATTTTTCAACCGGAAGGGTTTATGATCAGATACGGCAATCCATCGCTTACAGCGGCAAGAACGTAAAGATCTGTGCCTCACATGCCGGCCTTACCTTAGGGGAAGACGGAGCCACTCACCAGATCCTGGAAGATATTGGTATGATGAAGATGTTACCCGGAATGGTGGTGATCAACCCCGCGGATTATCATCAAACCAAGGCGGCTACTTTAGCCATTGCCGAATATGAAGGCCCGGTCTACTTAAGATTTGGCCGTCCCAAATGGCCAGTATTCACTCAGCCTGATCAAAAATTCGAAATTGGCAAAGCGGTGAAGTTCACCGATGGAGCAGACCTGAGTCTTTTTGCTACTGGCCACTGCCTGTGGGAAAGCTTGAAGGCAGCGGAAGAAATGGCCAAGGAGGGAGTGAATGTGGAGGTAATTAACATTCACACCATTAAACCTTTAGACGAACAAAGCATCTTAGATTCGGTAGCCAAAACCAAAAGAGCAGTAAGTGCGGAGGAACATCAAATAAATGGTGGCCTGGGAGAAAGTATCGCAAGCGTACTGAGTCGTCACTTTCCTGCCCCTCTAGAAATCGTGGGGGTCAATGATTCATTTGGCGAAAGTGGTAAGCCGGAAGAGTTGCTCCAAAAATATGGACTCGGAGCTGATTCTATCGTCGAGGCCATTCGCAGGGCACTTAAGCGCTAAGTGGATCAATACAATGGCTTCCAAGCGTGATCATGAAAGACAGGGAGCTAATTCGTTTATTTTTTATAGAAGGCAAGGAAAACCATGCCTTCCAATTGATTGTCAAAAAGTATTCTCAAAAACTCTATTGGCAAATTCGCCGACTGGTCTTGGACCATCATGACGCGAATGATATTCTTCAGGATACGTTTATCAAGATCTATCAAAACCTTAAAAAATTCGAAGGCAAGTCCTCCTTGTATTCCTGGATGTATCGAATCGCCACCAATGAAGCACTCGGCCATCTGCGGAAGAAAAAACCAAGTAGTCTAAGCGAGCACGACGAAGTGATCGAATCACTAAAGGCAGACCCTTACTTCGATGGAGACGAAGAGTACCTTCGATTCTTGGCCAGCGTGAAAGCACTTCCAGAGAAGCAAAAACTGGTGTTTCAGCTGAAGTACTTTGAAAAACTTAAATACGAGGAGATCGCAGAGCTTTTAGGGGGCAGCATAGGCTCGCTTAAGGCTTCCTACCACCATGCTGTAAAAAAGATCGAAAAAAGTCTGGGAACGGATTAAACCTTTATCCATAGTGTGCATCTAATAAATAGGCATGAACGATCGACTAAAAAAAATGAAAGAACAAAAGGCTTTTAAGGTTCCCGAAGGATACTTTGAAAGTCTGGAAAATCAAATCCGTGCAAGTGTAGCCGATCACACAGAAACCGTAATAGAAAAAGAATCCATCAATTGGCTCGATCGCCTGATCTACCCTTTGCATTTACGGTTTAGTATTCCCGCCCTAATGGTGATTCTGCTTGTGGCCAGCGTGCTCTTTATAGATCTTGAAGTCGATCTTGCCACCCCCTTGGTCATGAGCGACTACGAAATCACCGAGTATTTGGTAGATCATTACGACCATGAGATCGAGAATGAACTCTATGAACTTCAGCTTAGCAACAATGCTGTGAATCAGTTAGAAGAACTCAATGATAAAGAGATCATGAACTACCTCTATCAAGAAGTCACCGAAGAAGATCTCTACCCTTATTTAATTATTCATCAATAAATTATTAATGCCCTAAACCCTATTCCCATGAAAAATCCAGCAAGAAAAATTATAATCTATTCAATGACCTTACTTTTTGCCATTCCGACATTTGCGCAGCGATCGGCAGAAAAAAGAGCCCAGATCGAAGAATTGAGGGCCAAGTACATCCAGGAAAGATTGGAATTGACAGAAGAAGAACAAACCGCTTTCGATGAGGTCCAGGCAGACTATCGAAAGAAGATGAGCGCGCTTCGCAGCGGCCAAGAAGAATCTGCGAGAGAAATGAGAGCAGAAAGGCGAGAACGTCAGAAAGAAGAATATGGACTTACCGAAGCACAAGCGAAGGACATGCTCATGAAAAAATTAGACCGAGAAGAAGCCAAAACTCAGATGGATAAATCCTACACCTTAGCCATGATCGAGGCCATCGGTGCACGAAAAACCGTGGATTATAAGCGTCTTGAAAGGGAGTTCAAACGCGAGCTTATTCACATGGTGAAAGACCGCAGAGAAAATCACCAAATGAAAGATGAGCTCAAATACAGGAAGGATAAGGAAGCAGAAGCCAAGCCGATTAGTGATTAAATTCATATAAAGCCTCGACCGGATCGGGGCTTTTTTGATCGTACTCCCTACCTTTGCCAAGTGAAGGAGAACAGTTCATTTTTCAAAGACCACTTGGCCCAAACTACAACTGAAGGGTTTGGGATCAAAGTATCTCACGCAGAAGGATCTTATATCTACAGCGAGGAAGGAGGCCAATACCTGGACCTGACTTCCGGAATAGCAGTAAGCGCCCTGGGGCACGGGCATCCCAGGATTAAAAACCGACTAAAGGCCCAAATTGATCAACACCTGCATGTGATGGTCTATGGAGAATTGATCCAATCTCCCCAGGAAGAGCTGGCTAGGGAGCTACTCGCTTGCTTGCCTGATAGCCTGAATTCATTTTACTTTGTGAATTCCGGAACTGAAGCCATTGAGGCCGCACTCAAATTGGCGAAAAGAGCTACCGGCCGGCCAAAGATCGTAAGCTTCAAGGGCAGTTACCACGGGAGTACACATGGTTCCTTAAGTGTGAGCGATGGCGAGCTGCGGAAGCAGGCATTTCGACCCTTGCTGCCTGGAGTGGAATTCATTTCCCTTAATGACCATGAACAGCTGAGTGCCATCGATCATCAGACCGCTGCAGTAATTCTGGAGCCCATTCAAGGGGATGCTGGGGTAAGAATTGCCGACACGCCCTATTTGAAAGCGCTCAGAAAGCGTTGTGATGAATGCGAGACCCTCCTGATCTTTGACGAGATCCAATGCGGCATGGGCAGAAGCGGAAAGATGTGGGCCTTTGAACATGCCGGTGTCGTGCCTGACATCCTCACTATGGGTAAAGCACTGGGAGCAGGTATGCCTATTGGTGCCTTAGCTAGCTCAAGTGCGCTCATGAAATTATTTAGCCATAATCCTGCTTTGGGTCATATCACCACCTTTGGAGGGCATCCCATGCCCTGCGCGGCAGCTGCCGAAGGCTTAAAGATCATTCGGGAAGAAGGCATTCTGGAGGAGGTTACGAAGAAGGGCGAATTATTTGCGCAGCTGCTTCAACATCCCGAGATCAAAGCCATCCGACACAGAGGTTTGATGCTGGCGGTAGAACTTGAAAATGAAGAAAAAGTAAAGCAAATCGTGCTGCAAGGCATCAAAAGAGAAATCTTGCTTTTTTGGTTCCTTTCTACGCCCAAAGCCTTTCGTTTAGCCCCCCCGTTGAACATAAGTGAAGCTGAAATTCAAGGCGCTTGTCGCCTAATTCTCCAACTCCTGGATGAACTCTGAACGAAATAATTGGTTTCCGTGTTTATCGGAGAAAAACAGCTAAATTCGTTACCTAAACTTAAACGATTTACCATGAAATCATTTGCATTTTCCTTGATCCTCTCTGTTTTGATGATCGCTCCTGCCCATTCGCAAGATAAAAAACCAAAAAGTCCACCTAAAACTGCCGAACAAACCATCGATGACTTGATGATCAAGATCGAGTACAGTAGCCCTTACACTAGAGACAGAGAAATCTACGGCGATCTTGTGCCTTGGAATAAAATATGGAGAGCAGGGGCCAACGAAGCCACCACCGTTGAATTTAGCCGTGATGTGACCATTGAGGGAGAAAAATTAAAAGCAGGGACCTACTCCCTTTTCGTTATTCCAAAAGAAGATGGGGAGTGGACCATGATCTTCAATACAGAAGCAAAGCAATGGGGAGCATACAAATACAACGAATCAAAAGACGCATTGAGAATACAAGCAGAAACGGAAGAAATTGAGCATTCAGAAAGCTTAACGTATAGCGTAGACGAAGAGGGAGTGATCGCTCTTGACTGGGCGAATACCCGAGTATTCTTTGAGGTTCAATAAACGCATAATCGAAGATTGAAAAACCGGCATTTGTCGGTTTTTTTTATTCCTTACATCCCATTTATGAAATTTACAGCATTCAATTTTACTGATGAAGTTAATCAAGGACTAGACGCTATGCGATTTGAGGAAGCGACTCCGGTTCAGGAAGAGTCGATCCCTCATATTCAAAAAGGGCAAGATATCATCGCGGTGGCTCAAACTGGCACTGGAAAAACCGCCGCCTACCTCCTTCCGGTGCTCGATCAAATCGTGAAAGGGAAAGGTGGCAAGATCAGCTGTTTGATCATTGCACCGACACGGGAGCTGGCCATGCAGATCGATCAACAGATCGAAGGCTTCTCTTATTTTACAGGCGCTTCTTCCATTGCCATTTATGGAGGAGGCAGTGGATCCTCATTCGAGGCTGAAAAAACAGCTTTAAAAGATGGAGCAGACATCATCGTAGCCACCCCTGGTCGCTTATTGTCGCACTTGAATTTAAAATACGTGCAGATTTCTGAATGCGAGCATTTGATCCTGGATGAAGCCGACCGTATGCTCGATATGGGCTTTGCGGATGACATCAAGCGCATCACTGAATTTCTTCCCAAGAAGCGACAAAACATCATGTTCTCGGCCACCATGCCTCCCAAGATCAGAAAACTTGCCAAAGAGATCATGCATGAGCCCGCAGAAGTGAATATCGCGATCTCACAAACTGCAGAGGGGATTCTTCAGGCTGCCCACATGGCCCACGATGGTCAGAAAAATGAATTGCTAAAATTCCTTCTAAAGGGAAAAGATGAATTATCGAGCATCATCATCTTTACTTCTCGAAAAAGTTCCGTGAAGGATATTGTGCGAGACCTGAAAAAGATGGAGATGGATGCGGAAGGGATATCTTCTGACCTCGATCAGGATGGCAGGGAGGAAGTGCTGCGACAATTTAGAAACAAGCGGTTAAGGATCTTGGTAGCGACAGATATCATTTCAAGAGGAATTGACATCGACTCCATCGACCTGGTATTGAATTACGATGTCCCATCAGACCCTGAAGACTACGTTCACCGCGTGGGTCGAACAGCCAGAGCAAAGTCGAGTGGGGTCGCCTTGACCTTCATTAATCAAGATGGCGTTCGCGACTTCAACAAAATAGAACAATTGATTGGAAAAAGCGTTCCTAAAGTCCCTAACCCACCGGAAATTGGTGAAGGTCCGCCATACAAGGTCCAAGAAAAGAGAGGAAGAGGCAATCCTAGAAGAAAACCCTTCAAATCCGGGCCAAAATCCCGAAGAAAATGAAAGAAGAACACAAGCAAAAATTGAGTCCTGAACAATATCGAGTACTGGTAGAGAAAGGAACGGAGCGACCTTTTACAGGCACCTATCTCGACCATAAAGAAAAGGGTCAATACAGCTGTGCAGCTTGTGATACCGCTTTATTTAGTTCAGACACCAAATACGACTCAGGATCAGGTTGGCCAAGTTTTTACGATGTGATCGATAAAGGCAATGTGGAATTGATCAAAGATACTTCATTAGGAATGACTCGTGTTGAGGTGGTTTGTGCAAATTGCGGCGGACATCTCGGCCACGTGTTTGAAGACGGCCCTGGAGATACCACAGGACTGAGATATTGCATCAACTCGGCCAGTCTGGACTTTCAAGAGAAAGAGTAAGAAAGAATCATCTGATGATTTGATTGAAAAATTGGCACTGTCGTGCCTCTCTTTTAATCTTAAAAATTGTAACGCTCCCCCTCTTCAGCAATGTAGGTTTCCGGAAAGATCGGTCTCGCCTCTTGCAGAAAACCGTCTTTATTTTTGTATCGATTCGAGAAATGACCGACCAAGAGCTTCTTTACTCCAGCTAGATTGGCGATACGTGCCGCATCTTTTGCGGTAGAGTGAAAGGTGACCTTTGCGCGTTCTTTGTCAGATTCTTGAAAAGTGGCCTCATGATAAAGCAAGTCGACCTGATCTAGTCTTGGTATTATTGGCTCGTAGTAGGCCGTATCTGAGCAATACGCATAACGTTTAGGTGGTTCCGGATCTTTGGTAAGCAATTCATTATCGATCTTTCGTCCTTCAGGATCAATATAATCTTCTCCCTGGCTAATTGCTTTTCGAGCATAGTTGGGCACTTGATGGTGAAGTAAAGCTTCAGGTATGAGTTTTCGAGCTTTAGGCTGTTCTTCGAAAATGAATCCAAAAGTCTTTATCCGATGATTCAGTTGAAGACTATGCACTTTTACATACTTATCTTCATGAATCAGCTTTTGGTCTTCATTTACCGTATTGAATTGCATTTGATAAGAAAGGTGACTGCCTGCGTTGCGAAACTGAATACGAACGATCTCTTCCAAACCTGCCGGCCCGTGAATGGTTACCACTTTCTTTCTGCCCAAAAGGTGCATGGTAGACAGTAATCCAACCAACCCAAAAAAATGATCGCCATGCAAGTGGGAAATGAAAATGTGATTGATCCGTTGTACCCGCACCTTATTTCGGCGAAGCTCGATCTGAGTGCCTTCCCCACAGTCGATCAAATAGAGGTCACTTTCAGTTTCTAGAATTTGGGCAGTTTGATTGCTTCGCAAAGTAGGCAGCGCTGATCCGGAGCCTAGGATCAAGAGACTAAGCGACATTAATTCAGGTTCTCATCCACGTCACCCAATCCTTTTTCCAGTTCATCCATGAACAGGTAATCGACTGCTTCTTCATAGGTGGGAGTGATGTTCAAGACATTTGAAAGCTGAGAGATCTCGATCAGCTTGCTTACTGCAGGTTTGAGATTACAAACCACCAAACAACCATCATTTTCCTTGCAAATACGATTGGCTACCAAGATCACACTTAGTCCGGATGAATCGCAATAGGATGATTTTTCGAGATCAATAATGATATTCTTGATCCCTTGACTGTTCATTAACACCATTTCGGTTTTGAGGTCGGGAGCAATACGCGCAGTAAATTTCTCCTCTTTCAATTTCACCAAGGTGTATTTGTCTTTCTTTTCTATTTCGTAAGCTGGATTACTCATCTATTCTGACTTGTCTCAAATATAAATAAAAATACTGGCCCAATTAAGTAGTCGAAGCAAGCAAATAAAGCACTGCCATTCTGATGGCTACTCCATTCTCTACTTGATTTAAAATGATCGAATGCGTTGAATCAGCTACTGCAGAGGATATCTCTACCCCTCGATTGATCGGACCGGGATGCATGATCAAAGGTATATCACTCAATCGATCCAGATTCTCTTGCTTGAGACCGTAAAGATTATGATATTCCCGCAATGAGGGAAACAGAGGTTGCCCTTGACGTTCTAACTGTATCCTTAGCATCATGGCGATGTCGCACCATTCCAAGGCCTCATCGAGCTGGTAACTTAAACGCACCCCCAGACTTTCTATGTATTTCGGCATCAAAGTGGGTGGTCCACAGACCATTACTTCGGCGCCGAGCTTTTGCAGGCAAAATACATTCGACAAAGCGACTCTGGAATGCAGGATATCCCCTACAATGGCCACTTTTTTCCCTTTTACATCGCCTAGTTTTTCACGAATACTGTAGGCATCCAGCAAGGCTTGGGTAGGATGCTCATGGGCCCCATCGCCGGCATTGACGATCTTCGCATCAATATGATTGGAAAGGAAGATGTGTGCGCCCGGATGAGGATGTCGCATCACGACCATATCCACTTTCATGGCCAAGATGTTATTTACCGTATCTATTAAGGTCTCTCCTTTAGATACCGAAGAGGCTGCTGCCGAAAAGTTGATCACATCCGCAGAAAGTCGTTTCTCTGCCAGTTCAAAAGACAATTTGGTTCGAGTGGAATTTTCAAAAAAAAGATTGGCGATGGTGATGTCGCGCAATGAGGGTACCTTCTTGATCGGACGATTGATGACCTCCTTAAAATTATCAGCCGTAGAGAAGATCAACTGCAGGTCTTCAGGGCTAAGGTCTTTGATGCCTAAAAGATGTGTGCTTGATAACTCTTCCATCTGCTTATTTTCCACCGACTAGTATTACTTCGTTCTTACCTTCCGTTTCTTCCCATTTTGCCTCTACCCTTTCACTCTGCAGGGAATCTACTTCTGCCCCCACATAGTTTGGCGCAATAGGAAGATGTCTGCTGTATCTGCGATCCACCAACACCAGCAATTCCACCAGGTCTGGCCTTCCATAAGCCAACATCGCATCTAAGCCGGCGCGAATAGTTCTGCCGGTAAACAAGACATCATCGATCAACACGACTTTTCTGCCTTCGATAATGAAGTCGATATTGGTTTTGTTAGGAATGAGCGGATTGTCTCTTCTTCGAAAGTCGTCTCTAAAAAAGGTGGTATCAAGACTTCCAAGTAATATTTCAGAGGTATCTAAGATCGTCTCCAGGTGCTTGTGAATTCGTTTGGCGAGATACACTCCTCTGGGCTGCAGCCCGATCAATGCAGAATTTGAAAAATCATCGTGATTTTCAATAAGCTGAAAACATAACCTCTTGATGCTGAGATCTAATTGGGTGCTGTCGAGAATCAGGCGTTTGCTCTTCATTGACTGTTGGCAAATATAGGAGATTATTCCATTTTCACAGATGAGCTATGGTCGTAAATGATCAGCCACTGACCTTGTATTTTTCTCCAGATCAAAGTGTAGAACCCCCCTAATGGACCGTCCTTTCTTTCCAGCTGCCACTGTCCCATCACCAATATCCTTTCTTCAGATAGTGGATCAATGGTGAGGTTGGTGAATTTCAATTTACCCATCTTTTCCCGATCCGAATAAACTGTTTGATATCGCTTAAGCGTAGTATCCCAGCCGTATTTCGGGCCTTGCCCACCAATGAAACACAGGGAATCAGATCGCCAATAATATTGCATAAAGGCGCGAAGGTCGCCTTGATTCCAGGCCTTAGCCTGTACTTGCATTATGGAATCAATGCGGACTTTAGTTTGCTGAGACTGCCCATTCATCGCAGCTAAAAAAAGACCAATGGTGATTAGCCTTTTGGCGGTGGGTAAAAGATTATTCATGTACTGGGAATTTGATCGGATAAAGTTCGTTGTAGGCTTGAAGCGCCTTTACGAAGTCGACCAGCTTCTTTCTCTTTTTTTGCTGAAAACGCTTCAAGAGTATCGGATCCTTCTCTAGAAAGGGAACCAACTCCTCTTCGTTAAGGGCGTAAACCAAGTCAGTATCTGTATCCAAGAACAGATGTTGCAAGGTTTTTGAGTATTGGGTGGTAGGGAAACCAAAGGCATCGATGGTCTGAAAATCGGTGATTATTATTGCAGTAAAATGGCAAAGCCTGCCCACGTTGATGAAACGCCAAAATGCTTCTTCATACGATAAGTATACATTAACACCTTGTGCATATCCCCATACCTTGTTGGGATCCACGACGATCATTTCTTTGGTGGAATCATCTCGGATGTAGAGCTCAGATCCTCGCTTGGCAATGCCTTGTTGATACGCAGGGTCGTTAGCTAAGAATTCTTCGAGATTGAGGTATACGCCATTTTCAAAAGGAAAGCCGGGATAATACTCGCGTTTGAGTTCGAAATAATCTTGTGCTTTCACAGTGTCGAGTAAAGCAATAGAAAACATAAGAAAGAGCAGCACCTTGAGACCGCTTGACCCGACGCTTAGAAAGTGATGGGTTCTTAAGTTTTTTAATGAAAAAAATAAAGAGTTACTTAAATATGTCATACATTGAACAATCAATAGTGTGACAGAAAATGATAAAATTTCCCGCTAAACACTTCGAAAAAATTTTCGACGAATCCCCTATCGGCAAGGCAATAGTTGGAATTAATGGAAACTGGATCAAAGTTAATCAAAGTCTTTGCGAATTGTTGGGATATGAGGAAGCAGAACTACTGAAGATGAGCTTTCAAGAAATCACCCATCCAGACGATCTTGAAGTGGATATTAAAAAAATGAAAGCCTTGTCTTCAGGAAAGATCAGCCATTACCTCGTAGAGAAGAGATACATTGCTAAATCCGGATCATTTATTCCTGCATTTTTAGGTGTCTCCTTGATCAAAGACGATCAAGAGAAACCTTTGCATTTCATTTCCCAGGTCATTGACTTAAGCTCGTTGAAGAAAAAAGAAACTGAGTTAAATCAATTGGCAGAAGAATTAAAAGTGAGGAATGATGATCTTGCGAATTTGGCACATATCACTTCCCACGATTTGCAAGAGCCTATTCGCACCATGGTCTCTTTCACCAATTTATTGATGGAGAAAAAATCCGACCAATTTGATGAAGTCACCTTAAAATCAATCCAATTCATAAATGATGCAGCAAAGCATNTAAAAGACCAAGT
>JGI12109J20283_11186297_pt1 | contig 49060 bp, 43 predicted proteins | sample ElkSlonscriptome_12_FD_20283 | JGI IMG/M metagenome (IMG submission 20283)
CACTGGTGGACCGGCTGGCGCGGGCGCTGGACGTGGACCCGCCGCTGCTGGCGCGGGACGGTGGTTTCATCGCCCCCGGCTATCACGCCGGTCTGGACGAGGTGCGCGCGCTCCGCGACGAAAGCCGGCGCCACATTGCCGCCCTTCAGGCGCGCCTGTGCGAGGAGACCGGCATCGCCGCCCTGAAGATCAAGCACAACAACGTCATCGGCTATTTCGTCGAGGTGCCCTCGCGCCACGCCGACCGGCTGATGGCGCCGGACTCGGGCTACATCCACCGACAGACCATGGCCAACGCGGCGCGCTTCACCACGGTTGAGCTGTCGGACCTGGAGAACAAACTGCGCGGCGCCGGCGACAAGGCCTTGGCGCTGGAACAGGAGTTGTTCGCCGACCTGGTGGCCGAGGTGGTGGCCCGCGCCGATCCCATCGCCCTGGCCGGGCGGGCACTGGCGGCGCTGGACGCGCTGGCCGGGCTGGCGGAGCTGGCCGAGGCGCGGCGGTACGTGCGTCCGCAGGTGGACGACTCACTCTCGTTCGCCGTGCTGGGCGGCCGTCACCCGGTGGTCGAGGCCGCCCTTGAGGCCGAGCAGTCGGGCGGCTTCGTCGGCAACGCCTGCGACCTGGGGGAGGGCGCGCGGCTGTGGCTGGTGACCGGCCCCAACATGGCCGGCAAGTCCACCTTCCTGCGCCAGAACGCGCTGATCGTCCTCCTGGCGCAGATGGGCGCGTTCGTGCCGGCGGAGGCGGCGCACGTGGGCGTGGTGGACCGCCTGTTCAGCCGCGTGGGGGCCGCCGACGATCTGGCGCGCGGGCGTTCGACGTTCATGGTGGAAATGGTCGAGACGGCGGCCATCCTCAATCAGGCCACCGCGCGGTCGCTGGTGATCCTGGACGAGATCGGACGCGGCACGGCGACCTATGACGGCCTGGCCATCGCCTGGGCGACGCTGGAACACCTGCACGACGTCAATCGGTGCCGGGCGCTGTTCGCCACGCACTATCACGAACTGACGGCGCTGGCCGGGCGGCTCGACGGGCTGTCGTGCCACACCATGCGGGTGCGCGAGTGGAACGACGGCATCGTCTTCCTGCACGAGGTGGCGCCGGGCGTGGCCGACCGCTCCTACGGCATCCATGTGGCCCGGCTGGCCGGGCTGCCGGGGCCGGTGCTGGACCGGGCGGATGACGTGCTGAAACGCCTGGAACGCGGCACCGAGGGCACGCCCAGCCCGGCCCGCCTGATCGAGGACCTGCCGCTGTTCGCCGCCGCCACACAGCGGCCGGCGCCGCCGCCGTCCCCCGCCGGCCCGTCGCCCCTTGAGACCGCCTTGGCCGACATCAATCCGGACGACCTCACCCCACGCGAGGCGCTGGAGGCGTTGTATCGGTTGAAAGGGGTGGCGGAGCTCAGGAGTCCCCACATTGTTGACTAACGATATTTAGGCCCCATCTCTGCGGAGCACACAATATGCTGGGTTTGGTTTGAGAGGGGTCACGATGCATGGCACGGACAGCCGCGTTGAACGCAAGCTGGACGACATTCGGGCGTTTATTGACGAGGTGCATAGCGGGACGATTCACGCCAAACGGGTGAACTCTCTGGCGGGGGCGACGCTGGGCGTCATGGAGGGCGCCTCGCTGGCCGTGGGCGTGATCGGACAGTCCCTGGCGCAAGCCCGGGGTCGAGTCACGAAACACGCGATCAAGCCGGTGGACCGGCTGCTGTCCAATGATGGCATCGACGTCTGGGACAGCTTTGCGCGCCGGGTGCCCCAGCGGGTCGGCGAGCGCAAGAGCATCCGGGTGGCGATGGACTGGACGGACTATGACGCCGACAACCAGTCGCAGCAGGGCATCCTCGTTGGGGAAGACGCGCACCTTGCGGGTGCGGCGCTTGATCTCCTGCTGGATGGCACGTTCGATCGGATTGGCGGTGCGCATCCGGCGCCGATGCGCTTGCGGATGGCCAGGGTGGGGGCGTGATGGATGGCGTTCTGGGCCAGATGGAACTGGCAGCGCTGCCATGTGGCACCGCCGAGGACCGCCTTGCGGGCGGCGCGCAGGCCGGGGTGGTCGTCGCTGACGACGACCGTCACCCCGCGCAGCCCCCGGCTGACAAGGTCGTTGAGGAAGTCGCGCCAATGGACCTCGGCCTCGGACAGGGCGCAGGAGACGCCCAGCACGCGGCGGCGCCCGTTCGGGGTGATGCTCACGGCGGACAGGATGGCGGCATCACGGACCACGCCGTTGTCCCGGACCTTTTCATAGCGGGCGTCGAGGAACAGGTAGGTGACCGGTTCGAGTTGCCGCCTCCGCCAGGCATCGAGCTCATCGTCCAGCAGGGCGGCGGCGCGGCTGACCTGGGTCGAGGACAGGCTGTCCAGCCCGAACTCCTTCATGACCTTGGCGGCATCGCGGGTGGACACCCCCTGCACGTACATCTGGGCAATGGCCAGCATGACGGCGCGTGAACTGCGCCGGCCGCGCTCCAGGGACTGGGGATAGAAGGGCTCTTCGTGCCCGCGCGTCTTGGGGACCTGGACGGTCAGCGTCCCGGCCGGCGTGTCGACCGCCTTGGGCTTGTCGCCGTTGGCATAGCCCTGGCGGTCGTCTTTGCGTTCGTACCGGCCGGCGCCGATGTGCTGATCGCGCTCGGTCCGCATGGCCAGTTCGAACAGGGCGGTGAACACCCTGGCCATGCCGTCCGGTCCGGTTTTGATCAGCGGTTCCAAGAGCGTGTCCATGATGGTAACAGGGCGTTCGCGCATTCCGGTCTCCTTTTGGTCGAGGAAACACCGGAATGTGGGGCGTCCACGCGCGAGGCAACCCCTCGCGGGTGGGCTGACCCGGCCGCCGCCCGGCCGATTTTACAGACCTCAAGTTACACTGCCCAGGAGGGCCGCCCTCTTACCCTGGAGGGTCTTTCCCTCAACACCCTGAGAAACCAAAGAAAAAGGGGAGGGGTCTGGCGGAGCCTCCGCAGCGGGCATGAGGGGCGCGTGGGGGCTCGGACCCCGAAGGGTCGAGACGTTTCAGGCGGCACAGTGCGCCAAAGTGCGGTCCGGCAGGACCGGACACGTCCTATCCCGTGGCTTGCCATGGCTGTGGAGCCACAGCCGTCTGATGGACGCGACCCGGACCCCAGGCGTCACAGCGCGACAGGATCCTCGCAAATCCAAGAGTCCGTCTTGAATTTTCAAGGACACCAATCCGACAGACTATCATTGCAATCCGAAAGCCTGCTTTTTAATATGCGAGGATGATCACGCGCCGAGCCTTCCAGACCGTCCAGCAGGCCCTGACCCGACAGGCCGCCGTCGCCCTGATCGGGCCACGTCAGGTCGGCAAGACCACCCTGGCCCAGGACATCGCCGACGGAACCGATGCCCTCTATCTCGATCTGGAATCGCGAGCGGACCGGGACAAACTCGCCGACCCGGCCTTGTTCCTCTCGGCCTACGAGGACCGGCTCGTCATCCTCGACGAGATCCACCGCGTGCCGGAGGTGTTCCAGGAGCTGCGGGGCCTGATCGACAAGGGCCGGCGGACGGGCAACCGCACCGGACGGTTTCTCATCCTCGGATCGGCCTCCATGGACCTGCTGCGGCAGTCCGGGGAGAGCCTCGCGGGGCGGATCGAGTACGTCGCGTTGAACCCGTTCGATGTGTTGGAGGCAGCCCCCGATGGCGACGCCCTGCGCAGGCTGTGGGTGCGGGGCGGTTTTCCGGACAGCTTTCTTGCCACCAGCGATGGCGACAGCTTGGCGTTTCGGCAGGACTTCATCCGCACATACCTTGAACGCGACGTGCCGCAGTTCGGCCGCCGCATCCCGGCCGAGACCCTTGAGCGGCTCTGGACCATGCTGGCCCATAACCAAGGGGGCCTGCTCAACGCGTCGCGACTGGCCTCGGGGTTGTCGATCACCGCGCCCACGGTGACCAGCTATATCGACCTGCTGGCGGACCTCCTTCTGGTTCGCCGTTTGACACCCTTCCACGCCAACGTCGGCAAGCGCCTCACCAAATCACCCAAGGTCTATGTCCGGGACAGCGGCTTGGTCCACGCCCTGCTTGGCCTGGAGGACTACAACGATATCGCCGGGCATCCGGTTGTGGGGCCGAGTTGGGAAGGCTTCGTCATCGAAACCCTGTTGGCGGTCGCCCCGCCCCGAACCCGGGCCAGCTTCTACCGCACCGCCGCCGGCGCCGAAATCGACCTGCTGCTGGAGATGCCCGGCAAGGGTGGCCTGTGGGCCATGGAGATCAAGCACGGGCTCTCGGCCAAGCCCACCAAGGGCTTCCACAATGCCCGGGATGACCTGAACCCGGCCCGCGCGTTCGTGGTCACGGCCGGCGAAGAGAGCTACCCGATTGCGGACGATGTGGAGGCCATCGGATTGAGAGCCATGGCGGAATTGATCGCGGGGGGATGAGGGCATCCCGGGTGATCCGGTTTCAATCCGCGCCCCCGCGCGGGGGGCGACAAGGCGATTTCCAGCAGATCAGCGACAGCGGCGAGTTTCAATCCGCGCCCCCGCGCGGGGGGCGACGGGATCACGGTGAAACTCGGCGTGCGTTCCTTGTGTTTCAATCCGCGCCCCCGCGCGGGGGGCGACGTCGGCTGGAGGCGCGAACGGGTCATCGAAAGGGATGTTTCAATCCGCGCCCCCGCGCGGGGGGCGACGCGGACAGCCCAGGGTTCGCGGCCAGGACAGCGGGTTTCAATCCGCGCCCCCGCGCGGGGGGCGACCTGCCCCGGTTGCTACGCTGATCTCGACTACGATGTTTCAATCCGCGCCCCCGCGCGGGGGGCGACACGGATGTCGGCGATTTCGTGGTCAAACCAACTGTTTCAATCCGCGCCCCCGCGCGGGGGGCGACCACAACCCACGCGCACATAGCCCATGAGGGTGTCGTTTCAATCCGCGCCCCCGCGCGGGGGGCGACTAGCCTTCCCGCGCAGGTCGGCCAGCTTTGCTTCGTTTCAATCCGCGCCCCCGCGCGGGGGGCGACATCGACAGGCCCAGGCGGATCGCGTCCAGGAATATATGTTTCAATCCGCGCCCCCGCGCGGGGGGCGACCCGCGACTATGGGAACGTCGATAGTCTCTCCATACGTTTCAATCCGCGCCCCCGCGCGGGGGGCGACGTCGGTGATCTGCTCGGTGCGGCTCTTGGTCGGCTGTTTCAATCCGCGCCCCCGCGCGGGGGGCGACCGGCTTCGGCCGGGGCGCCACGAACCGAGAGGGAGTTTCAATCCGCGCCCCCGCGCGGGGGGCGACGAAGGTGACGCGGACCTTGAGGGCAGGCTGAAGGTTTCAATCCGCGCCCCCGCGCGGGGGGCGACTCATGGCCCGGTCGACAGTCATGGCGGTCGAGGAGTTTCAATCCGCGCCCCCGCGCGGGGGGCGACGGCCATGCAAGGCATAATGCTCGGCGGCGCTCTCGTTTCAATCCGCGCCCCCGCGCGGGGGGCGACCCGATGGCTGGCGTAGACACCTTGGCTTGCGCCGAGTTTCAATCCGCGCCCCCGCGCGGGGGGCGACCAGCGTCAGTTACGGCCTCGGTAGCAAATCCAACGTTTCAATCCGCGCCCCCGCGCGGGGGGCGACACACCGTGTCGTTGGCCGCCTGCCAGTCGCACAGGTTTCAATCCGCGCCCCCGCGCGGGGGGCGACGTGGAACTGGTTCACCCCGCGTGGCGTGCCGATGTTTCAATCCGCGCCCCCGCGCGGGGGGCGACCTTGGTCAGGCCCAGTTCGCGCGCGATGGGCTTGTTTCAATCCGCGCCCCCGCGCGGGGGGCGACGTGATCTGGCGCCGGTCCATGTTGCTGATCATCGCGTTTCAATCCGCGCCCCCGCGCGGGGGGCGACGGCCCGACCCGATGGCCTGGGCATCACCAGCCAGTTTCAATCCGCGCCCCCGCGCGGGGGGCGACGCCCTTGCCGTCCTGGCCGGTGTCTTCGGCGGCCTGTTTCAATCCGCGCCCCCGCGCGGGGGGCGACCCGCCGGGAGTAGATGACGCCCGCGCGCGTGCGGGAGTTTCAATCCGCGCCCCCGCGCGGGGGGCGACTGGGGCACCGCCCGAGCCATCGGCCCCGGCACGCTGTTTCAATCCGCGCCCCCGCGCGGGGGGCGACGCGTCCCCGCGCTGCTGGCGGGCGATGGTGGACTGTTTCAATCCGCGCCCCCGCGCGGGGGGCGACCTGGCCCGACCCGATGGCCTGGGCATCACCAGCCAGTTTCAATCCGCGCCCCCGCGCGGGGGGCGACCCAGGTCCTCGTACAGCGAGTGCGCGGCGGTATAGTTTCAATCCGCGCCCCCGCGCGGGGGGCGACACAAATCGTCTTTCCCCCACCGGTGGGGAGCGCGTTTCAATCCGCGCCCCCGCGCGGGGGGCGACTCCGTCTCTGTAACCCGTTGCCGCAGATAAGAAAAGCGCATATCCGACGCCAACCCGCTCTTGTGTCGTGGCGACGGACCATCCGCACGGGTCCTCATCCTTCACACTGTCAAAGATCACAACGACTTGGCGTTGGCGCGAACCTCCCGGGGTTCCGACGTCCGCTTGGGGTCCGCGCGCCCTCAAACGGATCGGCCACCAGCGGCGTCACAGAAGGAGGGGACCATCAAGGTCAAGCGGTCGGCGTCCGCCAATATGCTCGATCTTGCGTTTCCCGTCCGCCCCCAGGAAATAGACCCGCAGGCTGTCCCGCTCGGTATCCATTTCGTCGATGAGCCGTTGGCGCAGGGCGACCCATGCCGCCGGGGTGATCTCGCACTCGAACACCGAAAACTGCACCCGCTGGCCGTGATCCTGACACGCCCTGGCAATGCGCCGCAAACGGCGGCGGCCGGCCGGATCCGTCGTTTCCACGTCGTAGCTTACCACCACCAGCATTCCGGTCCCTTTCCGCGCGTGGGTTCAATCAATCACCTCAGCGCCACAGGCAGGGCGGATAGCCATCCAGGTCGCCGCGCAGGTGGCGTTTGAACAACAGCGCCTGGAGATGCCAAAACAGGCCGATGGGAACCACTTCGTCCAGGTAAGGGTGACGCCGCTCGTCGCGTTTCCGCTCCTGCCAGGCCTCGATCACGGTGCGCCGGGTGGCGTCGGTCATGGTGACGGCGCCGCCCTCCTCGGTTCGGAAGCCCTCCTTGCGAACCTGGCCACGGTTGACCAGGGTCAGTGCCAGGCGGTCGGCGAGGACCGTGCGAAATTCCTCCATCATGTCCAGCGCGAGACCGGGGCGACCGGGCCGGTCGCGGTGCAGGTATCCGACCTGAGAATCCAGTCCCGTGGCCTCCAACGCCGCGCGGATGTCATGGGCAAGCAGCGTGTACAGGAACGACAGCAGAGCGTTCACGGGATCCAGCGGTGGACGCCGGGTGCGCCCAGTGAAGGACAGCCCCTGATCGCCGCCGCCAAGCAGGGCGGGAAAGGCCGCCCAGTAGGTCCGCGCGGCCTCGCCTTCCAGGCCACGGAGCGCGTCAACCGTGGTTTCGCGCGGCAACCGCCCCAACAGCCCGTCCAGGCGCTCTACGGCCTCTGTCAGGTGTGGCGCGTTCGCCTTGCCGGAGGCCTCCCGCGCGGCGCGCCGCATCACGAGCCGGGCGTTGGCGATCTTGCCGGTCAGGAAGGCGCGGGCCAGATCGGCCGAGGCCACGGGATCGTCGGCCTTGCGGTATTGGGTCCGACGCACGAGCACACTGCCGGAGGTGGCGCCCTCCAGCCGGGCCAGGAAGCGGCCGGACGCGGTCAGGTGGGTCAGGGCCACGCCGTTCTCGGCGCAGTGCGCCAGGGCGTGGGGGCTGTGGGACACGCGCCCCAGGCAGACCACGCTTTCCAGGCCGGCGATGGGAATGCGGGTCGGCGGCCGGTCATCAATCCTGACCGCCAGGCTTTCCCCCTCTTTCGCGACGTAGGCCCCCTCGGTGGCAATGAACAAAGTGTTCAGAAGGCGCTTCATGGGTCGGCGTCCTCCTTGGGGTCTGGGTCCGCCAGCCGCCGCGCCACCCAGGCGGCCACCGCCCCGCCGCCGCCGCGCGTCGGCCGGCGAACGGCGTCGGGACGGCAGATCGGCAGCAGGGAACAGGCCTTGCATGGCGCCACGTCGGGCGGTGGCGGGGTGACGCCGGTTTCGAACAGAGCGTGGACAGCGGCGGCGACTTCAATGGTGCGCCGACGCAAGGTGTCGTCGAACATCACGTCGGTGCGCCGCCGCCGCTCGCCGTAGAACAGGGCGCCGGCGGGCACGGGGCGGCCAAGTATCTCCTCCAGGCAGAGCGCCTGTGCGCACAGTTGCACCCGATCCTCGTCGCCGCGCTTGGGTCGGCCCCGCTTGTGCTCCACCGGAAACGGAACCGCCGGCCCGCCGGACGGCGCCGGGTGGAACTCCACGACGTCAGCCCGGCCAACGAGCCCGAGGGCAAACGAACGCAAGGGCACGCCGGTGGCGCGGCGAACACCGTCGCGGGCCGCCACGCCGGCCTTGTCCACGCGCTCATGCGCGGCGCGCCCCTCGGCGGTCAGGGCGCTCTCGACCCAGGCCTGCTCCAGGTGGATCAGCGCGCACTGGCGCGGACACACCACGAAGTGTTGCAGGGCCGAGAGCGGGACCAGGGCATCCTCGGCGTACACCGGCCGGGCCTCGGCTACACCAACTCCAGCACCTCGATCCCGGCGGGCAGGTCGGCGCGGTCGAGGGTGACGGTGAAATCGGTGAAAGCCCTTGGGGTCTCCTTCGGGTCGTTCTGCTCGACCGTGATCCGCTCGAACAGCTTGTGGGCCGGGGCGTTGCCCAGCCTGCCGTCATGCCGGAAGACAATCAGCCGGCGGGTGGCCATCAAGCCCCGGGCGGCGGAGCGGTCGAAGTCGAACATGGTGCCCAGGGCCTCCCACAGCAGCGACAGGTCGCCGTCGGAAAAGCCGGTCCCGTTCGCGCCGTCGGCCAGATGCGGCGAGACGAAGCCGTGCGCCCGGTACAGGCCATAGGCGACGGTGGCCTTGCCGCCCATTTCGGTGCGGCCACCCTCGGCCGCGCGGGCCTCGGTCTCGCGGGCGACACGGGTGATGGTGTGATCGACCGGCAGCACCCGGTTTTCCGAGCGGGCGAAGGTCATCTGCACGGGTCCGCGCACCTGGCCGGCGTTGAACTTCTTGGTCGACATCACGGCGCCGAAAGCGCGCACGTCGAAGAAGTTCTCGCACATGAAGCGACGGGCGGTTTCCTCGGAGGCCTTCTCGCCTTCCTTCAGCCCCTTGTAGGCGTCGGCCCGCTGGATCTGGAGCACCGAGCCCTCGCGAACGTAGATGGCGTTGGGCGGTGCGTCCTCATGCTTGATGCCGACGTAGTTGCGCACCTTGCGCTTCAGGGCCACGTCGGTGACCAGGCCGTGGCCGGTCTCGGGATCAACGCGCGGCAGGTTGCCGGCGTCCGGGTCGCCGTTGGGGTTGCCGTCCTTGACGTCAAACAGCAGCACGAAGTCATGGCGGTTCTGGATGGGGGTGGTCATGGCTCAGGCCTCCGTCTCTTCGGTGTCGTCGTGGGGGTCGGAAAGGGCGTCCTCGGGCAGGGCGTCTTTCGCTGGCCAGAGCGCTGCCCTTTGGTGGTGATAGCCGAGGATGTAGCGCCCCTGGTCTTCAAGCGTCAGGGTGGCTGGGAAGCCGTCGTTCGCCGGTATTTTGTCGAGAATGGAGTCGAACTCCTTTTCCCGCTTCCGAACAAACCCCGGCTTGCTATGGCGCAGTTTCTTGAGATGCGCGTCGCGCAGCTTCATGAGGTCCCTGACCACGGAACGCGGCGCGGTCATGACGGCTGAGAAGTACCGGTCCCGAATCGTGGCGTTGATGGACGCATCGGACCCCCTTGCCCTGACAGACTGGTATTGCACGTCCTCCAGCACAGCGAACAGGCGACCCAGCAGGTAGCCGGGGTTGGTGTTTTCGGGATCGAGGCTCACGGTGATCTCCTTTGCGGGCATGTCGGACAGGCGGGTGCGGCGGTTGAGGGATGCCTTGATGAGCGCGGCCCGCACGCGCGTGACGGACTGGCGGCGCTCCCCAGAGCGCGGGTCACGTTTTCCCTGCTCCGCGCGGCAACGCTCGACAACGCGTGCCAGCAGGGTTGCCGGATAGGGCGTTCCCTTGAGGATCGCGGTCATCATTTCGGCGGCGAGGGCCGGGCGCAGTCTTTTCGGACGAAGATTATCAATGTCATTGTCCTTAGATGCGGCAGCGAGCAACCGCCGCAGGCCCGGGGTTTCGGACGGACCGTCGAAGCCGTCGACGGTCAGGTCCTCGAAGTGTTGGGCGAACCGCTCCAGCAGGTCGCCCACCGTACCCTCGTGCCACAGCCGCACGGCCAGCCGCGCCGCGTTGGGGGCCAGGGCGAGCACGTAATACGGCGTCGGGTCGTCGAAGGCCGGCGGGCGACCGCCGCGCCGGGCGCTGGTCAGGGCGGCGCGAACCGCGCTGCCGTCGGCTTCCGTCTGGACCGCCGGGGGCCAGAACACCATGGGGATGTCGGCTTCCAGAGGTGTTGTCTCGGCGGCCCAGAAGACAAACGTGACCTCGCCCTCGACATGATGGTGGGTGTGGTTGTCTCGGCGGAGGAGTTGCTCCAAAGCCTTGACATAGGCGTCGGCAGTATGTCGTCCGACAGGGGCATTCAGCCCTTGCGTCCAGCCATGCGACGTAAACGCATCTTCTTTGAACGAAACAAGTCGAACTCCCATGGACTGGGCTGTCCCCATTCCATAAATAGCAGGGTGTAGCCTAGCCAAGAACTCGCGGTGCCCCGTGACCAAGCATCGAACTTCGGTGTCGCTCTCGCCCTCTGCTTCGGCCAGGGCGGCGATGGCCTCGCGCACGGCGGGGCGCTCGCACACCAATCGGGCCTCGCCGGCGAGCTTGAAGGAGACGTTGGCGTTGGCCGCCGTGACCTCCGCCCACCGTGGGTTGGCGGTGAGATCTGAAAAGTCGCCCGCCTCCAGGAAGGCGCGCACGGCGTCGAGGCCGTCGTCGTCACCCACCGTCTCGGCCAGCGCGCGCAGGCGCTCCAGGAACGCGGCGTGACGCACCGGCACCTTGGCGGCCTGCTTGGCCTTAGCGCCGTCGCGCGGGATGCCGAAGACGTACTCGGGATTGTCCCAAAGAGCATTCGGAACGATTTGATCAGACGTTCGAGACACTCTGAAGGGGACCACAAATGGGGCGCCCCGCTTGCCGTCGCCGGTGGCGATCAAGGTCCGGTAGCGGCCATCCGGGTGAAGCTCGACGATCCAACGGATCTCGGCTTGTTGGAAGCCGAATGGCTGTATGGCACCTTTGGCGCCCTCGGCCAGCAGACGGTCGTAATAGGCGGTCAGGGCTTGCAGGATCATCGCATCACCTCCGGCGCGTCGGGGCGCGGCACGGTCATGCGGCCGTTCTCCAGTTTCGCCTCGAAGAACAGGGGCGTGGGCGTCGGCCCCGCGTGGTCGATGTCGAGCAGCATCCAGCCCAGATCCCGGGTCTCGGGGATGGGCGCGGGCGTGGCCTCGTCCACCGGCTCGAAGTCGGCGGCGAACTCGCGCGTGCCCAGATAGGGGCGGTGGAAGCACTGCCCGGCGGCGGCGCGGCGGCGGAACATCTCGTGGTACTTCTGAAGGCTGTCCCCGGCGCCGGCCCGGGGCGTCAGGTCGATGCGGGCGTGGATCACGTAATCCACGTTCTTCAGCAGGATCGCCGCGCGCTGTTGTCGGTCGGCCACCGTATCGATACCCAGTGCCGCCGTGCCGCCGCCCATGACCTTGCGGACGTTGGCCAGCGAGGCGCGGTGCCCCACCTCGTTGCGGCGCACGGTCTCGCGGGCGATGGGGGCCAGCACGTCGATACCCTCGACGATCCAGCGCATCTGCGGCTTCCAAAGGATGGCCTCCAGGACGCCCCGCGCCGCCGACGGCGTGATGACGTCGTAGCTGACCCGCTCGGTCTTCATCTCCGGGCGTGAAAAGCAGGCGTTCCGCCCACGGACCCTGAGACTGAGAGGGGCCGAATGTCCTGATTCGTTCGGCATGTTGCCTCCTTCACGTGCGTGCCTAATGGATGAGTGCCGCGTCACCCTCGAACCGCAGGCCGACCTCGGCGTCGTAGAAATCCGCGCGTTCCAGCACGATCAGGCCCTCCACCTCGGCCAAAGCACCGGCGTCCGAAAGGGCTTGATGCGCCTGACGGGTGACCGGCACGGTGAAGCGTTGTAGCCGACGCAGCAGGTCGCGCGACGGCCCGTCGCGGCGCAGGGTCTCGATCAGGTCCCTGCCGTCTCCGAAGGGCACGAGGACGGGAGTCTGACCGTCCTCGATCATCCGGAAGGCCTCGGCGGCGGATCGGAATTGGAACGCCAGGGGGTCGCCCTCGCGTCGCTGTTTGCCCATCCGCAGAAGCTTGCAGATGCCCGGATCGTCCAGGGCCTCCCCCTTGGCGAAGTACAAGTCCTGGAAAAAGCACTGGAACGCCTCGGGATTCAGGGCCGCGGAACCTTGCTCGCGCAGGATCGGCTCCGCCGCCGCCGCCGCCTGTCCGAGATGCCCCTTCGGGGGTCGCGTTTCGGGCCTGAAAACGACGAAGCGGCCGAGCCCGTCCAGCTTCCCTTCCCGATTGCAGCGCCCGGCCGCCTGGGCGAGGCTGTCGAGCCCGGCCATGGCCCGGAACACCGCCGGGAAATCGAGGTTGACCCCGGCCTCGATCAGGGAGGTGCTGACCACATGGATCGGCTTGCCGTCCTTCAGGCGCTGACACACGGCGTCGAGCAGCCCCGCGCGATGGGCCGCGCACTGCCAAGTGGACAGGTGGATCGTTCCGGCCGGCAGCCGCTCATGCAAGGCACGCGCATCGGCACGGGTGTTGACGATGGCCAGCGCTTGGCGTTCCTCCGCGATCTCCGCCGCCAGATCGTCCCACGACGTAACGTTCGGGCGCACCTCCATCCGCACCCGTTCCAGCACCGCGAACAGGCGCGGCGGGTCGGGGGCGATCTCGGTCGGCGTCGGCAGATCCGGGAACACCGCGCCCAGCGCCGGCTGGGTGGCCGTGCAAAGCACCACCGTGGCGCCAAAATGGCGCAACTGGTCGATCATCATGGTGATCGGCTTCAACAGGTGCGCCGGCAGCGCCTGCGCTTCGTCCAGGACGACCACGGAGCCGGCGATGTTGTGCAGCTTGCGGACCCGCGAGGTGCGGCTGGCGCACAGGGACTCGAACAACTGGACAGTGGTGGTGACAACCACGGGCGCGTCCCAGTTCTCCGACGCCAGTCGCGCCCGGGGCGAGACGTCGTCCGGGTCCAGGTTGCTGTGGTGCTCCAACACACCGTCCAGATTGCCGAAGGCCTTGCGGAAATCGTTAGCCGTCTGATCGATGATGCTGGTAAAGGGCGCGGCATGGATCACCCGCCGCAGACCGTTCGCAAGGGCGTGGTCGAGGGCGAAGGTCAGGCCGGACAGGGTCTTGCCGCCGCCGGTCGGCACGGTGAGTGAGAACAGCCCCGGCGGATCAGTGGCCCGGGCGCGGCAGGCGGCCAGCACCTCGGCTCGCACGGCGTTGACCCGTCCGCTCGCGCCATCGAACCCTGACATATAAGCGTCCAGGCGCGCCTTGAGGGCGGTCAGCTCCGGCCAACCGGCGCGCGCACCGGCCCGCGCATCATCAAAGAATTCTTCGGTGTCCAGGAAGTCGGCATCGAACAGGGCCGATGCCAGCATCCGGATCCAAAGCGCGGCATCGACGTCCGCAGGCGTCGAGAGAGACGCCGTCTGGTTCAGAATATCGCCAGGTGGCGCGGCGGCGCGCATCGCCTCCAGATGGCGGCGATCCGACAGGCGTTCATCGAGCCCGCGCCGGCCGCCGGCCGCGTTCCAGTCGGCCAGGCCGGCATGGTGACCGGCGATGACGTAGGCCAACAGGCGCCCGACATACGGACCGAGCTGTTCCATCTCCACCGCCCACTGCGCGCCGGCGGTGGAATGATCGACTCGACGCCGCCCGGACGGTGCGCTCTGGCCCTCCAGATGCGCGTGCGTGTCGGCGGCCCGGATCATCGCTTGAAAGTCGGCGGCATACTTGCCCAGGTCGTGCCACAGCCCCGCCAAGCGCGCCATATCCCCGGCGCCGAACGCGGCGGCGAAAGCGGCGGCCCGGTCTGCCGTACCCTTGAGGTGATCGGTCAGGCCGTGGGTGGCCCTGTCCGAGGCGCGCAGGTGCGCGATGGGTGATGACGTCTTGTTCACGATCAACCTCTCTCTTCAGCACGACGGGAGTGCCCTGGCTCGGGTCTTGTCGACATCGGATCGAGATCGCGCGAACGGTGTCGGCCGAACGTTCCGGATGGACAAGTCTGGACCGAGCGGCATTCTGCCGTATCCGGGGTGCCCAAACCGGTCACTCCGGGTTACGGCAGCGCCTTCCAGCTTCGGCGGTGGGGATGGGCCATGTCGGCCAATTCGGGCGGCGAAAGCACCACCACCGCATCGCCCCAGGTGTACAGGTGCCAAGCCATCTCCAGCAGGCCGCCGGCGCGGAAGCGAACGATCAGGGATCCGTCCGGCTGATCCTCCAGCGTCTGGTCCGGGTGGAAGACGAAGGCCTTGGCTTCGGCGGCGGCCTCAGGGGCGAACCGCCACACCACATCAACGGGGTCTTCCTGGAACACCCCGAAGGCCCGGCGCGCGAATGCGCCCAGGTCGAAGTCAGGATCGCGTTCGGCCGGCTGGTCCAGCGGCTCGATGGCCGCGATGCGCGGCAAGCTGAAGGTCCGCACGCCCTCGACCGCCGGCTCGCTCTGGCGGCCGACCAGATAATGCCGGTGACCGTGCAGCACACCATAGGGATGCACGATGCGCGCCGTCGGCGTCGGATCGCGGCGCGAACCGTAGGTCAGGCGCACGGCGACCCCGGCTTTCAGTGCCTCGCGCAGGGTGGTCACGATCTCTGGGTTCAGGTAAGGGCGCGGTCCCGGGCGGCAGGCCAGCCCTTCGGCCTCCAGGAGGGCTTCCAGGTCCGGCTCGACCCGGCGTGCGTGCGCGATAGGCATGAGAGCCTTCAGCTTGGCCGCCAACGCCGCCAGTGTGGCGGCCTCCACCGTGCGGTTCTGGTCCTCCATCAGGCGGACGGCGGATTCCAGCACGGCGAGGTCGTCGGCCGGCACGGACACCAGCCGGTCCAGCGTGCCCGGCGGGATGTGCCAACGTTTCTGACGGTCCTCACCCTCGGTCTCGACGGCCTGGGGAAAGACGCGCAACACCGCGTCCTTCATGCGCATGGCGGTGCGGCGGGCGACGCCGAATCGATCCTGGATCTGGCGCAGGGTGACGCCGGAACGCGCCGCCTGCATGTCCAGGGCCAGGGTCAGCAGGGTCTCGCCATTTTCATGGCGCATCGCGGTGGGGTCCTGGTGACGGCGTGGAACGGAAGGCGAACATGTGTGACCGTTTCTGACTCCCTCATGGACGCATATGATGGGGATCGGGATATCGGGAGCCCCCGGATATGGAGTCCGCGCCCATGCCGAAGCCTTCGCGTATCGGCGCCCTGCTGCTGCCGGCCGGACACCTGTGGCTGCGGCGCCGGGACGGCATACTGGTGCTACCGCCCTGGCAAGGACGCCTGCGCGCGGCTTGGGTGACCGAGACTGGCACACCGCAGGCGTTCACGCAAAGGGTGGTTTTGTTCGACCGACGCGGTGTCTGGCTGTGGCCGTCGCCGCTGCTGCATGACGATGCGGAAGCAGGGGGCCACGCCGACTACGCCGCCTTCTTCGCGGCGATCCCTGTCGCGGCGCGGTTGCGCATGGCCGGGGAGGCCGTGGATGTCGATCCGGCTACGAGCACGATACCGGAGACCTCATAGAGTTTGGTGGGCCATAGGTTAACCAGGACCATCCCCAAGGCGGGTGAGGCGACGGTACCAATATGCCAGGACGGGGTCTGAAATTCAGGCATCCGACGGCACGGATCGGCTCAGAGGTCCGCCAAAACATCCCCCCGCCTGCTTCCCCCATGCTTCCCCGGGTTTCGCGCACGAAAAAGGGCGCCCCCTGTTGGGTCTTTGGGGCGCCCTGCAAAGTCTTGATTTTGCTTCGGAAAAACTGGAGCGGGCGATGAGATTCGAACTCACGACCCCAACCTTGGCAAGGTTGTGCTCTACCCCTGAGCTACGCCCGCATCCTGGGTCGGACACGCCGCCCGCCGGCCCCCACGAAACGCGACCGGGGACGGGCCGTGCCCGTCGAGGTGCGCGACTATACTCGGCTGGCCGCCCAATGCAACAGGGAATTTTCGACCCGCGTCGGGGTCCTGCGCCGCCGCCCGCGCCGCTGCTCGCGCCGCCCCCTGCACACCCAGCCGGCGCACCCATCCCGCCGGCGCGGGCCGGGGCCGAGACCACTTGCCTCGCGCCCCCGTCCCGACCAAGTATGGGCGCAGGATCACGTCTTCGGCCGCTGCCGGGCGCGGTATCGCTCCGCATCGCCCCCGCCAACCGGCCCGGACACCACCAAGATACCAAACACCACTAAGACACCAACACGGGCAAGACACACAAAAAAACGGGACGCACCATGGCACTGATTCTGGATGGCGAGAGCACCACCGTCGGCACCGCGGCCCCCGCGGCCGGCGGCGATCTCATTAAGGACGGCACCACCGAAAGCTTCATGGCCGACGTCATCGAGGCGTCGAACCACGTTCCGGTGGTGGTGGACTTCTGGGCGCCCTGGTGCGGCCCGTGCAAGACCCTCGGCCCGATGCTGGAGAAGCTGGTGCGGCAGATGGGCGGCGCCGTACGCATGGTCAAGATCAACGTCGACGAGAACCAGCAACTGGCGGCGCAGCTGCGCGTCCAGTCGGTTCCCACGGTGTACGGCTTCCGCCAGGGCCGGCCGATCGATGCCTTCGCCGGTGCGTTGCCGGAAAGCCAGATCAAACAGTTCCTGAAGACCCTGACCCACGGCGCGACCAATACCGTCGACGCCCTGCTGGAGCAGGCGCGCGAAGCGATGGACGGCGGCGACTTCGAGGGCGCCCTGGGGCTGTACCAGCAGGTCCTGCAAGCCGACCAGGGCAACACGAAAGCGATCGCCGGCTATCTGCGCGCCCTGGTCGGCAACGGCCAGTCCGGCGACGCGGCCCAGATCCTCGCCCAGTTGCCCGCCGAACTGCTGGCGGATCCGGACATCGCCGCGGCCAAGACCAAGCTGGAGCTGTCCCAGGAGAGCGCCGGACCGGTGACCGACCTGAAGGCACGGGTCGAGGCCGACCCCGACGACCACCAGGCGCGCTATGACCTGGCCAACGCGCTCTATGCCGCCGACCGCACCGAGGAAGCGGTCGATGAACTGCTAGAGCTGTTCCGCCGCGACCGGGCCTGGAACGAGGACGCGGCGCGTCAGCGCCTGTTGAAGATCTTCGAGGCCCTGGGTCCCGGTCATCCGGTGGCCGCCAAGGGCCGGCGCCGCCTGTCGGCGCTGATTTTTGCCTGACCCCTTCACGCCTGACCCCTTCACGCCTGACCCCTTCACGAAAGACCCCACGGCATGGTGCGGACGTTCCAGCCCCGGTTCGACGAACTGCCGGACACGGTGCCTGTGTTTCCCCTGACCGGCGCCCTGCTCCTGCCCGGCGGGCGGTTGCCGCTCAACATCTTCGAGCCGCGCTACCTCAGCATGGTGGAGGACGCGCTGGCCGCCGGCCGTCTGATGGCCATGGTGCAACCGCGCGGCGACGAGGCGGAAACGCAGGAGGCGACTCCGGCTCTGTACGACGTGGGCTGCCTGGGCCGGATCATCTCGTTCGAGGAAACGCCGGACGGCCGCCTGTTGATCACCCTGCTGGGCCTGAACCGGTGCCGCCTGGGCGAGGAACTGCCGCTGACCCGGGGCTATCGCCGCGTGCGGGCGGACTATGCGCCGTATCCGCGCGACCTGGACGACACGGCGCCCGTCGACATCAACCGCGACAAGCTGTTCGCCGCGCTGAAGCCGTTCGCCGCCGGGCACGGCCTGTCCTTCAACTGGGACATCATGCGCGAGGTGGAGACGCGCCCGCTGATCACATCGCTGGCCATGGCCTGCCCGTTCGAGCCGCGCGAGAAGCAGGCCCTGTTGGAGGCCGAAACGCCGCAGGCGCGGGCCGAGCTGATGCTGGCGCTGCTGGAAATGGGGGCCATCGGCGCGACGGCCGGGGGCGGCGCGCGGCAGTAGGCAGGCGGACGGCCGCCGCGTCTTGCCCGGCGCGCGGGGTCGTGCCATGTCTTGCCTCCGCCAAGAACAGACACACCGAACCCCGACAGGAGACCCCGCGCCATGCCCCGCACGCTGTTCGACAAGATTTGGGCCAGCCACCTGATCGAGCGTCAGGACGACGGCACCTGCCTGATCTATATCGACCGGCACATGGTGCACGAGGTCACCAGCCCGCAGGCGTTCGAGGGCTTGCGCCTGGCCAAGCGCACGGTGCGAGCACCCAAGGCGACTCTGGCGGTGGCGGACCACAACGTGCCGACCACCGACCGCGCCGCCGGCATCGCCGACCCGGAAAGCGCCTTGCAGGTGCAGACGCTGGAGGACAACTGCCGCGATTTCGGCGTGCAGTACCTGTCCATGGCCGACGTTCGCCAGGGCATCGTGCACATCGTCGGGCCGGAGCAGGGCTTCACGCTGCCCGGCGCCACCATCGTCTGCGGCGATTCGCACACCTCGACGCACGGCGCGTTCGGCGCCCTGGCCTTCGGCATCGGCACGTCGGAGGTCGAGCACGTGCTGGCCACCCAGACCCTGCGCCAGAGCCCGGCGAAGAACATGCGCGTGCTGGTCAAGGGCCAAGTCGGTACCGGGGTGACCGCCAAGGACATTGTCCTGGCCATCATCGGCCGTATCGGCACCGCTGGCGGCACCGGCCATGTCATCGAATACGCCGGCGAGGCCATCCAGGCGCTGTCCATGGAAGGCCGCATGACGGTCTGCAACATGAGCATCGAGGCGGGCGCGCGGGCCGGCCTGATCGCCCCGGACGAGACCACGTTCGCCTACATCAAGGGCCGGCCCATGGCGCCCAAGGGCGCGGCGTGGGAAGCGGCCGTGTCCTGGTGGAAGACGTTGCACTCCGATCCCGACGCCACGTTCGACAAGGAGGTGGTGATCGACGCGGCCGACATCGCGCCGCAGGTGACCTGGGGCACCAGCCCGGAGAACGTGTTGCCCATCACCGCCGCCGTGCCCGACCCGGCGGCCGAATCCGATCCCAACCGCCGCGCCGCCATCGAACGATCCCTGGCCTACATGGGCCTGACCCCGGGCACCAGGCTGACCGACATCCCCGTCGACCGCGTGTTCATCGGCTCGTGCACCAACGGCCGAATCGAGGACCTGCGTGCCGCCGCCGCCCTGGCCAAGGGGCGCAAGGTCGCCGACGGCGTCGGCGCCATGGTGGTGCCGGGCTCCGGCCTGGTGAAGGAGCAGGCCGAGGAGGAAGGCCTGGACCGCGTGTTCCTGGAGGCCGGCTTCGAATGGCGCGAGCCGGGCTGTTCCATGTGCCTGGCCATGAACGCCGACCGGCTGGAACCGGGCGAGCGCTGCGCGTCGACCTCCAACCGCAACTTCGAGGGCCGTCAGGGGCGCGGCGGCCGCACCCACCTGATGAGCCCGGAAATGGCCGTCGCCGCCGCCGTGACCGGGCGTCTGGCCGACGCGCGAGAGCTGGGGTGACGGCGGAGCGGCTTGCTTGACGGCACTCCGCTCTCGGCGTACTTTTTTGACCATAGGCCGCGACCGCGACACTTTCGACCCGGCCAAGGATCGCGCGAACCAGGAAAAGCACGGGGTCTCACTCTCGTTGCTGGGGGCCGTCCTGGCGGGTGAAACCGTGACGTTCCCCGACGAACGGCGAGGATACGGGGAAATCCGCTTCATCACCTTCGGCTATGTCCAAGGGCGCCTTCACGTCGCGGTCTGGACCCAACGCGGCGACACGCTCCGAGCCATCAGCGTTCGAAAGGCCAATGCCAGGGAGCAGAAAAGATATGGATGACGACCTCCCCGACGACTGGGACGACAATCCCGACTGGAGCGCGTACACCCCCCGCCCCCTGACGGACGGCGAACTTCTGATCGTCGCCCGCGCCAAGCTGGGCCTGACCCAGCAGGCGGCGGCGGACCTTCTCGGCATTTCCGTCGCCACCCTGCGCAACTGGGAGCAGAAGCGGACCAAGCCCGAGGGGCCGGGGCGGGTCCTGATCCGCCTGCTCTACGAGCATCCGACCGAGATCCGCGACTGGCTGTCGGCGGCGTGACAGGCTGCCCACGCTTGCGGCGAACCCGCTGTGCGACTAGGATCCGCCGCCAAGCCGCCCGCCGGGCCGGCCATCCGACAACCGGCCCGCATGATCCCCGGGCCCCAGGGAGAGAGACCGACCCATGACCACAGCGACCCTGACTCACGACACCCTTGCCAAGGCCCTGTGGCCGACCCGCGCCGATGCCGGCCCGCTGTCGCCGGTGCTGCGCGCCGTTCTGCTGACCGTGGCCGGCAGCCTGCTGCTGACCCTGTCGGCGAAGATCCAGGTGCCCATGTGGCCGGTGCCCATGACCATGCAGACCTTCGCCGTGCTGGTGATCGGCGCCGCGCTGGGCTGGCGCCTGGGGGCCGCCGCCGTGCTGCTGTATCTGGCCGAGGGCGCGTTCGGCCTGCCGGTGTTCGCCAACACGCCGGAGCGCGGCATCGGGCTGGCCTACATGATGGGTCCCACCGGTGGCTACCTGATCGGGTTCCTGGTCTCCGCCACCGTGCTGGGCTGGCTGGCCGAGCGCGGCTGGGACCGCTCCGTCGTCGGCACCCTGGGCGGCATGACCCTGGGCACCGCCCTCATCTTCGGCTGCGGCTACGCCTATCTGTCCACGCTGATCGGCCCCGAGGCCGCCTGGAGCGCCGGTGTGCTGCCGTTCCTGGTGGGCGCGGCCTTGAAGATCGCGCTGGCGGCGGCGGTGCTGCCGATGGCCTGGACGCTGGTGAACCGGCGCGGCGGCTGATCACGGCCCTCGCCCCTTTGTGCCGACGGCCTGGCCCCCCGCGCGGGGGCCAGCGCTGTTGGACCGCTCATCCTTGGGATATGAGGTCAAGCGTTGGCGCGGGAGCAAGATATGGGCAGGGAAACCGAGTTGCCGAAAGAGGAGGGCGAAGAGAAAGGCGAAGCGTCGACCCTAAAGTACATTGATTTTTTGAGTAGCGTCGCCCCGGACAGGGTATGCCATGTATGCGGACACGATAAGTTTGTTGCGTGTCTTTCCCAGCATGGCCCACAAACATTTCGCGTCACGATTCCTGAACAGGATCGCCATCCGTTTGAAGACGGCTCGGAACCGAGACTGGATTGCTACGCACACTTCTGCGACAGATGCGGCACGGTGACGTTCACGCTTAAGCAGCTTGTCGAGGAACGCACTCATGGCGACGTATAGGGGGGAAAACGTCGTCCCCTTGGCCAACGTTCATCATCCCGGTGGTGGCGATGGCGGTGGAGGTGACATGGACGAGCGCGTCGGGCGACTTGAAGTGGACATGAGGGACGTCAAGGCCGTGTTGAACGACACGGTCGTTCCCGTTTTGGCGCGCATCGATGAACGCCTGAACCACACGGCGACAAAGGCCGAATTGCAGGGGGTCCGTGCCGATCTTGACGGAAAAATCGCCGACCTCGACCACAAGATGGACGGCAAGCTGAACGATCTTGAACGCACGATCGACGGGAAGTTGACTGATCTCGAAGGCAGATGGAACGACAAGCTAGCCAATCTTGAGGGTCGATTGAGTGGAACGCTAACTGATCTCGAGGGCAGATGGAACGACAAGCTAGCCGGTCTCGAGGTTCGGTGGAACGACAGGCTGACCGATCTCCATGTCAGGCTCGCGGAAAAGCCCGGCAAGGGCTTCATCGTGGGCACCGCGCTCACCATCGTCGTCGGCGGGATCACCTTGATTGCCGCGACCATCGCGGGGATGCAGTACTTGCAGACACATTTCTGAACGGAACCGCCGTTGGGCGCATGGCTGTGTTCTCGATGGCCATGATGACGCTCCCGCGGCGACCCGCCATGCCGCACCCCTCACCAGTCCATCGGTGGCGGCGCCAGCGAACGCTGAGCACGCCTTGGACCCTCGCGCCGAAACGGCACACCAAGAGCATTCGGTCTTCTAACGACCCGCCGGCCTTATCGCCAAGGCCGCATTTCAGATACGCAGACGCGAGAAGGACTTCTTTTATGACCGACGACCAGGTGCCCGAATCGCATGGCAAGACGGACGAAAAACCCCGCCTCGTGGTCCGGCCGGCGGAGATCGGCGACATCGAGGCCATTCGCGCCCTGTGCGCCAAGGTCTATCCGGACGTCGCGCCCTACAGTAGCGGGCACCTGCGCGGCCAGATGCAGAACTTCCCCGACGGGCAGTTCGTGGCCGTGTTCGAGGGGCGCATCGTCGGTTACTGCGCCACCTTTCGCATCGGCGAGGCGGCCGCCTTCGCCCCCCACACCTGGATGGAGATCACCGGTGGCGGGCTGGCCTCGCGCCACGATCCGGACGGCGACTGGCTGTACGGCATGGAGGTCTTCGTCGATCCGGCCTATCGGGGCTATCGCATCGGCCAGCGTCTGTATGGCCAGCGCAAGGCGCTGTGCCAGCGTCTGGGGCTGAAGGGCATTGTCTTCGGCGGGCGCCTGCCGGGGCTGCGTCGGCGCATCAAGAAGGTCGGCTCGGCCGAGGCCTATGTGCAGGCGGTGCGCGAGCGCACCATGCGCGACCCGGTGCTGTCCTTCCAGATGCGCAACGGCTTCGAGCCGATCGGCGTGCTGTCCGGCTATTTGCCGTCGGACAAGGACTCCATGGGCTATGCCGCGCATCTGGTGTGGCGCAATCCGAAGTTCAGCGGCGACCAGGGCGGCGGCCGCCCGGCGCGCCCGCGCTACTCCCAACGCACGGTGCGCGTCTCCATCGTGCAGTACCAGCAACGCCGGGTGCGCTCGTTCGAGGAGTTCGGCCACAACGTCGAGTACTTCGTCGACGTGGTGGCGGACTACCGGGCCGATTTCGTGGTGTTCCCGGAGCTGTTCACGCTGCAACTCCTGTCCATCGAGAACCAGCGCATTCCGGCCTCCGAGGCCATCGCCACCCTGACCCGCTACACCGAGCCGCTGAAGGAACTGCTCAGCCGGCTGGCGGTCAGCTACAACATCAACATCATCGGCGGCTCGCATCCGACCATGAGCGAGTCCGGCGAGATCCTGAACATCTGCTATGTCTGCCTGCGCGACGGCTCGGTGCACCAGCAGGTCAAGATCCACCCGACGCCCAACGAGCGCTTCTGGTGGAACATCGAGGGCGGCGACCGCGTCGACACCATCATGACCGACTGCGGACCGATCGGCGTGCTGATCTGTTATGACGCCGAGTTTCCGGAACTGCCCCGGCATCTGGTGGACCAGGGGGCGCAGATCCTGTTCGTGCCGTTCTGCACCGACGAGCGCCAGAGCTACCTGCGGGTGCGGTATTGCTGTCAGGCGCGGGCGGTCGAGAACCAGTGCTACGTCGTGCTGTCCGGCAACGTGGGCAACCTGCCCAACGTCGAGAACATGGACATCCAGTACGCCCAGAGCTGCATTCTCACGCCGTGCGACATGCCGTTCGCCCGCGACGGCATCGCCGCCGACACCTCGCCCAACGTGGAAATGGTGGCCTTCGCCGACCTGCGCATGGAAGATCTCGCCGCCGCCCGCCAGAACGGCACGGTGCAGAACCTGCGCGACCGCCGGTTCGATCTGTATTCGGTGGCGTGGAACAGGAAGGGGTAGGACGGCGCCCCCCGTGCCTTTTGGCTCAGCCGACGCCGGGTTCGCCATCCTGGACCTGGTCCGACAAAGCATTGGCCTCGAAGAACTGCTGCAAATGCTTATCCTTGAAGTGTGTCGCGATCTTCAGGTCCTCGGCCACGCTGCCGAAGTACGACGACCACCTGTCGCTGTTCCGTCAGGCCGAGATCCTGGCCTGCCACGGCGCCGATATCCCACGCTTGACCCTCATCGACTGGTGCGCCCAGGGTGTGGCGACGCTACGGCAGGGTAATCGCTCGAACCATTCAAAACTTCGGGGGATTTCCCAACCGAATATGTGAATCCTGAGGGGCCGTCCGGAAAGTCTCGAAGACCACAATATGTGGGGTGCCGGTCCCCAGAACGAACACCGTCCATGGTACCCATAAGGGCTTTCCGGACAGACACTTAGAGGTCGATGGCTTCTGACGCGCTTTGACAGATGCACGATACCATCGTTTCCGCCAGGAACTAATGATTGCGTTTTTTGGCATGATTTCAATCGGCTCTTGTCCTGACTTGTCAGGACAAGAGCCACACGCCATCCCTCGCTATTGATTGGACGTCTCGGCGACCCTCTCGCGCGCGGTCGCAAGGGCGTCGCGTGCGTCCTGGATCCCCAGGAAGGGTTCTTCGGCGTTCACAGCCGTCTCAAGGTGCGTCACAGCGCCAGCGGCATCGCCCAGCATGAGGTGGGCCTGGCCGAGGTGGAAATGGGCTTCGGCCAGATCGTTGTCGAGGGCGACAGCGCGTTCCAGAAAGGCCTGGGCCTGGCGGGCATCGCCAAGGCGGAGCAGAACCGCGCCGATCGTATCGAGAAGATACGGATTCTCGGTGCGTTGGAACGGATCGAGTAGCTCTTTCGCCCGTTCCAACTCGGCGGTGTTGTCCGGCTCCAGGCTGGCAAGCAACGAGGCGTAGTTGTTCACGGCCAGGGCATTGTCAGGCTGCAGTTCCACCAGTGTCCGGAAGGTGTCCAGGGCTTCGCCGTGCGCCTCCAGTTCCGAGAACATCCCCCCGAGTTCGGCCAGGAGTCGCGGGTTTTCCGGGTTCGCTGCCAACCCCTCTTCCAACGTGGCCACGGCGTCCTCCTGTGCGCCGAGCGCCCAGTGTGCCTTTGCCAGGCCGACATACGGCGATGGGGCATCGGGGCGCAACCGCACGGCCTCCGCATAACTGGCCTTGGCCGCTTCGGTCTCTCCTTCCCGCATCAACAGATCGCCCTGCAGCGAGGCCGGGAAGGCATTCTCGGGCTGTTCGGTCCGGATGGCCTCCAGGTGATCCAAGGCGCGCTCTGTTTGGCCTGCGGCGACCAACGCATCGACACCGCCTGAAATTGCGGCCGTCGATTGGGGCGCGGCGGCCCGGACGGCTTCGAAGCCCTCGAACGCGTCCTCGAACCGGTCCTGGGTGAACCGCAAACGCGCCAAAAGCAGGCTGGCCAGGTTTTCCTGGTTTGGCAGGTCCCGCAAGGCCGCAATCGCCGCCTCGGCCCTGTCCCCCCAGCCCTGGCCGGTCGCCAGTGTCGCCTTGGCCGCCAACAGATTTGGGGAGTCCGGCTCCGCTTCCAACGCTTGGTTCAAGGTTTCGAGGGCGCGCTCCGGGTCCCCCTGGCGGGCCTGGAGTGAGGCGAGCGTCCCCAGTGCCGCGGCGTCTTCCGGCGCGACGTCGACGAGCCGGGTGAGTGTCTGCGTGGCGAGGGCTTCGTTGCCCTGCGCCAACTCGGCCCGGGCAAGAAGGCGCAGCGCCTCCGCATTGTCCGGATTGCCGCGCAGAACGGTGCGCAGGTCGGAAATGGCAGCCTCGATGTTTCCATCCGCCAGGTTGATCGATCCCTGAACGAATCGGGCACCGCTGTTTTCAGGATCGGTCGCCAGGACCTCGGCGATCAGCTCTTCCGCCGCGGCGCGGTTGCCGTTTGTCAGTTCGAGCCGTGCAAGCGATGTCCTAGCGTTCAAGCCGTCCTCTTCCAAACCGGAACGATCGATAACCGCGCGCAATGTGTCGCGCGCGGCGTCCGCCTGGTCTGTCTGGAAAAGGGCCTCGGCCAGCGCGAACCGATAGGTATTGACATCCGGCTCCGCCGCGATGGCGTCCCGCAGTTCCTCGATCGCGGCCTCGCTGCCTTCTGCCCGCCCGCGTACCGTTGCCAGGAGCAGCCGAGGATCGGATCCGCCGACGTCATCTTCGATGGCCTGACGCAGAACCTGTATGGCGGCGTCCGTCTCTCCCCGCCGCAACAGGAACTGCGCCAGTTCCCGACGGGGCGCGAACTCCTCGGGATGGCGCCCAATGATGTCGCGAAACTTTGCGTCCGCCTCGTCGTAGCGTTGTGCTGCCATCAACATTTGCAGGGACAGCCGGTGGAGCTTGTCGCTGTCGGGCAGGCGTTCCAGCGCTTGATTGACCAAGTCGATCGCCTGATCCTGCTCGCCTCGGCCGCTGAGAACGCCGGCCAGAATGGAGACGGCACCCTCGGAGGCCGGGTCCGCGTCGAGAACGCCCCGGGCCAGTCGCTCGGCTTCGTCCAGATTGCCTTCCTTCAGGGCGATGCCGGCGCCCAGGACTTGGACCTCGCGGTTTTCAGGCGCCAGGGTCATCAACTCTTCATACTGGTCCTTGGCCCGCTCGACCTGCTCCGCCAGGAGCAAGTACTGGGCAATGCGCAAGCGCGAAGGAACGTGGGTCTCATCAAGTTGCGCAACGGTCCGAAAGAGTTTAAAGGCACTTTCGAAATCCGCGTCCTGTTCCGCAATCAGTCCCAGATAATATCGACTCTCAATGTGCTTGGGCTCGATCTGGAGGACATTTCGGAATTCAACGCCTGCCCGGGCGTAATCGCCCGACTCATAGAGCTCTATGCCACGAGACAGGTATTCGCTTTGGCGGCTTTCCGCATCGCCGCAGGCCACGACGCTCAGGGAGAGGACGAGGGAAAGAATCCCAACCCCAAGAACCTGGCGGACTTTGGAAAAGATCTCGGCGACAGGCGTTGAAAGAGCGTCCATTGCTTTGGCGATCCTGTGTCTGGGTCGGTCCCAAAAATGGCACGGCCCGCGTTTGGTGGCGTGCACAGGCCCGACGGATGAGCCCGAAATCCGTGTTGCATCATGCGGGTCCGCGCCGGTTCCTTTGACGGTGAGGCGACACCGCCGTTCGGGTGTTTGTCCGAGTTCGCGGTGAAAACGTGGCAACGGCCGACGCGTCCTGCTGTGTCGGCGAATGGCAGCGCCCTTGCGTGCGTGCGGAACAATGAGCAGACGAGCGTCAACGGAGGCGTTCCGATCCGATGCGTCCACCGACATCACCCCAGACTGTCCGTGTCGAACCCCGTCCGATGTCCCGCGCGTACAATGGCAATCGTAGGTCAGCGGCCTCCCAACCGAGGCGGCTCCACCGCGCCCCGAAGGACAGACCGAGTTTGAACTCAGCCAGCCGGAGCACCCGAGTGATGCTTAAGATGCCTGACACTACCTGCGTTCACGCCGTGTTTCAACCGCCGGGGCGGGCGCCCGTCGTCGACGTCCGCGCGCGGGTGGGCGTTCATGCCAAGGCGCCTCTGACTGAATGCAGATTGCGGCAAGGTCCGATGATCCCCATAATGGAAGTGCGAATAGAGCCGACGGATGCGATGGAATTGTTTGTCGATTTGCAACAAATTCGGTTTGTCGGCCGTGCGAAAGGGCCTTTTGTTGTTGAATGATGCGTGACTGCAGGGCGGGCGCCATCGGCCTCTATCTGACGCCACGACGATGCCGCAAACGCCAGGTAAAAAAAGAGGGATGGGCCCCGACAAGGGATGGATCCCGGTCAAGTAAGGCGGACGATGAGCACGAGCACCTACGACGAACAGCCGCAGGCAATGAACATCGACATCGGCGCCATCTGGCGAATGGTGCTCCGGCGGTTCTGGCTGTTCGTGATCCCGTTGGTCGTGTTCGGTAGCCTGTCCCTTCTCGTGGCCAAACTGCTGCCGCCGACATACTTGTCGTCCGGGCTGATTGTGATCGAACAACCGAACGTGCCGCCTGACCTCATTGAATCTACGGTGCGGAGTCTGGCGGCTGAGCGGATCGAGTTGATAAAGCAAAGATTTGTTGCGACAGACAATCTGGTTTCTTTGATTCGGGAACACGATCTGTATTCGTGGCGGCGCGAGACCGAAACGCTGACCCAGTTGGCAGAAGAAATGCGTGATGATATCGATGTCAATCTTATTCAACAGAGTTTCGGTCGACAGATATTCACTGTCGCTTTTCGCGTTGGCTTCAAGTATAGATCTCCGCAGAAGGCGAAGGCTATTGCCGACGTTCTTGCCTCTTGGTACCTGAGCGAGAACGCGCGGACGCGGCAGGAGCGAGCTCAGGAAACAAAGGCTTTTCTTGCACAGGAGACAAGGGCCGCTGAACAGGAAGTGGAACGCCTCGAGAACCGCATTGCGGAGTGGAAGAAACAGTACGGCAGGCGACTTCCGGAACAACAGCCCTTTATGCGAGAGCAGCTTGATGAGTTGCGCCGTCAACGACGTGACATCGGCATTCGTCTCGAAGTCCTGGAAACAGAAAAGGCTAGCTTGGAAGCGCGATTGGAAAGCCTGCGCAATGCGCCTGCCATCGGGGGTGGTACTGGATCGGCGGAGGCGGCGCGCCTTGCCGAGATGCTGGAGAGCTTGCGCAGCCAGCGAGTGGCGTTGTCGACAACGGTGACTGAAAAGCACCCAGATCTTGTGCGTTTGAACCGGCAGATTGCAGAAGTCGAAGCGCAACTGGAAGAACTCCCCAATACCGGAGGATCGACATCGGCCACGGCCGGTCGCGGGCGCGACCCGGTGCGCGAGGAGGAACTGGAACTGCGCGTCGAGTCGCTCAACCGCACGATCATGGCGATCACGCGAGGACAGGCTTCCGCAGAGGCGGATATCAAGGATCTTGAGGAAGGTTTGGCGGAAAGCGCGCGCATCAGCGATGAATACCAGGCATTGTTGCGGGAACATCAGAACGCAGTGCAAGATTTCAATCTCTTGCGTCGGAAACTTCTGGACGCGGAGATGGGGGCGTCCCTGGAACTGAGCCAGAAATCGGAACGGTTCACGCTGGTCGACCCGCCGCAGATGCCAAGGTCGCGCGAAGGGATACCTCCGATCATGGTGGCGCTCGGCGGCATTGTCGCGTCGGCCGGTCTTGGTGTCATGGCAATGGTCGGAACTGAATTGCTGGATACCCGTTTGCGCAGTTCGAAAAAGGTCGAGAAACTGGTTGGTTTGGAGCCGCTCGTTGTGATTCCCGAGATCACAACACGCCGCGAGAGGCTGGTCCGATGGTCGTTACGCATTTTTATTGTGTTGGCGATCATCGGTGCTATCGCGGGAGCGGCATTCTATGTCCATACCCGAGTGATGCCTTTGGACATCCTTTACATCGTGTTGGAGCGGAAGATTCAGACCCAATTGAATGCGTTGGGTTTGTAAGCCAGGAAGGCGAACATGGAAAAGATCCAAAAGGCTCTTCAGAAATCGCTCTCGTCTGAAGAGGCCCGGGCGCGGAGCGGTGGGCTGCCCTCCTGGCCTCAACGGACGTCGACTGAGACCCCGGATCCACAGGTTGTCCCGGCCGGCGCGCCGAAACGGCGTGCCGCCGATCCGGCCGAGATTTCCTACACCAGGACCCGTGTTGCCCCAATTTCCGAAAAGGTACTTGAAAAACGGCGCCTGATCGCCGGGTTGGAGGATCACGCCCTCACGGATACGTTTCGTATTTTGCGCACGCGGGTGCTCAACCGCATGGAGGAACGCGGATATCGGACCCTTGGGGTCGTGAGCTCCGTAGGCCAGGAGGGAAAGAGCCTCGTGGCCAGCAACCTGGCCCTTAGCCTGGCGAACATCCTGACCCGCACGGTGCTGCTGGTGGACCTCGATTTGCGGGCACCGAGTGTGCATTCGTATTTCGGCATCGATCCCGAACCGGGCCTGCTTGGGTATCTGCGCGAAGGCCGCGAGTTGTCCGCGTGCCTGGTGAACCCTGGGATCGATCGGCTCGTATTGCTGCCGAACGGTCGGCCGGTGAGAAGCTCGTCCGAACTCCTGACAATGCCGCGGATGCTTGGTCTGTCTCGCGAACTGCGAGAGACCTATAAGGACCGCGTCATCATCTACGATTTGCCGCCCCTGTTGCACACCGACGATGCCCTCGCTTTTCTCCAGTATTTGGACTGTTGCCTGTTGGTCACGAGTGAGGGGCACACGAAGGAGCACGAACTGAAACAGGCCGTCACCCTGCTCAAGGGCTATCCACTGATCGGGACCGTTGTGAACCGCTCGTCCGAGAGCCCGAAGCATGTCAAGAAGAGCCGGATGACGCGTATGACTCGCTGAATCCGCAGTCGGAGCAGACAGAGTCGTCGTTCGTGCCGTGCCGCGCCATGCCCCATTCCATTTTGGCGGGGACTCTTTGGTGGGTTGGGGACGGTCAATGGTTCTTGTGACCTGGCCGGACGGACACCTGATTGGACACGAAGACGCGGAAAGGTCGCCGAATGTATGCCTCACACTTCGGACTGCAGCGAAAGCCGTTTTCATTGCAGCCCGACGCCTCTTTCATGTACATGGGGCGGCGGCACAAGCTTGCATTTCATCTTCTACAATATGGCTTGCTTGATGGAACGGCCTTGTCGGTCATCACCGGTGAGATCGGCGCCGGCAAAACGACCCTGATTCAATATCTGACGCGGACGATTGTCGACGATATTGAAATGGGGATCGTCACGCATACGCATTCGAACTTTGGCCACATCATGCGGTCGATCGCCGGGGCCTTCGGCATTCCCGGGTCCGATGTTGACTATCATTCGCTTTACGAACGCTTCGTCGCGCGCCTGCGGGAGATCTACCAGTCCGGCAAGCGCGCGGTGCTGGTGATCGACGAGGCCCAGAACCTGTCCGTCGATACGCTCGAAGAAATGCGGATGCTGCTCAACATCAACACCGGAGAACACGTTGTGCTCCAGGTGATTCTTGTGGGGCAGCCGCAACTGCTCGAAATGCTCAAACGGCCGGAACTGGTTCAGCTTGTGCAGCGGATCGGGATTAGCCATCACCTTGAAACCCTGGACGTTCAGGAAACGATGGCCTACATCCGCCACCGGCTAAGGCTTGCCGGGGCCACCCGCGACGTCTTCAACGACCTTGCGTGTGCGGCCGTTCACTATTTCTCGAACGGCACGCCCCGCCTGATCAATCAGTTGTGCGATTTCGCGCTGGTCTATGCCTATAGCGACGACCATGAGGCCGTCACGTTTGAAACCGTCTTCGAGGTGGCGGAGACGCGCCTTGGAAGCGGGCTGAGCGCGTTGCGACCGCTCCCGGCGGGAGGCTCCGCCGAGAGCCTCAAGCAGCAATTGATGGGGCAACTCTATGGATCGCCTCAGCGAACAGGGTCGGCGCCAAGGGCGGTGCAGACGGGCACCGACGGAACGTCATCCTGACACCGCCCCCTGGCGTCACGCCATCCCCAGGGCGCTGGGGTCCGTTTGCACCGGCACGCCCCAGATGTCGGCGGCGTAGTCGGCCACCGTGACATCGCTGGAGAACCGGCCCATGCGGGCGACGTTGAGGATGGCCTTGCGGGTCCACTCGTCTTTGTCCAGGAACGCCTGGCCGACCCGCTCTTGGCAGGCGATGTAGTCGGCGTAGTCGGCCAGCAGCAGGTAGTAGTCGCCGTGCCGCGTCAGGCTGTCGACGATCAGGCGGTAGCGGTCGGGCTCGCCGTGGCTGAAACCGCCCTGGCCGATCATGTCCAGCACGGCCCGGAGTTCCGGGTTGCCCGTGTAGTGCCGCCAGGGATCGTGTCCGCCGTGATGGCGTAGTCGCTCGGCCTTCTCCACAGGCAGGCCGAAGAAAAAGATGTTCTCCTCGCCCACTTCCTCGCCGATCTCGACATTGGCGCCGTCGCGAGTGCCGATGGTCAGCGCGCCGTTCAGCGCCAGTTTCATGTTGCCGGTGCCGGATGCCTCGGTGCCGGCGGTCGAGATCTGCTCGGACAGGTCGGCGGCGGGGATGATGTGTTCGGCGACCGAGACATTGTAGTCCGGCACGAACACCAGGCGCAGGCGATCGCTGGTCTCCGGATCGGCGTTGATGACGCGGGCGACGTCGTGAATCAGGCGGATGATCAGCTTGGCCATGTGATAGGCCGGGGCCGCTTTGCCCGCGATGATGACCGTGCGTGGTGGTGTATCTCCGGCGCGGCCCTCCTTCAGCCGCAGGTACAGCGTCACGACGTGCAGCACGTTCAGGAGTTGGCGTTTGTACTCGTGGATGCGCTTGACCTGCACGTCGAACAGCGTGTCGGGGTCGAGTTCGATGCCCAGCCGCGCGTCGATGTAGCGGCACAGGGCCTCCTTGTTGGCGTGCTTGACGGCGCGGAACTCTTCACAGAAGGCGGCGTCCTCGGCCAGCGGCAGCAGACCGCGCAGGTCCTCTAGGCTCGCCACCCATCGCTCGCCCAGGTGCCGCGTGATCAGCGCCGACAGCGGCTGGTTGGCCGACAGCAGCCAGCGCCGGGGCGTGATGCCGTTGGTCTTGTTGACGATGCGGCCCGGGAACTCGGCATTCAGGTCGGCGAAGATGCCGGCGCGCATCAGGTTGGTGTGCAGCGCGGCCACGCCGTTGACCCGGTGGCTGCCGACGAAGGCGAGGTGCGCCATGCGCACGCGGCGGCCGCCGCCCTCGTCGATCATCGACAGGCGGGCGAGGCGGGCGTCGTCCGGCTGCTTGGCGCGCGCCCGGACCCCTTCCAGGAACCGGTGGTTGATCTCGTAGATGATTTCCATGTGCCGGGGCAGCATCTCGCTGATCAGCCCCACCGGCCATGTCTCCAGCGCCTCCGGCAGCAGGGTGTGGTTGGTGTAGGCGAAGGTGCCGGTGCAGATGGCCCAGGCCTCGTCCCATCCCAGGTCATGCTCGTCCAAAAGGATGCGCATCAGCTCCGGCACCGCCAGGGCGGGGTGGGTGTCGTTGAGTTGGATGGCGACCTTGCGGGGGAAGGTGGTGAAATCGTCGTGCGTGGACAGGAAGCGCCGCACGATGTCGCGCAGCGAGGCGGCAACGAAAAAGTACTCCTGCTTCAGGCGCAGCGCCTTGCCCACGCTGGTGGAGTCGTCCGGATACAGCACGTGCGACAGGCTTTCGGAGAAGCTCTGTTCGGCCACGGCGTTGATGTAGTCGCCCTGGTTGAAGCGGCGCAGGTCGAAGTCGCGCGACGCCTGGGCCGACCACAGGCGGATGGAGTTGACGGTCCAGCAGCCGTGTCCGGCCACCATCAGGTCGTGCGCCTGGGCCAACACTTCCTCGCCGTCGATCCAGCGGCGGGTGGGGTGACCGTGCGGCCCCGGCGTGGTTTCGGTGCGGCCGAAAAAGCGGACGGGCACCGACAGGTCCGGCCGGTCGAAGGCCCAGACGTTGCCGTGGCGCAACCAGCGTTCGGGCAACTCCACCTGCTGGCCGTCCTCGATATATTGCGAGAACATACCGTAGTCGTAGTAGATGCCGTAGCCGTGCGCCGGAATGGCCAGCGTCGTCATGCTTTCCATCAGGCACGCGGCCAGCCGGCCCAGGCCGCCGTTGCCGAGGGCCGCCTCCGGTTCGCAGTCGCGGATGGCCTCGAAATCGAGCCCCATGTCGGCCAGCGTGTGGCGGGCGAGGTCGAGCGTTCCCGTGGCCAAAAGGTTGGTCGACAGGGACCGGCCGACCAGGAACTCCATGGAGAGGTAGTAGACCCGCTTGGAGTCGTGAGCATAGGCGCGGTAGGTGCTGTCCATCCAGGTTTCGACCATCAGGTCGCGGGTCGACAGGGCCAGGGCCATGTACCAGTCAAGCGCCGTGCTGCCCACCGCGCCCTTGCCCAGGGAATGCCTGAGGTGGTTATGCAGGCGGCGCTTCAGGCCGTCGATATCGTCTCGCGATGGCGCCGGGCCGCTGCCCTTCAGGGCTGGCCGCGATACTGCGTCGTCCGCCATGTTCTTCCCTCTCGAACGCCGATGAATGCTTGCCACCGGTGCCATGACCCTATCCCCGCTGCGGCCGGAGATCATCCGTGACGTGCCCGTGGATCCTCGGTCAGGTGTGTGTGCAGCGCCGCCCGCACGGGGTCCGGCATGGGCATCGACCGGCCGGCGTTGGTGTCGGCCCAGACGCAGACGTTCTCCGCCGTGCCGAAACAGGCCTCGCCGATGAACAGGCCCTGACCGATGACGCAGGACGTCCGGCCGATGCGCAACACGCGCGAGCCGATGTCGACGTCGGCCGGGTACTGGGCGACGCTGAGGAAGTCCAGGATCAGCCTGGCGATGACCCAGCCGGTTCCGCTGCCGTCGGTCGACCCGGGCGTCAGCGCCTCCAGGAAATCGACGCGGCCGGATTCCAGATAGATGGCGAAGGAGACGTTGTTGACGTGCCCAAGACGGTCGAGGTCCTGGAACCGAACGATATCCCGGGTCCAGAAGCGGTACGCGGCCCTGTCGCGCGGGCCGGGCATCGCCGCGGCCTCGGTATGGCGCTCGCTCCCTTCGGGGGCACGAGGGGCGACGGGCAGGAAGCGCGGCGAACGATGGACCATGCGGGACCTCGGCGGTCAGGGGTGTCCGGACCGGCGCGGGCGGTCGGGACCTGCCGGTGATCATTACTCCCTCCCAGGGAGGTCCCGCAACGTGCTCCTGCACGCGATCACGTGGCGCGACGCCTGCCACGCCGCGTCCGGCCAAGCCTAATCGCTCTTGTATGCACCGGATGGCGACAAGCGAACGCTATCGGTTCGGCGCCAACGCGCCGTCAACCACGCGATAGGCCTGTGGAATCCGCGAAACCAACCGCCAGGTCCTGTCGCCGAGGATATCGTAGCGTTCCACCGCATAGCCCGCCTCGTCATGCCGAAGGCGGATGACGGCGCGCGCGGCGAACAGGTCCGCCTCGCGCCGCCATAGCGTGGCATGGGGTGGGTCGGGTGGTGCCCGTTCGGGGTAGTCAGCGGCGGCGTCGACGTCGTCCGGTGGCGGCCCGTCCGCCCGCCAAAGTGGCACCCAGGTTTCGGCGCCATCTCGGGTGTGATAGGCTTGGTGTCCGCCGCCGAACGGGACTTCTGAGAACACGATCAGACCATGGCGGTGATCGAACATGCGGAAAAGGGCGACGCCGCTCAGCGTGTCGAGGTCTTCGAGGGGGATAGCGCACCACGTGCGCGCTGCGTCGCGGCTGCGCAGCACGTAAAGGGGCTCTTCAGCGCCTTCTTGCCCCAGGCTGACGATCCCCCAAACCGAGGTCCCGCCATCCGCCACGAGGTGTCCCAGGTCTGCGCCGTGAAACCGTAGCGGAATGGTCGACCAGGTTTGGCCGCCGTCAGCCGACGTCAGCAGCACCGGATGCACCGTGTTGCCGGGATCGCGGAAGGCCCCGGCCAGGACCACCGTCTGTGGCGGCAGCGACACCATCTCGTTCAGATCCAGGTGGATCTCACCGTCGTAGCTGGCGTAATCGAAGGTCTCAGGCAAAGGGTGGCACGGAGCCTCGCGCGCGGCGGCCCCGGGTACCAGGACAAGGCCCGCCGTCAGCAAGGCCGTGGCTGCCAGGATGCGTCGTGTGGCCGCCGAGAGCCGTTTCATTGGTCCGTTCATAGGTAGTTGGACATAAAATCGAACTTGTACTTGTTCCGCTTCAGAGCTTGAACAAACTGGAGCAACTGCTGCCGGTCCGTGATGCCTTCCATTTCGCTCTTTGACGCCCGAAACATCGTATCATGCATCAGAACAATGCATTTGTCGGGCTTCTGGGTCCCGCCGGCTCGGCCCAGGCTCGACGCAATTTGGCGAACCAGATCACTGGCGCGCTGATCGGGATGGCCGGCGCCCTCGGCGGCCGAGGCCCCCGTGCGGCGCCACTCAACATCCCAGCCAAAGATACGATAGCCATTCTGCGCCAGACGGTTCGCTGCGGCGCCGCTGTCCGAACCGTTGGTCGGATCGGTGCGGACGATGGTGCCAGCGCGCCAAGTATTGCGCCCGGGCAGCCGCGCATCAATGGGGGTGCCGGTTATCCCAAGCGTTTTGGTGGCCTTTTTGAACCCTTTAAGGACGGCCTCCGCATCCTTGTAGTATCCGGTGTGGTTGCCACCTGCGTGTGTATAGCTGTGATTGGCAACCTGAACGAAGCCACTGCTGTGAGCGTCTTGGAGAACGCCACGCCGCCAGTCCGACGAGACATGCTCCCCGACCATGAACAAGGTGCCCTTGACCTGTTCGGCGTTCAAGACGGCAATCACGTCACCGGCTTATTCACTTGGCTCCGGTAACCCCAACATGGGTTGCTGGACAGGTGTTTCATCGTACCAGATCGCGCCTCTACCGGAGCCAAGTGAATAAGCCTTTCACGTCATCCGTGCCCGCCAACGGTCCGTCGTCGAAAGTCAGGTAAATCGTTGCTGTTTTCGGTTTATCTTCGGCCAAGTCTGAAACCTTTTGGCGTGCGTCTAAGAGCCAACTCTCCTCACTGCGTCTACCACTCGCCCTTTACCTTTTGAGCCGTCGGCGCGAGAACTTTCCAAGTATGAACCATCACACCATCAAGGATACCTCGGACGGGGTCGCGAGGCAAGCGCTATGGTGTTTGATTGTCATGAGACACACCGAAGGGTCACGGTGAGGCGTTGCCCGTCGGGCCGTAGGATGTCCGAGCTGTCCGGATCGGCTTTGGCGGCGGGGACCTGGAGGTGACCATGACTCCGTCCAAGGGAGCCCCGATCCGATGCGCCCCGCCGTGCGACGTCGGGTCTGTGGTCCGCCCGGACGCCCCTTCCGGCCGGCCCGGGCCGTTCCCATATGCCGCGCATGACGACGAAGACGACGACGACCGAGACGTCCCGCGACCAGGAGGACGCCGCCCCCGGACCGGGCGCGACGCTGACGACGTACTATAATGGTGCCTGTCCGGTGTGCCGGACCGAGGTCGAGCACTATCAGGACATCGATGCCCGCCGGGGCCTCGGCCTGGGCTGGCAGGACGTGAGCCAGGATGTCGGCCCGTTGGCGGCGCACGGCATTGATCCGGACTCGGCGACGAAGCGGCTGTACGCGATTGACGAGGCGGGCCGGCTGCACGCCGGCGTCGACGCCTTCATCCAGGTCTGGCGCCGTCTGCCGCAATATCAGTGGCTGGCGCGGGTGGTCTCGTGGCCGGGGATGCGCTTTGTCGCCGTCGGGGTCTACGAGGGCGTCCTGGCGCCTGTCCTGTACCGCTGGAATCGCTGGCGTCGGCGCCGTCGGCAGGCGCAATCCACTTGATTCAATCGTACAATTTGACAATTCCCGTTTTTTTGGGTGGATTGTAGCCGCACCGAAACGAGGCCGGCCGTGCCGGTTTTGTTCCTGACGTTCCGCAACGGAGACCACTCGTGCCCATCCAGTCCAAACACCCCGAGACCCTCGCCGTCCACGCCGGATTCCGCACCGCGCCCGGCACCCACAGCGTGGCGGTGCCGATCCACCAGACCACGTCCTATCAGTTCGAGAGCACCGAACACGCCGCCAATCTGTTCGCGCTCAAAGAGCTGGGAAACATCTACAGCCGCATCATGAACCCCACCTGCGACGCGTTCGAACAGCGCGTGGCGGCCATGGAGGGCGGCGTGGCGGCGCTGGCGCTGGCGTCGGGGCAGGCGGCCAGCACCTATTGCGTCCTGAACCTGTGCGAGGCGGGGGACAACTTCGTCACGTCGACGGACCTGTACGGCGGGACGTGGAACCTGTTCGCCAACACGCTGCGGCAGATGGGCATCGAGGCGCGCTTCGTCGATCCGACCGATCCGGAGGCGTTCCGCCGGGCGGTGGACGAACGCACCCGCCTGTTCTATGCCGAGACGCTGCCGAACCCGAAGCTGAACGTCTTCCCCATCGCCGAGGTGGCGGCCATCGGCCGCGAGCTGGGCATTCCGCTGGTGGTCGACAACACCTCGGCGCCGGTGATCTGCAAGCCGCTGCAGATGGGCGCGGCCGTGGTCATGTACTCGGCGACCAAGTACATGGGCGGCCACGGCACCAGTATCGGCGGCATCGTCGTCGACGGCGGCAACTTCGACTGGGAGGCCTGGGGCGACCGCTTCCCGACCCTGAACACGCCCGACCAGAGCTATCACGGCGCGGTGTGGACCGAGGCGGTCAAGCCGCTCGGCCCGATTGCCTTCATCATCCGGATGCGCGTGATCCTGTTGCGCGACATCGGCGCGGCGATGAGCCCGTTCAACGCCTTCCAGGTGATTCAGGGGATCGAGACCCTGCCCCTGCGGATGCGCCAGCACTGCGAGAACGCCATCCTGACGGCACGGTTCCTGCGCGACCATCCGAAGGTGACGAAGGTCATTCACCCCAGCCTCCAGGACGGCGAGATGCGCCGGCGCGCCGACTCGGCCTTCACCGGGGGCGGTTACGGCGCTCTGATCGGGTTCGAGCTGGACGGCGGCACCGAGGCCGGCCGGCGCTTCATCGAGGCGCTGGAGTTGTTCTATCACGTCGCCAATATCGGCGACGCGCGTAGTCTGGCGATCCACCCCGCGACCACGACGCACTCGCAATTGGCGCCGGAGGACCAACTTGCATCCGGCGTGTCACCGGGCTATGTCCGTCTGTCGATCGGGATCGAGCATCCCGACGACATCATCGCGGACTTGAGCCAGGCATTGGAGAAAGTGTGAGCGGACTGACCGTCGTCAATGGCCTCGGACATTTCCCGAGGACCCGGCCGCGGCGCCTGCGCGGCGCCGCCTGGTCGCGCAATCTGGTCGCGGAAACCCATCTCAGCGTGTCGGATCTCGTCTGGCCCGTTTTCGTCATCGAGGGCGAGGGCCAGCGTGAGTCGGTGACGTCGATGCCCGGCGTCGAACGCTTGAGCATCGACCTGCTGGTGGACGCCGTCGGCGAGGCGTCCAATCTTGGCATCAAGGCGTTGGCGCTGTTCCCCAAGGTGGACCCGTCGCTCAAGACGTCGGACGGGCGCGAGGCCGCCAACGCGGACAACCTGATGTGCCGGGCCACCCGGGCGCTGAAGGCGGCGCATCCCGATGTCGGTCTGTTCTGCGACGTGGCGCTGGACCCGTACAACAGCGACGGCCACGACGGCATCGTGCGCGACGGTGTCATTCTCAACGATGAGACCGTCGAGATGCTGATCAAGCAGTCGGTGGTCCAGGCCGCCGCCGGGGCCGACGTGATCGCGCCATCCGACATGATGGACGGGCGCATCGGCGCCATCCGCGACGCGCTCGACCAAGCCGGCTTCACGCACGTTCAGATCATGAGTTACGCCGCCAAGTACGCGTCGGCCTACTACGGTCCGTTCCGCGACGCGGTCGGCTCCGGTGGGGCGCTCAAGGGCGACAAGAAGACGTATCAGATGGATGCGCGCAACACCGACGAGGCGTTGCGCGAGGTGGCCATGGACCTCGACGAAGGCGCCGATTCGGTCATGGTCAAGCCGGGGATGCCCTACCTGGACATCGTCCAGCGCGTGCGCGAGACCTTCGCCGTGCCGACGCTGGTCTATCAGGTCAGCGGCGAGTACGCGATGATCAAGGCAGCCGCCGCCAACGGCTGGCTGGACAACGACACCGCCGTTCTGGAAAGCCTGATGGCGTTCAAGCGGGCCGGGGCCAACGCCGTGTTCACCTATGCCGCGCTCGAGGCCGCGCGCCTCTTGAAAGGCTGTTGAGCCGGGCCCTTGGTGTGATCGCGCCCCTGTTCAATCCAGCCGGAAACCCGTAGGGTCGGCAGACCGGATGCGCCGTCCGGCAGGCGGCGCTTCGGCGGAGTCCCAACTGTTTACGCCGGGCCTTCGGTCATGCGCATCGACATCGTCTTTGACACGGTTTGTCCGTGGTGCTTCGTCGGCAGCCGGCGTCTGACCCACGCCCTGGCGATGCGCCCGGGCGTGCCCGTGGACCTGCGCTATCACCCCTTCCTGCTCAATCCGGACATGCCGCCGGGCGGCATCGAACGCTCGCTCTACCTGGAGCGCAAGTTCGGCGGCGGGCATCGCGCCCGCCGGGTGCTGGAGGCCGTCACCATGGCGGCCCGGGGGGCCGGGGTGACGTTCCACTTCGAGGCGATCAAGCGAATGCCGAACTCCGTCGACAGCCACCGCCTGCTGCGGGTGGCACAGGAGGAAGGCCTGATCGAACCGGCGCTCGACGCCGTGTTCCGCGCTTTCTTTCAGGAGGGGCAGGATATCGGCGACCGGTCCGTGCTGCTGCGGATCGGTGAGGCGGTCGGCCTGAGCCCGGCCCTGGTGGAGGCCGCGTTCGAGCGCCCCGCCGCCATCGCCGAGATCCGCTCGGCCAACGCGCGCGCCCATGCCATGGGCATCAGCGGCGTGCCGAGCTTCGTCTTCAACGACAGCTATGCCATCGCCGGCGCGCAGGAACCGGATGTCCTGTTGCGCCTGATCGACTTGGCACTGGAAACCCAGGTGCGCGACCCGGTGACGGTGAGCTGAGGCGCGGGCTACGGGCAGCGGTCCAGCCTCTCGGTCGCGCCCAGGGCCTGGATCAAGGCGGCGACGCCGAGCCCGTTCACCGGGTGGCGCCAGTCGGGGGCCACGTCGGCCAGCGGCACCAGCACGAACGCGCGCTCGGTCATGCGCGGGTGCGGCAGGATCGGCGCCGCCTCGCGCACCATGCCGTCCATGTCCAGCAGGTCGAGGTCCAGCGGCCGTGCGGCATTGCGCGTGCCGTCGCGCCGCCGGCCGAAGGCTGCTTCGATGGCGTGCAGGCGCGCCAGCAGCATCGCCGCGTCTCCCTCTGCGAAGGCGACGCGCGCCACGCCATTGACGAACCACGGTTGATCCGATGGCGGCACGGGGGCGCTGCGGTACCAGGGCGAGCACGCCAGCACGCGGATCCCGGCGTCCGGAAACGCGGCCAGGGCGCGTTCCACCGTCTGGCGCGGCGAGCCGGCGGGGCCGGGCAGGTTGGATCCCAGGGCGACCAGAATCATGGGGTTGTGGTCCGTGTCTCGGGTCGCCAAAAGCTCTTGAACCGGAGGGGCGGACTCCCTAATTTACATAGGGTATAGCTGGTGCAATTTCGCGACCGGCCCATTTCAAAACGATATTTGGCGAGAATTGTCGGCAAGACCATTGTCGCAGAATCGTGCATTAGGGATCCGACTGTATGATTTTCTATCCTCAGGAACGGATCGGCCTGTTCATCGACGGGTCGAATCTGTATGCCGCCGCCCGCTCCCTGGGTTTCGACATCGACTACAAACGCCTGCTTGACCTGTTCGCCGCCAAGGGCCGGCTGATCCGGGCCTTCTACTACACGGCGCTGGTCGAGGACCAGGAGTATTCGCCCATCCGCCCGTTGGTCGACTGGCTGGACTATAACGGATACACCATGGTCACCAAGCCGACCAAGGAATTCACCGACGCCATGGGGCGGCGCAAGATCAAGGGCAACATGGACATCGAGCTGGCCATCGATGTCATGGAAATGGCCCCGCACCTGGACCACATCGTGCTGTTCTCGGGCGATGGCGACTTCCGCCGCCTGGTCGAGGCGGTGCAGCGCAAGGGCCTGCGCGTGACCGTGGTCAGCACGGTGCGCTCGCAGCCGCCGATGGTCGCCGACGAACTGCGCCGGCAGGCCGACAACTTCCAGGAATTGCAGGACCTGGAGCCCAGCATCTGCCGCAGCCAGGTGCAGCGAGAGCCGCGTGAACCCCGTGAACCGCGCGAGCCGCGCGGCGAAACACGGGAACCCCGCGAGCGCGCCGAACCTCGCGAGCCATCGCAGATCCTCAGCAGCCAGGACGTGGACACGACACCTCGGTGAGGGGTGGAGCCGTGGGGCAGGGGACGGCGCCAGAGCCGGACTGCGCGCTGTGTCCGCGCCTGGCGGCCTTCCGCGCCGCAAACGCGGCGGCGTATCCCGACTGGTTCAACGCCCCGGTGCCCTCGTTCGGGCCGCCGGACGCGCGCCTGCTGGTGGTCGGTCTGGCGCCGGGGTTGCGCGGCGCCAACCGGACCGGGCGACCCTTCACCGGGGACTTCGCGGGCGACCTTCTGTATGCGACGCTGCTGGAGCGCGGCCTGGCCGAAGGGGTCTACGCGGCCCGTGCCGGCGATGGGCTGACGCTGTCGGGCTGCCGCATCACCAACGCGGTGCGCTGTGTCCCGCCGGAGAACAAGCCGACGACCGGCGAAATCAACACCTGCCGTACGTTTCTCGCGGCCGAAATCGCCAGCCTGGCGCATCTGCGCGTGATTCTGGCGCTGGGCAAGATTGCCCACGACGCCGTGATTCGCGCGTTGGGCCTGCGGCTCAGCGCCCACTCGTTCGCCCACGGCGCGGCCCATGCCCTGCCGAACGGGCGACGGCTGTTCGACAGCTACCACTGCTCCCGCTACAACCAGAACACTGGCCGCTTGACCCCCGACATGTTCCGGGCGGTGGTGGATGCGTGTGTGGCGGTGTTGGACGAATGAACCGGGGGTGAGTCTTCCCTGTCGGTGCAGGCTTGCGCGTTCGTCCATTTGTAACGACATTATACATGCATGACAGAGAATGGGGAACGGCCATGCCGCGCGTCAGTCAGCATCCAAAGGCGGCAACCTTCAACTTCCGGGTCGACCGGGCGTTGAAAGCGGCCTTTACACAGGCGACGGAGGCCGAGGACAAGCCGGCGGCCCAGGTGCTACGCGACTTCATGCGAGCCTATGTCGCGCGTAAGAACCGGTCCATGTTCGAGGCGGAGGCCCAGCGGCAGTCGCGCGAAGCGGCGGCACACGCCGAGGACCCGGACAGCGACGAGGCCCGGTCTCTCAAGGACCTGGAAGTTCTGCTCGATGAGGACGACTTCGCCGCCGAGTGGACGGCATGAGGCGTGGAGACCTGGTGACCATCGCGGTTGGCGGGGATTACGGCAAGCCCCGTCCCGCCCTGGTGATCCAGGATGATACGTTCTCCGACCTTAGCGCCGTCACGGTGTTGCGCCTCACCAGCGAGTTGAATGATTGGCCGCTGTTCAGGATCACCGTCGAGCCAACACCCGAAAATGGCCTGCGGAAGCGGTCGCAGGTGATGATCGACCGGTGTGTTGCCCTACCACGGGCGAAAGTTGGAGCCGTGTTCGGACATCTTGGCGTCGACGACATGGCGGCGGTCAGCGAAGCCCTCTATCGGTTTTTTGGGTTGCGCGACAGCGGGTCGTGATGAGGCGGCCGCCCCCTACAACCGCTTGATGGGGATACCGTGCCGGCGCAGGGCGTAACCCACCTGGCGCGGCGTCAGGACGCCTGCTTTTGGGCCGTGCCGGGCATGGGAATCGGGCGACCCATGTCCTTCGCGGCGTCGATCCAGTCCGCGATGGCATCCTGGATATTGACGGCCGCCTCCTGCGGCGTTTCGCCGTCCGACATGCAACCTGGAAGATCGGGCACCTCGGCGAGGTAGCCCCCTCCATCGGCGTCAGACAGCGGCGTGATCGTGATCGCGTATTCCACAGGTGTCATGACGGGTGGGCCTCCACGCATTCAATGAAAGACACAAGCCTTCGGATGTAGACGGCCTTGATGGGGCGTCGGGCCGGAATCGTCAGAATATGGGCCTGCGAGGGGTGGCGGATCTTGAAATGGGATCCTCCGCCCCGGGGCGGCACCACCTCAATATCATACGCCCTGCAAACAGCTTGAACATCCGCAATCGTCCAGTCGGCACTGGGCTGGTCTTTCATTTTTCGGAAGTGCTTGTTCATGGCATCGCAATCTTCAGGAATCGGGTCGGCGTCGACGCTCAGGCGACTCCCTACAACCGCTTGATGGGGATCCCGTGTCGGCGCAGGGCATAGCCCACCTGGCGCGGGGTCAGGCCGAGCAGGCGGGCGGCCTTGGCCTGCACCCAGCCGGTCTTTTCCATGGCCGCGACCAGGCGTTCGCGATCGGGCAGGCGGCCGGAGCCGCCACCAGCATCATCGCCGTCGCTGGCTTCGTCCGCTCCCGTCTCGGCGGCCGGGTCCGGGGCCGGGGGCGGCGCGGGAGCCGGCGCTGGCGAAGCGGGCGGGCCGGGGCTGGTGCACGAGGCGCACCCGGCTCCGGTGCCGCCCGCCGTGCCGGACGGGCACGGCCCTCCCGGCGCCGGCGAGGCCAGCCCGCCGACGGCCTGCGTGGGACCCTGCACCTCGCGCCACAAGGCCGAGGACAGGCACCCCGCCTCGCGGCAGGCGAAGTCCTGGGCGCCGATGACATCGCCGCGCACCATGGTGGCGACACGAGTGATGCAGTTCTCCAGTTCGCGCACGTTGCCGGGGAAGGCGCAGCCGCGCAGCAGGTCCAGGGCTTCCGGGGCCAGTCCCAGGTTATCGCCGTTCTCTTCGTTGAAGCGGTCGAGGAAGTGGCGGGCCAGGGGCTCGATGTCCTCCGGGCGGTCGCGCAACGGCGGCAACACCAGGGTCACGACGTTGATGCGGTAGTACAGGTCGGCGCGGAACTCGCCCCGCGCCACGGCCTCTTCGAGGTTGCGGTTGGTGGCGGCGATCAGGCGCACGTCGACCTTGCGGGTTTTCGACGAGCCCAGGCGCTCGAACTGGCCTTCCTGTAGCACGCGCAGCAGCTTGGCCTGGAAGGCGGCGGAAATCTCGCCGATCTCGTCCAGGAACAGGGTGCCGCCGTCGGCCATTTCGAATCGGCCCTTGCGCTCGGCGTTGGCGCCGGTGAAGGCGCCCTTGTCGTGGCCGAACAGTTCCGACTCCAGCAGCGTGTCTGGCAACGCGGCGCAGTTGACGCAGACGAACGGCTTGTCGGACCGAGGGCTGACCTGATGGATGGCGCGGGCGACCATCTCCTTGCCGGTGCCACTCTCACCGCGCAGCATCACGGGCGCGCGCGTCCGCGCCACATGGCGCACCTGATCGAGCACGGCGCGCATGGCCGGGCCACGGCCGATGATCTCCTTGAACCGGGGCGTGCGACCGCCGGGGCCGGTCGCGCCGGCCGTGGCGTTCGGATCGGCACGGACCCGTTTTTCCAGCCGCGCGGCGTCGGCCAGGAGCGTCCGGCGATCGGCGGCTACCAGACGATGCAGGCGCACCGTCTGTCCGATCAGGTTGCCGACCATGGCCAGGAATCGCAGGTCCTCGTCGAACGAGCGCGCCGGCGGGCCGTCCCATTCCCGTTCCACCGACAGCGTGCCAAGGGCGGTGTCGCCGGCGCGGATGGGGACACACAGGAACGACACGCGGTCGGTCTCCAGGCAGCCGGAATGTTCGGCGTAGGCGGCGAAGCGCTCATCGTCGCTCAGACGGCCGACCAGCAGCGGCAGGTTCGAGCGGTACACCTGGGCGGCGGCCTCCAGGGGGTAGGCGCCCTGTCCGCCGCGCGCGATCTCCAGCGACTGGCCGACCGTGCCCACGATCGCCAGCGGGGCGGCCTCGCCAACGCCATCGGTCGCCGGCTCGGGGGCCAGGGCGATGGTGCCGCGCCGCATGTCCAGGTAGGACGACAGCACGTTCAGCACGTCCCGCAACGTCGCGTCCAGGTTCAGGGACGCGGAGAGGATCTTGCTGATCTCGTACAACGTCAGCAGCGGCATGGCGCTCGACGTCGGGGTGTTCTCGCCCGAAGGGCCTGGAGAAGAGGATAGCTCGCGCGGGGGGTGCGCATCCATGGGCGATGCTCCGGAGCTGGCAATGTGTGCATCGCACCATGATGCGACGTTTCTGCCTTAATAGCAATCACTGTTGGGGCCGTCACGCAATGTTGCCTAAGTCATAGGCACATTTTCCAGGGGCGCGGAGGCATGGGCACGATCCCAGACCTACGGTAGCGCGTCCAGGGTCCGCCTTCTACGCCTTTTGATGTCGGCGACGGCGTTGGGCGGTTCGTCCGGATATGGTTCGGACGCGACTCCACGAGGCCCGGCGTGGATCCGAGGTCGGCAGACAGCCGCGGCCGGCAAACGCGACAGACACACGCAAACGGGGGCGCCCGCCAAGGCGCCCCCGTTCAACGTCACACGACAGAGAGATCGTCAGGTGTGTTCGGATCAGCCGAACTTGAACTGGATGCCGTAGCCGCCGCGCGGGTAGTTCCAGTCCAGTTCGCCGGAGCCGGCGGTCAACACGCGGCAGGTGCCGCATTCCATGCAGCCGTCGGGCATCACCTCGACGGTGCCGTCGTCGGCCATCTGATAGCAGCCGGCCGGGCAGACCTTCACCAGGGTTTTTAGCACGTCCGACGGAACGGTGTGCGGTGCGATGCAGACGTGCGGGTTGCCCTCGTCCACCTTGTAGCGGTTCTGGAAGAGCTTGTCCTCAACCTTGACCGATTGGCTTTCCAACATCACGAAACTCCTTGGATTGGGCCGAGGACCGGCCGGTCTGATGCCTGGGGGACCCAATCTGTCGGGCACCCAATCAATCTGGACCCATTGTGTCTCTCCGGGCGCCAACTTTGTAATTAAAAATCCCGCCAGAGGGAAGCGTTATCAGCACCGGTTGGATCGAAACCGGATCGGGACGTGTTGGCGCGGTCGGATGTTACCCTTCTGTGTACGCCAGATGCGGATTGAACTCAATTCTTTTGTTCGCAGGTGCGAGATGCGGGCGACGCTCGCCGCCCGCGCTCGCACCCGCGCCGCCGTCAGCGGGTCAGGTCATAGCTGATGCCGGGCTGTTCCGTATCCCGGTCGACCTTGTCCAGCACCGCGTCGAGCAGGGTGACCAGGACCCGCAGGCCCCCCTGGTAGCCCATGGTCGGGAAGCGGTGGTGGTGGTGCCGATCGAAGATCGGGAACGTCAGGCGGATCAGCGGAATGCCGAGGTCCTGTTGCAGGAACTTGCCGTGCGAGCTGCCGATGACGAACTCGGCCGGCTCGGTGGCCAGCAGGGACCGCAGGTGCCACAGGTCCTTGCGCGACCACACCTGGGCGTCCTTGCCGAACGGCGAGTCCGCCAGCAGGGCCTTCATCTTCTCTTCCCACGCCGGGTTGCCGTTGGTGGCGAGGCAATGCACCGGCTCGACACCCAGGTCCAACAGGAACGCGGTCATGCCGTAGACGAAGTCCGGATCACCGAACACCGCCATCTTCCGGCCATGCAGCCAGGCCTGGCTGTCGGTCATGGCGTCGACCAGGCGGCCCCGCTCCACCTCCAGGCTTTCCGGGATGGGCTTGCCGGTGATCTCCGAGACCGCCATCAGGAAGGCGTCGGTCGCCGTCACACCCATCGGATAGTGGAAGGACTGGGTCGTCTGGCCGGTGTCCTCCTTGACCATCTCCAGCGTCTTCTCGCTGCACCAGTGCTGCAGCGACAGGGTCGCCTTGGCGTTGCGGGCGGCCTTGATCTCGTCGATGGTCGTGCCGCCGGCGTACATGCGGTAGGTGCCGTCCGTTGGCGTGTCGAAGACCTCCGAGACGTCCGAGATCATCGTCATCTCGACCCCCATGAGGTCCATCATGCGCTTGATCTCGCGGTTGTTGGCGACCGCGTAGCCGTCGAAGCCGGGGACGATGTTGATGGCCTCGCCCGGAGTCGGATCACCCTCTTCCTTGTCCCAGAAGTAGGAGACGATGCTCTTGACCATGACGTCGTAGCCGTTGACGTGGCTGCCGACGAAGGCCGGGGTATGCGCGAACGGAACCGGGAACTCCTTACTGAAGTCGTTCTTTTCCTTGGCCTGGATGATGAACGAGTTGAGGTCGTCGCCGATGACCTCGGCCATGCAGGTGGTCGAGACGGCGATGATTTTCGGATCGTACAGCGCCGAGGCGTTGGCCAGCCCGTCCACCAGGTTCTGCAGGCCACCGAACACGGCGGCGTCCTCGGTCATCGAGGTGGAGACCGCCGCCGACGGCTCCTTGAAGTGGCGCGCCAGGTGCGAGCGGTAGTAGGCCACGCACCCCTGCGAGCCGTGCACCATCGACAGGCACTGGTCGAACCCGGCGGCGGCGAACACGGCGCCCAGCGGCTGGCAGGCCTTGGCCGGGTTGATGGTCAGGACCTCGCGGGAGAAGTTCTTTTCGCGGTAGTCCCAGCCCTTGGTCCAGTCGGCGATCTCCTGGACCTTGTCGGACGGGTGCGGGCACTCGAAGGCGTCCCGCTTGGCCTCAAACATGGCCTCGTATTCCGGCTCCCGGAACAGCGTGGCGTGATCGAGCACGCGATCAGCGTTCTGTGGCATTGTCGGATGTCTCCACGCGAGAGGGATCAGGAAGCGGCCTTCCAGGGGGCCTTGGTCAGGCCCCAGACCGGGCTGTTGACGGCCATGTCCATGTCGCGGGCGAACACCACGAAGCCGTCATAGCCGTGATAGGGGCCGGAGTAGTCCCACGAGTGCATCTGGCGGAACGGCACGCCCATCTTCTGGATGGCGTACTTTTCCTTGATGCCGGAGCCGACCAGGTCGGGGCGCAGCTTCTGGATGAAGTGGTCCAGCTCGTAACCGGTCACGTCGTCGTAGATCAGTGTGCCCTCTTTGACGTACGGGCTGGTGCGCTTGTAGTCGTCGCCGTGGGCGAATTCATAGCCGGTGGCGATGATCTCCATGCCCAGGTCGTCGTAGGCGGTGGCCACGTGCCGGGGCCGCAGGCCGCCGACATACAACATCACCTTCTTGCCTTCCAGGCGCGGCTTGTACTTGGCCAGCACCGCGTCCATCATCGGCTCGTACTTGGCGATGACCTCCTCGGCCTTCTTCTGGATCGTCTCGTCGAACTGGGCGGCGATGGCCCGCAGCGACTTGGCGATCTGGGTCGGGCCGAAGAAGTTGAACTCCATCCAGGGCACGCCGTAGGTCTCTTCCATGTGGCGGCAAATGTAGTTCATCGACCGGTAGCAGTGGATCAGGTTCAGCTTGGCCTTCGGCGCGTGTTCGATTTCCGACAGGGTGCAGTCGCCCGACCACACGGCCACCACGCGCAGGCCCATCTCCTCCAGCAGACGGCGGGAGGCCCAGGCGTCGCCACCGATGTTGTAGTCGCCGATGACGTTGACGTCGTAGTCGGTGCCGCCCTCGGTGTTGGCGTTGTCCTTCAGCACCCAATCGCGGATGGTGTCGTTGGCGATGTGGTGGCCCAGCGACTGCGACACGCCCCGGAAGCCCTCGCAGCGCACCGGCACGATGGTCTTGCCGATGTCCTT